>Ga0187784_10002297_pt1 | contig 15332 bp, 12 predicted proteins | sample 1015_SJ02_MP15_2_FD_132964 | JGI IMG/M metagenome (GOLD analysis project Ga0187784, IMG submission 132964) | Tropical peat soil microbial communities from peatlands in Department of Meta, Colombia - 1015_SJ02_MP15_20_MG | ecosystem: Environmental > Terrestrial > Soil > Wetlands > Peat | place...
CGGTTTGAGAGCAAAAGCTGGGAAACGGAAATTTGAGGAGATGATATGAATTGGCACTATAAGGCAGCGATCGCGGTTTGCCTGATGACCGCGAGCGTCGCGCTCGCACAGGGCACACCGGCCGATGCAGCGGTCAATCCTGCGGCCAGCAATACTGCGAATGCAACGGCGACGACTCCTGCAAGCAATGCACCGGCCGTGTCGCAAACGTCAGAGTACGTCATTGGACCCGACGATGTGCTGCATATCGCGGTTTGGAAAGAGGCAGACCTGTCACCGACTTTGCCGGTACGCGCGGACGGAAAGATTTCGATTCCGCTGCTCAATGACGTCCAGGCGGCGGGGCTGACCCCGATGCAGCTGGCGAATGAGCTCACGGTGAAGCTGAAGAAGTTTATTGATGATCCCCACGTTACGGTTGTGGTCACGCAGATCAACAGCAAGCGCATTTACCTTATGGGTGAAGCGTCGCACACCGGCGCTATGCCCTTGCTGCCGAACATGACGGTGATGCAGGCGCTGGCGAGCGCGGGCCTGAGCCAGTTCGCCAATACCAAGAGGATTTATGTTCTGCGGAGTGAGAATGGCAAGCAGCTAAAGCTCCCGGTTCCTTACCCCAAGCTGCTGAAAGGCCAGCAGATCGAGCGCAATTATGTGTTACAGCCGGGAGACACGATTGTGGTGCCGTAAACGGCGATGGCTGAATAACATGACAAGCTGGAACACAATCCGGTTAGGGCTATTGCTGGTGGCGGTCGGCGCGTATGCCACGGTCCATGCCAGCGCACAGTCCACTGTACAGGACAATACGCAGGTGCCGGGCAGCACGCAATCGTCCGGGACAGTCCCGGCGCCAGCGTTCGGCCAGAATATACCCATCCTTAACCCAGAGAACCCACCGCTCTCCGGGCTGGATGAGCCAAACCTTCAGTTAAGGACAGCGAGCCGCAGTTTCATATCGCCCGCGATCCAAGTGGGGGAATCGGGCGACAGCAACGCGGCCAATCAACTGAATGGCTCGAATTCGGAAGCAGTCTCGCATGTGTTAGGGGCCTTGGACCTGCAGAAATTCTGGCCGAAAAGCGATTTTTTCCTCGAGTATCTGGGCGGTGCGGCTTTTGGGAACGACCCTTACTATGCCAGGCAATTGCAGGCGGCTGGGCTGGAAGCAGTCACGCGCTGGCGCACGGGCCAAGTGACGCTGCGCGACGGCTTTCGCTATCTGCCGGACGGCAACTTCTACGCTGTGTCGGCGGGCGGGCTGCCGGGATATGGCATCGCCACCGGGGTTCTGGGTCTCGGGTTACCCGGCCTTTTCCACCTGGAAGAGGCATCTGTAGGTTCGATTCCGCGGCTATCCAATACGGCTGCTCTTGATGTGGTTCAGGCCATTACGCCGCGGTCTGCGTTCACAGTGATTGGAGCGTATGCCAATGACCACTTCTTTCACAACACCGACAATCTGGTGAATGGAGATGAGACCACGGTTGAAGGGGGATACAGCCATCTGGTTTCACGGCACGATCAGATCGCGCTGGTCTATGCGTTCCAGTTGTTCCGGTTTCCGCTCAACACGGGCGGCGAAATCTACAACAACATCCTCAACGTACGCTGGAGCCATGTGATTACGGGACGGTTGAGTTTCATCGGCGAAGTAGGGCCGCAGTACACCGATCTGCTTTACGGGCTTCACTACACGGAATGGTCGCCGGTGGGGCGGGCGGTGGTGCGGTACCGCTTCCAGCATACGTCGCTGCGGGCAAGCTATGAGAAGTTCACTTCCGAGGGTTCCGGATTCTTTGCGGGAGCTGACACCCAGGTTGCGACGATTACCGCAAATCGCCCTCTGGGACGCACTTATGACTTTGTGGCGGATGCCGGGTATTCGCACAACCAGCGGCTGCAGCCCCTGGTCGTGGCCGGCGTGGGAGCAAACACTTATAACGAAGGCTTTGCCGGAGCGGTGCTGCGCAAGCATCTGGGACGCACCTGGGACGCGATTCTCGCATACCGGTTCGCCGAAGTGGCGTTCAATGTCCCGGTAGCTCTAGGCGGCGTTGTTGGCAGAACAAATCAACGGCAAGTGGGCACGATCGCCTTGGAATGGCACCCCAAGGCGGTCCGAATCGAATAATTTGTGGGCCGCAACCAGCGGCCGGATGGATGGAGAGTATGGCTGAAACTCGCGAACTGACGATGGACGATTATCTGGCGATAGTGCGGCGCCGGATGAGGGTCGTCTTAATTCCCTTGTTCATTGCGCCCCTGGCCGGCTTTGGGGTTTCGTACGTATTCCCGCCAAAATACACGTCGGAGTCGACCGTTCTGGTGGAAGGGCAGAAGGTACCTTCCAATTACGTCGAACCCGTCATCACGGCTGATTTTGCGCAACGCGTCCAGACGCTCAGCCAGCAGGTATTGAGCGCGAGTCGTTTGCGGCCCATGATCGAAAGCCTCGACCTGGTGAAGCCGGAGGATGAGGGAAAGTTAATGGACGAAATCCGGAGCAATATGCAGGTAACTCCGGTCATCACCGCGATGAGCCAAGCAGCGACGACCACGTCGTCGGGTGCCAGAAAAAAGCCGTCTCCAACGGACGAGCCGTTGCCGGGCTTCAACGTCGCCTACACGGACAGCAAACCCGAGCGCGCGCAAAAAATCTGCAATGCGATGACGTCGCTGATCCTGGACGAGAACCTCAAATCGCGAGCGGAAGTGGCCAAGGGCACGACCGATTTCCTTGGCCGCCAGGTGGACGAAGCCAAGCGTGTGCTGGACGAACAAGATGCCAAACTGGCGGCATTCAAGAAGCAGTATTTTGGCCAGCTGCCGGGAGACGTGGAGAACAACATGCGCATGTTGCTCTCGCTGAATTCGCAGCTGGATGCCACGACCCAAAGCTTAAACCGCGCCCAACAAGACAAGACTTACGCCGAGGGGATGCTTTCGCAACAGGTTGCGGCGTGGAAGAGCTCGCTTTCCAGCGAAAATCCGCAGACGCTGCAGCAGCAGCTGGCGGTCTTGCAGGCGCAGTTGCTGCAACTCGAGGCGCGTTACACCGACGACTATCCCGACGTGACCAAGACCAAGGCCGACATTGCCAAGGTTCAAAGCAAACTGGATGAAATCAACAAGCAGATGGGGACGGGCACCGACACCAGCGACAAGGCCAGCGCCAACGAACCCGCCGAAATTCGCCAGCTCCGCCTGCAGATTCACCAATATGACGAGGTCATCAAGCAGGCGACGGAGGACCAAAAGAAACTGCAGGCATCGATCAACGTTTACCAGAGCCGCACCGCCATGAGTCCGACGGTTGAGGAGGAGTTCAAGGAATTATCCCGGGATTATGACAACGCGCAGGCCTTCTACCGCGATCTTCTGGCCAAGAAGAGCTCCGCGGAAGTAGGCACGAGCATGGAAAGCCAGCAGGAGGGCGAGCAGATGACGATCATGCAGACCGCCGGCTTGCCGGACAGTCCTAGTTTCCCGAACCGCCCGCTGTTCGCAGCCGGAGGTTTGGGCGCGGGTCTGGGGCTCGGCCTGCTGATTGCGCTTTGGCTGGAGATCAGCGACCGGTCGATTCGCACCGAAAAAGACGCCATGGCGGCGATGGACCTGCCGCTTCTGATCTCTGTGCCGTGGCTGGGTGGAGAATCCTCCGCTCCGGAGCCGAGCAATGGCCGGCGCAGCTTCTGGGGGCGAGGCAGTCCTCCGCCCAAGAGCGAGGAGGCAGTCAAAGTCTAAGGAAAGCCTATGTACAAGGAATTCTTCGGACTTCGTGCCAACCCGTTCAACGTCAATCCCGACCCGCGCTATCTGTTTCTGACGCGGCACACGGAAGAAGCGCTGGCGTGCCTGACCTATGGCATCCAAAGCCGCAAAGGTTTTGTGCTGCTGACCGGCGAGGTTGGCACCGGCAAAACGACGCTGATCAACAAGCTGATGGAATGGCTGCGCTTGCAGCAGGTGGCCACAGCTTTCATCTTCAACTCGCGTATGGACGTGGCGCAGTTTATGGATTTCATGATGGCGGACTTCGGCATACCCTGCGAGGGGCAATCGAAGAGCCAGATCCTGCAGCGGCTCTACAACTGGCTGCTTGACCGCTATCGCGCAGGGGAAACCGCGGTGCTCATCGTCGATGAGGCGCAGAACCTGTCGGACGAAGTGCTGGAAGAAATCCGCATGCTCACCAATCTGGAAACCTTCACCGAGAAGTTGCTGCAAATCGTGCTGGTGGGGCAACCGGAGCTGGAACAACGCCTGAAGCAGCCGCAGCTGCGGCAATTGCGCCAACGGCTGACGTTGCGGGCCAAGACGCACGCCTTCAACCTGGACGAAACCAAGTCCTACATTAACCAGCGATTGCGGATCGCAGGAGCCAATGGCGATGCGATTTTCTCCGAGGACGCGACGGCGGGAATTTTCCGGTACTCGCTGGGCGTTCCGCGCGTGATCAACCTGCTGTGCGAACATTGCCTGGTCAGCGCTTTCGTCGATCAGCAGAAAGTGGTTAAGGCGGAAGTCGTCGACTCGGTGGCCCGGGACTTCGATCTGAGTGATGGAACCTCGGCGGCCATGATGCCGCCGCCGCCGGCCGCGGCGGAAAGGTTCGATCTGGTAGAAGCCTTGCGCACACTGGCGACACTCGCGGATCGCTTGCGTGAATCCGAACGACAAGAACTCCCCAAAGAGAGGAAACTATGAGCCGTATCCATGACGCTTTGAAACGCGCCGAACAGGAAAGAGCCACCGCTATGGGGACGCACGTTGAACCCGCGGCAGGTTCGCAACCCGAAGTCGCGTCCGCCACCATGCCGCCTCTGCAGAGCTCCGTCGACAGTGCCATGCCGGGCGCTATCGTTCTCAACTACGAGACGCTGCTGGCTCGCTGCCCGCAAACCAATTGGACGCCGGACGAGCGCACCATGCTGTTCTTCCAAGATGAAGATGAGTCGCGCAGAGGGGCGGAAGAGTTCCGCACGCTTCGCTCCCGTCTGTACCAGATCCGGGAGAAGTTGCCGATCAAACGGATTCTGATCACGAGTTCGCTGCCCAAGGAAGGCAAGTCGTTCACCGCCGCGAATCTGGCTCAGGTATTGGCCCGTCAACACGGGCGCCGTTCCCTGGTTATCGATGCCGACTTGCGCAACCCGGGCTTGCACCGGCACTTCGGCACCAAGCGTACTCCCGGACTCTCGGATTATCTGCTGGGCGAGTGCGATGAGCTGGCACCCTTGCAACGCGGACCGATGGAGAACCTATTTTTTATCCCTGCAGGGAAGGTAGTTGGGGGCGCTACCGAGCTTTTGGGCAACGGACGCCTGAAACTACTTATGCAACGGCTGGAATCGCTGTTTGACTGGATCATTCTTGATACCGCGCCGGTGATCCCAGTTTCGGACACCACGCTGGTGGGGGGAGTCGTCGACGGTGTGGTGATGGTCGTGCGCTCGCATGTAACGCCGACATCGATAGCCCAGCGCGCGCGCGAAGAGTTTCCGGACAAACTTTTGCTGGGCGTGGTGCTCAACGGCGTTCCACAGGAGGACTTCAAGTACGGCAGGTATTACTACTACGGGAAGTACTACTACGGGCGCAGCCACTACCGCTACAGAAACTAACCGAGGCCAAGTTGATCCGGATCTTCAATGTCTATTACCCGGTACGCACGCTGGTGCTGCTCCTGGGTGAGGCCCTGATCGTATGGACCTCGTTTCTGCTGGGGGCCATCCTGGCCTGGGGCGATGACAGCTATATTGCTCTTAACTACGAGCATGGCTGGGAGAAAATCTTCGCGGTCACGATCCTGGTTTTGTTGTGTTCCCATTTGTTCGACCTCTACGATACGGCGCGCCTGAACACGCGAGGCGAGCTGTATTTCCGGCTGCTCATGGTGCCGGGACTGCTGGCTTTCCTGCTGGCGGGCGTTTCCTACCTGCATCCCGACTACCTGCTGGGCAATGGCTCTTCCGCAGTGGGCCTGCTGATCCTTACGGTCGCACTGTTCGGCTGGCGAATGGGATTCACCTGGCTGATTCAATTGCCCATTCTGATCGAACGGGTCTACATCCTGGGAACGGGAGAACGAGCTCAGCGATTGGTCCAAGGGTTGCGGCAGAATCCGGAGATCGGGGTCGAGATCGCGAGCTGGACAGGGAAGCTGGAGGGTGCGGTCACACGCGAGTCCGTGGCGGCGCACCTGATGGAGGTCGTGCACAAGCAAAGAGTGCATCGCGTGATCGTTGCCATGCCCGACCGTAGAAACACGATCCCTATGCAAGAACTGCTCGCGCTGCGCATGCAGGGGGTGAAGATCGAGGAAGCGGCGACGTGGTTGGAAAGGATTTCGGGCAAGATTGAGGTTGAGAATCTGTATCCGAGCTGGCTTGTGTTCGGCGATGGGTTTCGGCGCAGTGCGGCTTTCCGCGGGGTGCGGCGCGCGCTTTCCATCATGGTCGCGCTGATAGGCCTGGTCGTGGCTCTGCCCTTGCTTCCTTTGATTATCCTTGCCATCCGGCTCGACTCGGACGGTCCCGTCTTTTATCGGCAGATTCGGGTGGGAAAAGGCGGGCGAACGTTCAGAGTGGTAAAGTTTCGGACGATGCAGCACGATGCCGAGGCTTTGACTGGCCCGCAGTGGGCGGGCAACAACGATCCGCGCGTCACGCGTGTGGGTAGGATTTTGCGTCCTACCCGGCTCGATGAGATTCCGCAGCTATGGTGCGTGCTGACCGGCGATATGGCGTTCGTCGGCCCGCGCCCGGAGCGTCCCGAGTTCGTGGAGTGGCTCTCGCGCGAGATTCCCTATTACAACGTGCGGCACATCGTGCGTCCAGGTATCACTGGTTGGGCGCAAGTAAAGTACAAATATGGCAGCACGGTCGCAGACGCACGGGAGAAGCTGCAGTATGACCTGTTTTATATAAAGAACGCTTCGATCGGATTGGATATGTTGATTATGTTCCAGACCATCAAAACGGTTTTGTTAAGCCGGGGCGCACAGTGAAGCAGTGTGGAAGTATGCTGTACAGCAAGGCCATGCGAGCGCATCCTTCGGGGGCGCGAGGTAATGTCCGTGGGCAGGATGCTGTGATGGCCGAGATGAATTAGAGTAGGGAACGAGGGCATTGTGGGGAGCGTCGATAACGTAGCTGCACTCGAGATACCTGGCACGCGAAGAGCCGTCGCGGTGGCGGACCCGACCAAGTCGGCGTTCTTCTGGCTGAGCGCCTTCTTTTTCGTGTACTGCGCCCGCCCGGAAGACTGGGTTCCGGGTATGTTTTATGTGCCGATGGCCAAGATCACCGCCATCCTGTGCATGTGGGGTCTATTCAATAGCTGGGGCAAGACCAAACGCACATTTAAGGATGTCCCCCGGGAAGGCAAAGTGTTGCTGATCCTGATCGGTTATTTGTTCCTCGGCGCATTTTTATCACCGATCTGGAGGGGCGGAGCTCTCAGCCGTACTATCGATTTTTCCAAGGTGTGGATCGCCTGGATTCTGGCTTTCCTGCTGATCACCAGTTTCGAGCGCTTGCGCCGGATCATCTTCATCCAAGCGGTGTCGGTAGCCGTTATCTGCGCCATCTCCATCGCCAAGGGATACAACCAGCCACGGCTGGCGGGAGTGATCGGAGGGATCTACTCGAATCCGAACGACCTGGCATTCGCGATCGTGCTAACCTTGCCTTTCGCCCTTGCCTTTCTGGTCACCACCAAAAAACATCTGGCAAAAGCACTGTGGGTTGTCGGCATGCTCATCATGCTGGCCGCGATGTTTCTTACGGCGTCGCGGGCTGGGTTTCTGAATCTGGTCATATCGGGCACAGTGACTTTGTACTATTTCGGGATCAAGGGCCGACGACCGATGTTGATTGTCGGGATCGGTCTGGCATCGGTCTTGCTGCTGGCGTTGGCCGGTGGAAAGCTGTATGACCGCTTTCAAGCATTGGGTGGGGACAGCACAACGGATGAATCCGCCTATGGCTCGTACCAGGACCGTATGTACTTGATGCAACGGGCACTCTCGGGCATTGAGGAATATCCGATTTTTGGCCTTGGCGTGAACAATTTCGTCACCTACTCGCTCATCTGGCATGAATGTCACATGACCTACCTACAGATTGCTGTCGAGGGCGGCATCCCGGCTTTTGTTTTTTACATGATGTTTATCCGCGCGGGATTTCGCAATCTGAAGACTTTACGGAAGACAAAGGATCTTGACACGCACACAGTACTGTTCGTTGGCGCTCTGCACAGTTCACTGATTGGATTCGTCATTGGGGCGCTTTTCGCGCCCGAGGCTTACCAGTTCTTTCCCTATTTCGCGATCGCATTTACGGCAGCACTGTTGGCGATCGTCCGAGAAAGAGAACGGGAAGGAGGAGTCGTGGCCCCTCCGGCTCCGAAGCGGCCTCGCCATTTCCTGGAGGTTTATGATTACGGAAGAACAGGCGCAGCCAGCCCGGTGCGCTGAGTTGCAGGAAATTCTGTGCTGCCTTGGGTGCGGTTCGCGCCTTGAGAGTGACGGCCAGAGCGGATACATATGCCGGGCGTGCCAGCGGGCGTATCCCAACGTAAACGGCATCGCGCGTTTCGTCGATGCGCAGCATTATGCTGCCAGCTTCGGCTTCCAGTGGCACCGCTATCAAAAAACTCAACTTGACCACGACGAGGTTCGGGAATCCGATCACAACTTCCGTATGAAAACTGCGCTCCGGCCCGAAGAGCTCCGGGGCAAGCTTGTCCTCGACGTTGGTTGCGGCATGGGACGCTTCGCCGAGGTCGCCACGAACTGGGGCGCGCGGGTTGTGGGGATCGATCTGAGCGCGGCGGTGGAGGTAGCCGCCAAGAACCTTGCCGGGCGCGATTTCATCGGCTTGCAGGCCGACGTTTTCGCCCTGCCGTTTGCCCGGGAGAGCTTCGATGTCATTTATAGCGTGGGAGTGTTGCACCACACACCCGATTGTGAAGCCGCCGTCAAGAGCCTCGAAAAGTACTTGAAGCCGGGCGGCATTCTCGCCGTTTGGCTCTATAGCGGATACAACAAATGGTATCGCTATAGTGATTTCTGGCGGCGATACACGAGCCGGATGAAGCCGGAGACTCTCCACGGCGTTCTCAAGATCGCGGTGCCGACGCTTTACAATACGCAACGAATTCTGAGGAAAGTGCCCGTTGTCGGTCGTCCCGCCGCCGGTCTTCTCCACCATGTCTTTCCGGTGAACCGGCAGAAGAGTCCCGAAGCCAGGATGCTTGATACGTTTGACTGGTACTCGCCGAAGTATCAGTCCAAGCACACCTATGAGCAAGTTTTTCACTGGTACGAAGCCATGGGCATGGAAGACCTGCACATTGGGGAGTTCGCCATCGCGGTTCGGGGGCGTAAGCCGAGACGGCCAGACTAGCTCGGGCCGGGGGCAGCGGATACGCGCGCGTAGAGCCGGGTTCAACGATGACTCTCCGAAGGAAAATCGCGTATGCAAGAAAGGTGTGGCCGGCCGCGACGTGGCGGGGGCTAAAGTCAGAGGTGCGCACGCCGGTACACCTCATCTTCGCGATGGCGGACCATTTTGAGCCCGCGATCGATCCCGAGGACGGCTATAAGCGCGTTCCGCGCAGCGAGCAGGAGCGACGGGTGGATTGGTGGGCGCGGGAGTATCCGAAGGCGGCGGAGCGGTGGCGCGATGATGATGGCCGGCCATTTGTGCATACGTATTTCTATCCGGCTGAGCAGTACGACGAAGGCCTGCTGCAAAGGCTGGCCGAGCATTGCCACTCTGGCTGGGGAGAAACCGAGATCCACCTCCATCATGGCCAATCCCAGCCCGATTCTGCGGACAACCTGCGCCGGCTGCTGATTGAGTTCCGCGACCGGCTGGCATTTCAGCACAACTGCCTCGCCACGGACGGCGGTTCGCCACGTTACTGTTTTGTCCATGGCAATTTCGCGCTGGCAAACTCCCGGGATGGGCGCGACTGCGGAGTGGACTCAGAAATGAAGATCCTGGCCGAAACCGGATGTTACGCGGACTTCACCCTGCCAGCTGGACCGTGGCATGCTGCACAGACCGCGAAGAACAACTCACTCTATGAGTGCGGCCTGCGGTTAGAGCAGCCCGTACCCCACAGGAAAGGCAGGAATCTGGCAGTGGGACGGGTACCGCGGATATTCCCGCTGATGCTGCAGGGTCCACTGCTGGCCGATGTCCGCGGCAGCGTCCGCCGGTTGCGTCCGGTACTAGATCGCGGCGCCATCACGCAAGGAAATCCGATGAGCCTGGACCGCCTGGCGCTTTGGAAACGGGCACGAATTCGCGTGCGAGGACGCCCCGACTGGCTCTTCATCAAACTGCACTGCCACGGCATGGATCCGACGCAAGCAGATGCCGTACTCGGGAACCCGTTCCGGCAATTTCTCGCACAACTCGTAGGGGGTGCCAAAGAAAGAAAAGAGACCTTGCATTTCGTAACGGCGCGGGAGATGGCAAACATCGTTCTTGCGGCTTGCGATGGCAAAGAGCGCAATCCAGGCGAGTACCGCGACTATCGTTTTAAGCCCTTCAAGAGCTTGCGGGCTCGGCCGGAAAAGCTGGATTCAGATCCTGTTGCGGTGAAAGGATAAAGCAAGGTTATGTGTGGAATCGCCGGAGTCGTGAGCGCAGCTCGCGAGAGCAGCATCACGGAAGCGCTGGTGCGCCACATGTGCAACCAGATTGTACATCGTGGTCCCGACGACGAGGGGATTTATGTAGCGGATGGCGCGGGTCTGGGCATGCGCCGCCTCTCCATCATCGATCTCTCCGGCGGCCATCAGCCTTTGTTCAACGAAGACCGCAGCGCATGGATCGTATTCAATGGCGAAATCTACAATTTCCCCGATCTTCGCCGGGAGCTGGAAAGCCGAGGGCATCGCTTCTACACCAAAACTGATACCGAAGTCATCATTCATCTCTATGAGGAGAAGGGCGCCGACTGTGTGCAGAAACTGCGCGGTATGTTCGGGCTCGCCATCTACGATAAGACCAAGCGCAAGCTGATCCTGGCGCGCGACCGGCTGGGCAAGAAGCCGTTGCACTATGCGCTGCACAATGGCAATCTCTATTTTGCATCCGAAATCAAGAGCATATTGGCGGTCGCGCCCGAACTCGCCGAGGTTAACGCGCAAGGCCTGCTCGAATACCTTTACTACGGCTATGTGCCGGAGCCAGGGACAGCTTTTACCGGAATCCACAAGCTCCCTTCCGGGCACCTGCTCGAATTCGAAAAAGGAGAGGTTCGCATCCGGCAGTATTGGGACCTGCCGGAATACGGCACGCACTCGCCGAAAAGCGAAGAAGAATGCGTGGAAGAACTGGAGCACCGGCTTTTCGAAGCCACGAAAATCCGGCTCATCTCCGACGTGCCGCTGGGCGCGTTTCTCAGCGGTGGCACCGATTCCTCGACCATCGTTGCGCTCATGGCGCGGGCCAGCTCGGGCCCGGTGAAGACGTTCTCTATCGGTTTCAAGAAAGATGATTTCAACGAGGCTGACTACGCGCGCATTGTCGCCAGAAAATTCGAGACCGATCACCATGAGATGATCCTCGAACCCGACGTGGTCCAGACGGTAGAACATCTCACCCGCTCGCTCGAAGAGCCGTTCGGCGACTCGTCCATGCTGCCCACCTATTACGTTTCCCAGATGGCGCGCCAGCACGTTACGGTGGCGCTTTCCGGCGATGGCGGCGACGAGGTTTTTGCCGGATACGATCGTTACCGCATCCATGCGAAGCGCCAGATTTTCGAGAATATTCCTGAAGGGGCGCGCAAGTTTTATCGCGAGCGTGTCTTCCCCCTGCTGCCCCGCCGCGTTCACGGCCGCGCCCTCAGCTATAACCTTTCGCTCGCCTGGCAGGAACGGTACGTTGACGGACTCTCGTTTCTCCCGGCCTTTGAACGCGACACGCCGCTGCTCTCGCATGACTTCCGCGCCATTCTCAACCGCAGCGACGACCCGGGCAACGTGTTGCGCCGACGCTTCTCCGCCGCCAAAGCAGCAGATCCGTTCAGCCAGATGCTCTATGCAGATACGAAAACCTACCTGGTTGATGACATCCTGACCAAGGTCGACCGCATGAGCATGCTGAACTCGCTCGAGGTACGCGTCCCGATTCTCGAACACGTGTTCATCGAGTGGGTCACAGCCCTTGGGCCGGAGTGGAAACTGCGCGGCACCCGGCAGAAATACATTCTCCGCAAGCTGGCCGAACGACTCGGTGTACCCCGAGAAGCGCTCTATCGGCGAAAGCAGGGATTTGCCCTGCCGTTGGTCCATTGGCTGCGTCACGAACTGAGAGACGTGCTGATGATCCTTGTCGAACCGCGCACTCTCGAACGCGGGTACTTTCAGGCAAAGGGGATCCGAAAGCTGATGGACGATCATCTTCTGCGCGGCAAGACCAACAGCGGGCGCCTCTGGCGTCTGCTGATGTTCGAACTCTGGCACCGCAACTACCTCGAGAAATACGTGAAGCCAGCAGGATTGTTCTCCTTGCCGGTGGCTGCGGATTCTCGACGAAAAGTCCCGAGCGCGCCGCTCTTCGCATCGGCTCCGGCAGGAGAATGACCGGGTGGCTGCGGACGCTGCCAGCATTGCCGCAAATCGTTCTTCCAAAGTCGCTCTGGTCGCGCCCAGCCTGCGCTATGTTGGTGGACAAGCCGTGCAAGCCGACTTGCTGCTGCGGCTGTGGCAAAACGATCCCGACGTGGAAGCTACATTCATCGCCGTCGATCCTCGGCTGCCGCGGCCACTCGGCTGGGCTGAGCGCATTCCCGGCTTACGCACTATTCTTCGAGAGCCGATCTACTTCTGGCACCTATGGCGCGGGCTCAAAGAAGTCGATGTGGCGCATATCTTCTCCGCGTCATACTGGTCGTTTCTGCTCGCTCCGGCGCCGGCATGGTTCATCGCCAGGTTGCGCGGAAAGAAGACCATCATCAACTACCGCAGCGGAGAAGCTCGCGACCACCTGCAGCGCTTTGGTTCGGGCAAGTTCGTACTCTCCCGCGCCGACTGCATCGTCGCGCCATCCGGTTATCTGGTTGACGTCTTCCGCGAGTTTGGGCTGAGTGCGGTTGTGGTTCCGAACCTGGTTGACCTTTCCCAGTTCCGCTATCGCGAGCGCAAGCCGCTGCGGCCACATCTGGTTTGCACTCGCGGTTTCCACGAGTATTACAGCATTGACAAGGTCGTCGAGGCGTTCGCCGCGGTGAAGAACGAGTATCCTGAGGCACGCCTCGATCTGGTTGGTGGCGGGCCACTCGAAGCCGACATTCGCCGCCTGGTTGCGCAGCGGAAAATAGTGGGAGTCAACTTTACGGGCGTGGCCTCACGACAACAGATCGGCAAGTTTTACGACGATGCCGATATCTTCATCAATGCTTCCTGGCTCGACAACATGCCCGTATCAGTGATCGAAGCTTTTGGAGCTGGAACGCCTGTCGTCACGACTTCACCTGAATCCATGCCTTATGTGGTCGAGCACGAGCGTACTGGATTGCTTTCGCCGGTCGGCAATGAAAAAGCGCTGGCGGAAAATGTTATCCGCCTGCTGCGTGAGCCGGAGCTGGCTGCGATGCTGGCCAAGAACGCCTACGAAGAATCGCGAAAATACACGTGGGAAGTGGTGCGCGAGCAGTGGCTTGGAGTCTATCGAAAGCTAGTCGGACGGGAACAGTCGATGCCTTACCAAACAGAATCGCTTCGCTGATTCATTCACTTTACCGCTCTGACACAGGATAGTTGGTCCGAGGCCAACCAATTGAGCAAGCCGTTGCGGGCGAAGGGTTCGCTGGCGCGGCAGAAAGCAGCCTGTGGAAGCCAGCGCTCGATCCCAAAACATCCCCAGGAATGACAAACCCAGTCTTCCAACTCCAATCCGCGGGAGCGCATGAGGTTTGCCCAACTTCCCTTGCGGTAGCGCCGATGCTGCACTTTAGGGAAGGGCTGCGCGGGACGCTGCTGGCCTCCGAACATGCGGCGCACAGCGCCAATCGCCGGACGCACCATAAAGCGAACGCGAACCAGACCTTGATCGATGTAGAAAAAAGGACAAACGCGGCTAGGGGTGGTAATGACGGCGTGCGCGCCCGGCTTGAGCACGCGATGCATCTCGGCGAGTGCGGTGCCGTCCGAGGCAAGATACTCCATCACACCAAGGCAGACGATCCCGTCGAAAAAATTGTCAGGGAAAGGAATCTTTTCGATGTCGGCGGCCTGGAAGCGGTCGCGGTTGTAGTGCTCGCGGGCGTATTGCACCATCGCTTCCGACAGATCGGTGCCCCAAGTGTCGTAGCCGCGGCGGGCGAGTTCGGCGGCCAAGTGCCCGGTGCCGCAGCCCACGTCGAGGATCTTCGAACCTTTGGGCAGTCGCGCCTCAATCATTTCGATGGCATAACGGCGGCGCGACACGAGATTCTGGGCAGTGAGATTGGCGGGCTTGGGATCTTCGTAGAAGCGCGCCCAATCGTCAACGGTTTGCGTAAACAGGTCGTTAACTTGTTCTTTCGTGCTCACGAGGCCTCATTTTTACAAAAGCTCTAATTGAAAAGCTCTAAGCGACCGGCGCTACGCTGTGCTTTCGCCATGACGTGGGAGGGAAAACAAGCTGGCGACCAAAGAGTTGCGTTTTGCATCTGCGAACGCCATCGTTTACCACTTTGATAATGCCCCCGCTCACACCGATCTAATCAGCACTTTCGGAAGGAAATTCCTGGCAAAGTATTGAGCGAGCGTAACTTAGCTGTAAAACCTCACTGATTTTACTGATTGCGAGTCACGGCCCCCAACCCTGCCTCCGATTTCCGCACCCTTAGCAATTATCCTAACAGTCATGTCAAGAGCGATCTTCGGATCATGTGCGCAGTCTGTGGAGATCAAATTCCGGCACACCATGACAGTCACCGCTAACGCCCACAGGGAAAAGTTCGCAAAAAACTGTGTGCTATTATGCGAGTGATTTTTCGCTGCGCAGGGGAGAATTGAAAGAGTGCCGGCACTGAAACCGAGGCGCTGGTTGAAGAAAGCGCTTGTCCGCAGTTCCCTTCTCCCGCTCGCGAGCCGCTTCGTTTCTCCCTCTGCGGTCATCCTGACCTATCATTCGATCGCTGAAGAACCACGTGCCACCGAGAAGATTCTGGCCTCACGGGCGCGGGCTGACTTTGAGCGGCACGTGGAGATCGTGGCCCGGCAGTTTCATCCCGTGACCATCGAAGAAGTTGCTCGATTCGCGAAATCCGGTTACCGGCTTCCCCGGCAGGCGGTTGCGGTCACATTCGACGACGGC
>Ga0187784_10002298_pt1 | contig 15332 bp, 12 predicted proteins | sample 1015_SJ02_MP15_2_FD_132964 | JGI IMG/M metagenome (GOLD analysis project Ga0187784, IMG submission 132964) | Tropical peat soil microbial communities from peatlands in Department of Meta, Colombia - 1015_SJ02_MP15_20_MG | ecosystem: Environmental > Terrestrial > Soil > Wetlands > Peat | place...
ACTTTCCCGAACTCAAAACGCCCCCAGCACAATTGCGGTCACGAAAACGAGGGCCGTGAACGCGAGCAGGACATCGAGCTTCAAGGTTAGACCCACGTGCAGCCTCCATGGCTGTTGCACACGAATGTCATTCTACCAAAGTCCAAGACCGAGCCGAAGCAGATTGCGTGCTGCAGCGCGGAAACGCACTGTGGCGCCCATGATGTGTGCGACCAACGTGCTGACGGGCTTCTGTTATATCAGCGAAACGCGCGCAGACCGCGCCACGTCGCGCCGGTAGCAGGCTGTGGATCGCGCGGTATCACGATCTGCGCGCGAGCGCGCGTTCGGTGAACAACGCGGCCTCGAGCGCCGCGCGATCGCGACCGAACCGTCCGACGATCTGCACGCCGAGCGGCATGCCGGCGCCGTCGCTCAAGCCGGGAACGTTGACGCAGGGCGCGCCCATCAGCGTCCACAGCCAGTTGAAGCTGGCAACGCCGGTCGCGCCGATCCCGTGCGGCGCGGCGCCGGGCGCCGACGGCGTGAGGATCACGTCATGGTCGGCCATCAGGTCGGCGAGCGCGGGACGCGCGCGTTTCGCGATGCGGCGCGCATCGTCATAAGTCTCGACGCCGACCTTTGCGGCCTCGTCGAGCATGTCGCGCGTCTTCGGTCCGATGAGGTCGCGCTTGTGGTCGTACTCGAACGCGTAGGAGCGCGCGGCCTCGTAGAGCATGATCGTGCGGTGCGCGCGCCAGGCATCCTCGAGCAGCGGCGGCAGTGTCGTCTCCTTCACGCTTGCGCCCGCGGCCCGCAGCGCGCGGGCGGTCACGTCGATCGCGTTCTGCATGTCGGCGCTCGCGTCGGCCCAGATGTGGGTGTGGACCAGCGCGACGCGCGGCGTCGGCGGTGCGGCGCGATCGACGCGCAGGTCGCGCCCCGACATCGCGGCAGTTGCGAACGCGACGTCGGCGACGCCCGCACCGTAGATCCCGAACGTGTCGAGCGACCACGCGTAGCACTTCATGCCGATGGTCGGGATCAGCTTGTAGGACGGCTTGAACGCCGCAACGCCGCAGAAGGCGCCGGGGCGGATCACCGAGCCCGCGGTCTGCGAGCCGGTCGCGAGCGGCACCATGCCGGCCGCGACCGCGGCGGCCGAGCCGGAGGAGGAGCCGCCCGGCGTGTGCTCGAGATTGTGCGGGTTGCGCGTCTTGCCGGTCTGCTGATGCGCGAACTCGGTCGTGACCGTCTTGCCGAGGATGATGCCGCCGGCGCGGCGCAGCATGCTGACCGGCGCGGCGTCGCTCGCCGGCCGGTGCCCCTTGTAGGCGGCCGAGCCGTATTCGGTCGGCATGTCGTAGGTGTCGTAGATGTCCTTCAGGCCGACCGGCATGCCGCGCAGCGGCGCGGCGGCGAGATGCTTGGCCTCCTCGCGCGCGCGCTTTTTCGCGCCCTCGATGTCCAGATAGGTGAACGCGCCGACCTCATCCTCGCGCGCCGCAATCGCGGCAGCGCAGAGGTCGACGATACCCTCGGGCGTGATCTCACCGCCCTCGACGCGGCGCGCGAGATCGAGACAGGAGAGCAGGCGATCGGGACGGGAGAGCATGAGGGGTCCTTCCTGGTGGGACGCGTAGCGTAGCGCGCAGTTTCGGTGATTGCACGCCGCACCTGCGTGCCTCTCACCTCGTCAACTCAAACCGCGTGTCGCCGCGCTCGGCCTCGCCCGTCGCGATCCAGCCGCGCCGCGTGTAGAACCGCGCCGCCTTCGACTGCGGATCGGTCGTGAGCCACAGGCGCTCGGCGCCATTCTGCCACAACCAGCTGACCGCGAGATCGAACAGCCGCGAGCCGATGCCGCGGCCTTCGTGGCCCGGCAGCACGAACAGCGCGAAGATCGAATGGCTCGCACGGTCGGCGATCGAGAAGCCGACGATCTCGTCGTCGCGCGCGGCGACCCAGCCCTTGCGGTCCTTCAGGAACGAGGCCGCGACGCTTTCATTGGTGATGCCGCGTGCCGCGAGCTGCGCGAGGCTGAGCGCGTTCTCGGTTACCGATATGCGGACATGGGTGATGCCCGGCATGTCGGCCCCGGTCGCTTCGCGGAACGTCAGATCACTTTTCTTCATGGATCGCGCTGCCGAAAAAGCAGAGCGCGCGGCTCGCACCGCGCGCTCCCCTTTATCAGCCGGCGAATGCCGCCGCTACTTCGTCTCGGCGCTCCCGGTCGCGGCCTCCACCACGACCGACGCCTTCATGTGCGGATGCAGCGAGCAGAAATAATCGAACGCGCCCGGCGTCGTGAACGTGAAGGAGAACTTGTCGTTGGTGTCGAGCGCCTTCGATCTGAAGGCGCGGTTGGTCGCCACCACGGTATGCGGGATGTCGTCGACATTCTCCCAGGTCACCGTGGTTCCGGCTTTCACCGTGAGGGCCGCCGGCGCGAAGGTGAAGTTGTCGATCTTCACCGTCACCTCCGCGGCGCGCGCGGCGGCAGGCAGCAGGCCGCCGGCCACGAGGGCAGCAGCGAAGAACAGGGCGCGCGCGTGAACGCGCGCCCGCGAGAGGGCCATGCACATATGTCTGTTCCCTCGGCTCAGCCCAGCGTCTTGTCGACGATGGCAAGGCGCTGCTCGCCCTGCTTGAACGAGATGTCGCTGGTGCCGAGCATCGTGCGCAGCTTGTCGTCGGCGACTTTCATGGGCCCGGGCGAGGGCGCGGTGCCCGGCGCCGGTTGCGGGAACGCGGTCGAGCGCGCGGTGTGGAAGGTCACGTTGCCCTCGACCTTCTGCATGATCTGATGGATGTGGCCGTTGAGCACGGTCACCGAGCCGAAGCGCTTCAGGTTGCCGAGCGCCTGCGCGCTGTCCTCGGTGCCCCAGCCCCAGTCCTGGTATACGGTCCAGAGCGGGATGTGGGCGAAGACCACGATCGGCGTCGAGGCCGAGCGGCCCTTCAGGTCGGCTTCCAGCCATTCGAGCTGGTCGTGTCCGAGGTTGCCGAGCCCGCCGGCCTTGAGGTCGACCACGTTGACGAGGCCGATGAAGTGCACGCCTTCCTGGTCGAACGAGTACCAGCCAGCGCCCTTCGCCTTCGCGCCGTAGCGGTCGAGATAGATCTTGCGCTCGTCGTCGATCACGTCGTGCTCACCCGGAACATAGTGAACGTCGAGCCGCGACTGGCTGATGATCTTGTCGGCGTCGTCGAATTCGGCCGGCTTGGAGAGGTGCGTGATGTCGCCGGTATGGATCATGAAGGCAGGCTTTGCCGGCATCGTGCCGACCTTGCCAATCGCCTCCTCCAGCGTTCCCTTGGCGTTCGGGTTCGCGGGCTTGTCGAAGCCGATATGGCTGTCGCTGATCTGCAGGAAGGTGAAGCCTTTCGGCGGCGCGGCGGCCTGCGCCTCGCCGAGCAGACCGAGCGAGACGGGAACTCCGCCCGCGACAGTCCACAGGAGGCCGGTTCCGGCCCAGGTCATGCACTCCAGCGCTTTGCGCCGGCTGATGTCGTGATCGTCGTTCATGCGCTCTCACTCCAAGCGTGTTTGAAGCGTGTTTGGCCGCTCCCGGCCCGAGAGACTCATGGGTCGGGCTGCTTATTCCCGCGAATCTGCGTGAGCGGCGCAAAGGTCCGGGCACGCGCCGCAGAGCGCGGCTTGAAGAAAAATTAAGCCAATTGATCGCATTCTCCCGGGATGGCGTGGAGAGTGGCCCGGTATCTCGTCGGCTCCCTCGTCGTCCTCGGTCTTGCGGCCTGCGGCCATCAATGGCTTGCGGAGCGTGACGCGTGGCGGCATGAGGCCGAAGTCGCTTGCCTCAAATCCGGACAGGTGAAGGAAAGCGCCTCGATCATCCGCATCGAGCCGATCAACGGGCCCGGCATCTGCGGCGCGGACTTTCCGCTCAAAGTGTCGACGATCGGGACCGGCGCGCCGATCGGCTTCGACGAGGAGCTGCGCCCGCCCGGCGCCATCCCGGGCGCGCCCCCGCAACCGCTTGCCAACGTGCCCTATACGCCGCGCGTGACCGCGCCGGCCTATGAGCCCTATCCGCAGGCAGCGCAATATCCGCAGACCTACCCGCAGGCCGATCAGCCGGCCTATCCGCCGCAGGGCGCGCCTGCGCAAAGCTACCCGCAGCAGGCCTATCCGCAGCAGGGCTATCCGCAACAAGCCTATCCGCCACAGCCCTATCCGCAATCTGCGGCCGCCCCGATGCAGCTGTCGCCGCCCGGCATCGCGCCACCGGAGCCGGAAGCTGCCGCCGAGGATGATGGGCCGGACGACCAGGTCTATCAGGCGCCAGGGGGGGCGCCGTACCGGCCGATGCCGGGCGCCCCGAGTTACGCGCAGCCTTATCCGCCGGGCGCGCCCGCGCAGCAGAACCTGCCTGCGCAGTCCTATCCGCCGGCGACGCCGGTGCCGCTTGGGCGCGAGCGCGCCCCGGTGACGACCGGCGCGGTCGCGGTGCAGCCGGCCGCGACGCTCGCCTGTCCGATCGTCGCCTCGCTCGACACCTGGTTTGCGAGCGGCGTGCAGCCGGCGGCGATGAAATGGTTCGGCGTTCCGGTCGCCGAGATCAAGCAGATCTCGGCTTACTCATGCCGCGGCATGAATGGGCAGCCGGGCGCGCCTATTTCCGAGCATGCGTTCGGCAATGCGCTCGATATCGCGGCGTTCATTCTCGCCAATGGACGGCGCATCACCGTGCAGGACGGCTGGCACGGCGCCCCGGAAGAGCAGGGGTTCCTGCGCGACGTGCAGGGTTCGGCCTGCCAGCTCTTCACCACGGTGCTGGCGCCGGGCTCGAACGTCTATCACTACAATCACATCCATGTGGACCTGATGCGGCGGGCGAGCGGGCGCGTGATCTGCCAGCCGGCGGCGATCCCGGGCGACGTGGTTGCGGCACGCGCCAGCTATCGCTATGCGCGCGGCGAGCCCGGCGTGACCGGTTCGATCAAGGCCGACGAGCCGAAGAAGACGGCGCGCAAGGCGAGCCAGTTCAAGATGCTCGGCCGCGACGAGGTCTACGAAGGGCTGCCGACTGCCGTGCCCGGCGAGGACTAGTGCGTGATCCCGAAAAGTGGAAGCCGGTTTTCGGATAAGATCACGCACCAACGAAACAAAAGCTGCCTGCCTACCAGGGCCGATGGGTGTAGCGGCCCCACATATAGCGATAGCCGTGCGCTCGCATGCAGGCCTGGAACGCCGGGCCGTCGAGCCGGTAGCGGCTTTGGCCGGTCTGCTGGTAGCAGTCCTCGAGATCAGCGTTATGGATCGCGTCGCTGCGCGGGTGTCCGTTCGGCCGGATCAGATCATAGTAGGCGTTGATCGGCCGCGCTTCGAGGGCCGACAGGGTACCAAGCAGCACGGCTGCGGTGATGAGGATGCGCTTCATGGCGGGATCTCCCGAGTTCCCTTCCGCGAGATTGGTCGAGGACGGAGGCGCCCGGGTTCGAGAACCTTAACGAATAGTCATGGATGGCACGCACGGCAGGCGGCAGCCGGCGCAATGTGAGTTAATCGTTTCCTAATTCGAGCTCTCGGCCCAACCACTTCCCCGCACTGCCTGCAAAGCGTGCACGGCAAGGTTTTGGCTACTCATTTGTGCTTCCTTCCGTAACGGCAAGGTGGGACGCCGATGCGGGTGATGCTGGTCGATCCAAGCCGCACAATGCGGCTGTTCGTGACGCGTCTGCTGGAGGCAGGCGGCCACGAGGTGAAGTCATGCGTGACCGGCGCCGAAGCGCTCGACGCGTTGCGCGCCGACCCGGACATTGCCGCCTTGATCACCTCCGCGGTGCTCGACTGCGCGATGTCGGGCCTCGAGCTGTGCTGGGAGACGCGCGTGCTCGCCGGGCGCGGCCGCCCGATCTACGTGATCCTGATGTCGTCGAGCATCGACAAGAGCAAGCTCGGCGAGGCGCTCGATTCCGGCGCGGATGATTTCATCTCCAAGCCGCCGGTCGCCGACGAGCTCTATGCACGGCTGCGCGCCGCCGAACGGCTCGGCGCGATGCAGCGCGAGCTCATTCGTCTGGCGCTGATCGATCCGCTCACCGGGCTGTCGAACCGACGCGCGTTTTTCGAGCGCGCCGAGGAGGCGTGCGCGCGCCGCCAGGCGCTCACCGCGATCATGCTCGACATCGATCATTTCAAGCGCATCAACGATCTCTACGGCCACGACGTCGGCGATCAGGCGATCGCGGGCGTGGCGCACCTCGCCGGAGCGCATGCCGCCCTGAGCGCGCGGCTCGGCGGCGAGGAGTTCGCGCTGCTGCTCGAGGGGTGCGCGCTCGCTGAGGGCATTGCGATTGCCGAAAGGCTGCGCGGCGACATCGCGGCGCTGCGTCTCGATACCGCGCGCGGGCCGCTCGAGCTCACCTGCTCGTTCGGCGTGAGCCAGCACAAGCCGACCGAGCGCGTCGATGATCTCCTCAAGCGCGCCGACGTCGCGCTCTATGCGGCGAAGAGCGGCGGACGCAACCGGGTGGTCGCTGCGGACGCGACCGAGCTGGAAGCGAGGACGCGGCTTGTGCACGCGCTGGTGAGCTGAGCGCGCGGAAACCAAGCGCCGCCACGTTTAGTCGGTGGCGGCGCCTGGTGCGGCGGCGTCTGCCCCTTCACCACCAGCGTTTGAGCTCGCAGCGGCGCTGTCCCCAGTCCCACCAGCAGTCGCGGTAGTAGCGCTGACCATCGATATAGATCGCCTGGTCGTTGTACTCAGTGCCCGGCGCGACGGTCACGGCCGGCGGCGCGAGATAGACCTGGGCGCCGACCAGCGGTGCACCCGGCGCGGGGACCACATAGGTGGTTGCGGGCGGCGCATAGCCGCCATCGTAGTAGACCTCCTGCGCGGATGCCGCGCCCGAGACCGACAGCGCTGCGGCAACCGACGCGGCCAACAGAATGTTTCGCATGGACGTGCTCCATCAAGTTCCGGAAAGCCTGCACGCAGAACGCCGGCGACGGCTCCCGCGTTCCCCCGACCGCGCAGGGTTTCACGCGACACAATTCGCGCACCAAAAAGCCCCGCGCCGATACGCGGGGCTTTCGGGGTCGCGGGCTTTCCGGTCAGTGCACGATCATGCCGGTGAAGAGATAGGCCTGGCACATCACCAGGAGGCCGACCAGGCAGGCGAGCGCGATCGAGTGGACGAACACGAAGCGCAGGATCGTGCCTTCGTGGCCGAACCAGTTGGTGGCGGTCGAGGCGACCACGATCGACTGCGCGTCGATCATCTTGCCCATCACGCCGCCGGATGAGTTGGCCGCGCCCATCAGGATCGGCGAGAGGCCGAGCTGCTCGGAGGTGATCCTCTGCAGATTGCCAAAGAGGATATTCGAGGCGGTGTCGGAACCGGTCAGCGCCACGCCCAACCAGCCGAGCAGGGTGCCGAAGAAGGGGTAGAGCACGCCGGTGCCCGCGAAGGCGAGGCCAAGCGTCGCGTCGATGCCGGAGAGGCGCGTCAGCGTGCCGATCGCCAGCATCGCCGAGATCGTGATGAGCGAGTAGGCGCAGACCTTGATGGTGCGCCCATAGGCGGCGATCAGTCCGGCGGGTCCGTAGCCCATGATGAAGCCGGAGATGATCGCGGCGATGAGCATGCCCGAGCCCGTATAGGAGAGCCAGGTGAACGAGAACACGGCCCCTTCCGGCGTCGGCTTGGCGGCGACCGGCGCGACCTTGTTGATCATGTTGTGCAGCTCAGGGACCGGATAATTCCAGGTCGCCAACGGATTCACGGCGTTCTTGAACAGGTTCGTGCCCCACACCAAAAGCACGATGCAGACGATGATCCACGGGATCAGGGCGAACCACACTTGCGCGGTCGAGGGCTTCGGGCCGGCCGGTTTTGCCGGCGGAGCGGAGCTTGCGGAGTCATCCTTGGTGCGCAGCGCGGGTGACAGCCAGAGCTCCTTGGGCTGCCACACTTTGAGGAACAGGATCAGGCAGGCCATCGAGATCAGTGAGGCGCCGATGTCGACGATCCAGGGATTGATGAAGTTCGAGATCAGATATTGCGGGATCGCGAACGACACGCCGGTCACCAGGATCGCCGGCCAGATCGCCTTCATGCCTTTGAAGCCCGCGAAGGCCCAGATCAGCCAGAACGGCACGATCAGCGAAAAGAACGGCAGCTGCCGGCCGACCATGGCGCCGAGCTGATAGGCAAGCGGGCCGACTTGATCCGGCGAGGAGGCCATCACGCTGGCCAGCCCCTGGATCGGGGTGCCGAGCGCCCCATAGGCGACCGGCGCGGTGTTGGCGATGAGCGAGAGGCCGGAGGCGGCGAGCGGCGAGAAGCCGAGCCCGATCAGGATCGCGCCGGTGACGGCAACCGGCGTGCCGAAGCCGGACGCGCCTTCGAAGAAGGCGCCGAACGAGAACGCGATCAGGAGCAGCTGCAACCGGCGATCCTGCGTCACGCCGCCGATCGTGGTCTGCAGCGTCTCGAACGCGCCCTTCTCGACGGTGAGCCGGTAAAGGAAGATGACGTTGAGCACGATCCAGCCGATCGGGAAGAAGCCGGTGACCGCGCCGAGCACGGTCGCGCGGATCGACATGCCGGCCGGCATGGTGAAGAGGAAGATCGCGACCAGATTGGCGACGATCAGGGCGATCACGGCCGCGATGTGCGCCTTGACCTTGTTCGACGCGATCAGCACCAGCAGCGTGACCACCGGCAGCGCGGCCGCGATCGTCGAGAGCGCCTGATTGTTGAATGGATTGTAGACTTGATCCCACATGACGTTTCCCCCGGTTGCCGCGTGCCTCCCGTCTGTGCGGGAGCGCTTCTGCGGCAAGCACCCCAGTGAAGCTAGCGCAGCGGCGGTTCGGGGCAAGCGCTAATGCGTCGTGCGACGATTATTTCGTGGACGATGGAATAAGTTGGCACATGTTGAAACCTATCATCGTTGCGATGCGGAATCGCAAAAGCACCGCACTGCACACCTTAATCCCCTGACCTAAGGGGCATGCCCATTATCTCGCACCGCACGGCTCGATGCTCAACTACTCGGCCTTCCCGTATCCTCCCGCGGTCGGGGTCTGGATGATCAGCGCTTCGCCGGCGTCGATCACGGTCGCGTCGCAGCCCTTGAGCAACTCGATCGAACCGTCGAGGCGGCGCACCGAGTTCTGCCCGACCTGACCGTTCTCGCCGCCCGCGAGGCCGAAGGGCGGCACGACGCGATGGCCGGTCAAGAGCGTGCACTCCATCTTCTCGAGGAAGCGGATGGTGCGGCGGATGCCGTCGCCCGCGTTCCATTTGCCGCGTCCGCCCGATCCCTTGCGGATGTGGAAGTCCTCGAGCACGACCGGATAGCGGAACTCGAGGATCTCCGGGTCGGTGAGGCGCGTGTTGGTCATGTGCGTGTGCACCGCATCGGTGCCGGGAAAGCCCGGTCCCGCAGGCGAGCCGGAGCAGATCGTCTCGTAGTACTGATATTTCACGTTGCCGAAATTGACGTTGTTCATCGTGCCCTGCGCGCACGCCATGGCGCCGAGCGCGCCGAACAGGCAGTTGGTCACCGCCTGGCTCACCTCGACATTGCCGGCGACGACCGCGGCCGGATATTCGGGGGTCAGCATCGTGCGCTTCGGAATGACGATGTTGATCGGGCGCAGGCAGCCGGCATTCATCGGGATGTCGTCGTCGACCATCACGCGAAAGACGTAGAGCACCGCCGCGCGCGTCACCGGCTCGGGCGCGTTGTAGTTGTTGCCCTGCTGCTCCGACGTGCCGGTGAAATCCACTGTTGCCTCGCGCTTCTCCTTGTCGACCGAGATCCGCACCCGGATCGTGGTGCCGAGGTCCATCGGATAGGCAAAGGACGAATCGTGCAGGCGATCGATCACGCGGCGCACGCTCTCGGCCGCGTTGTCCTGCACGTGCTTCATGTAGGCCTTCACTACCGGAAGCGTGAACTGCTTCACCATCTTGCGCAGCTCAGTGACGCCTTTCTCGTTGGCGGCAATCTGCGCCTTCATGTCGTTGACGTTCTGTAACGGATTGCGCGCCGGGTACTTGGCGCTCGTGAGCGCGTCGTAGAGCTCCTTCTCGCGGAAGCGGCCGCGGTCGATCACCTTGAAATTGTCGAACAGCACGCCCTCCTCGTGGATGGTCGTGGCGTTCGGCGACATCGAGCCGGGCGAGATGCCGCCGACGTCGGCGTGGTGCCCGCGCGAGGCGACCCAGAACAGGATGTTCCCCCTCCCTTTCGGGGTAGCAGTCTCGAAGACGGGGGTGCACACCGTGATGTCGGGCAAATGCGTGCCGCCATTGTAGGGCGCGTTGATCACATAGACGTCGCCCGGTCTGATCCGCCCGGCATTGTCGCGGATGATCGTCTCGACCGAGCGGTCCATCGAGCCGAGATGCACCGGCATATGCGGGGCGTTCGCGACCAGCGTGCCGTCCTGCGCGAACACTGCGCAGGAGAAGTCGAGCCGCTCCTTGATGTTGACCGAGTACGCCGTGTTCTGCAGCGCGACGCCCATCTGCTCGGCGATCGACATGAACAGGTTGTTGAACACTTCGAGCATCACCGGATCGGCCTTGGTGCCGATGGCGGTCGCGCGCTTCAATTTGACGATGCGCGTCAGCAGGAGATGGTTCTTCGCCGTGATTGCGGCTTGCCAGCCCGGCTCGACCACCACGGTCTGATGCGGCTCGATCACGATCGCCGGGCCCTTCACCTTGTGGCCGGGCGCGAGCTGGTCGCGGGTGTAGACGGTCGCGTCGTGCCACGCGCCGTTGGAGAAGAATTGGGTGCGGCGCGCGGGCGCCGGCAGCTTCGTGTGCGTCGTCCTGAGTGCCTTCTCCTTGAACTTCGCGCCGCCGCCCACGGCTTCGACCGAGACCGCCTCGATCACCAGCTCCTTCTTGGGGTCGACGAAGCCGAACTGCGCCTTGTGCGCCTTCTCGAAGGCGGACTTCATGGCGGCGAGCGTGCCGGCCTTCACCACCAGCGCGGTGTCGGTGCCGGCGTAGCGGATATGCGCGCGCACGTGCACCTTGACGTCGCGGGCCGGCACCCCCTGGCCCGCAACTTCGCGGCTGACCTCGGCAGAGAGGCGCCTTGCGGTCCGGTTGAGCGCACCGAGTGCCTTTGCGCCCAGCGTCTCCTCGATCGCCTGCTGGCGGGTCGCCCGGATGTCGGCGAGCCCCATGCCGTAGGCGGAGAGCAGCGACGAGAACGGGTGGATCAGCACCGTCGTCATGCCGAGCGCGTCGGCGACCAGGCAGGCATGCTGGCCGCCGGCGCCGCCAAAGCAGTTGAGCGCGTAGCGCGTCACGTCATAGCCGCGCTGCACCGAGATCTTCTTGATCGCGTTCGCCATGTTCTCGACCGCGATCTTGATGAAGCCGTCGGCGATCTCTTCCGGCTGCTTGCCGCCGACCTCGCGCGCGAGCTCGGCGAACGCGTTGCGCACCGCCTCGGCGTCGAGCGGCTCGTTCTGCGCGCGCCCGAAGATCTTGGGGAAGAAATCCGCCATCAACTTGCCGACCATCACGTTGGCGTCGGTGACGGCAAGCGGTCCGCCGCGGCGGTAGCATTTCGGCCCCGGATTGGCGCCAGCCGAGTCCGGGCCGACGCGAAAGCGCGCGCCGTCGAAATGCAGGATCGAGCCGCCGCCCGCCGCCACCGTGTGGATCAGCATCATCGGCGCGCGCATGCGCACGCCGGCGACCTCGGTCTCGAACGCGCGCTCGTACTCGCCGTCATAGTGCGACACGTCGGTCGAGGTGCCGCCCATGTCGAAGCCGATCAGGCGCGAGAAGCCGGCCGCGTGACCGGTCTCGGCCATGCCGACGACGCCGCCGGCCGGACCGGAGAGGATCGCGTCCTTGCCCTGGAACAGCTCCGCCGCCGTGAGCCCGCCGGAGGACATCATGAACATCAGGCGGATGTGATCCGCGACGTTGCCGCGTGCTGATGCGCACTCCCTCCCCCCTTGTGGGGGAGGGTCGGGGAGGGGGGTAGCGCGGTTGTGCGCAAACGGTGCCGCATCCGTGCCCTCGCCTGACCCCCACCCCCTACCCCTCCCCATAAGGGGGAGGGGAGCCGCGGCACCTGCGTTCAATTGCTGCGCCACCTGCGCCACGTAGCGGCGCAGGATCGGCGAGAGGTAGGCGTCGACCACGGTGGTGTCGCCGCGTCCGACCAGCTTGATCAGCGGCGAGACCTCGTGGCTGACCGAGACCTGGGCGAAACCCATCTCGCGTGCCAGCGCGGCGACCGCCTTCTCGTGGTCGGCGTAGCGATAGGCGTGCATGAACACGATCGCGACCGCCCGGATGCCGTCGCTCAGCGCTTCCTCGAGGTCGCGGCGCACGGCTTCGAGATCGGGCCGCTTCTCGACGGTGCCGTCGGCGCGCACGCGCTCGTCGACCTCGACCACGCGCTCGAACAGCATCTCGGGCTTGACGATGTGCTTGGCGAAGATCTTCGGGCGGTTCTGGTAGCCGACGCGCAGCGCGTCGCGAAAGCCCTGCGTCGTGACCAGCAGCGTGCGGTCGCCCTTGCGCTCGAGCAGCGCGTTGGTCGCAACCGTCGTGCCCATCTTGACCGCGCCGATGCGGCCTGCCGGGATCGGCCCGTCCTTCCTCAGGCCGAGCAGGTGGCGGATGCCCTGCACGGCGGCGTCGCGATAGGCCTCGGGGTTGTCGGACAGGAGCTTGTGCGCGGTCAGCGTGCCATCCGGCCGCCGTCCGATCACGTCGGTGAAGGTCCCGCCGCGGTCGATCCAGAAATCCCAAGCCGTTGAATTCGACGTCTTGCCTGACGCCTTCGTCGCAACCCTTCGTGACGCCGCCTTTGCCATTGTCCCGGTCCAGCCCTTAATCTATCCGGCGGATGACAGAGCGCATCCGCCTCAATAAGTCCAATCGCAATTTTGGATGAGTTTCGATCAGCCGATCTTATCAGGAGCTTTCCCGCGCCACCTCGACCGCGATCCCGGCGACCTTCTGCGCCGCAAAGGAATCCGGCGAGGACGGCCAGCTCACCACGAAGTTGAGATGCGGCAGCTTCGCGGTGGTCTTCACCTCGCGCAGCCGGCCGGGCGCCGCGACGTTGTCGAGGATCGCCGGCGGAATGACCGCGATGCCGATTCCGTCGAGCGCCATGCGCACCACGGTTGCAAGCGAGGCGCTGGCGTGGATGGTCACCGCCAATCCGGCGCGCGCAAACATCTCGCGCAGCACGATATAGGGCTGCGTGTTGCGCGAGAAGGTGACGATCGGGAATTTCGCGATCTGCGCAAGCCCGATCGGCTTCTCCGGCAGCTTCAGCTTGCGGCCCGCCACGAAGGCGAGCGGGAACGAGCAGAGCGTGCGGCTGGTCATGGTCGGATCGCCGATCGGACCGAGCAGCAGCGCGAGGTCGAGGTCGCGCGCGAGCAGCCGCTCGCGCAGATTGGGCGAGATGTCGACCTCGATCTCGAGCTCGAGGTTCGGATAGGCCGCGTTGACGCGCTCGATCAGCAGCGGCAGCCAGGTATGCACGATCGTCTCCGAGCAGCCGAGCCGCACGATGCCGCGCATGGTCGAGCGGTCGCCGACCGCCTCGATCATCTCGGCGCGCAGCCGCATCAGCCGCTCCGCATAGCCGACCAGCTCCTGCCCCTTGGGCGTCGGCGCGACCACGCGGCGGTCGCGCTCGAGCAGGCGCACGCCGAGCGAATCCTCGAGCTGCGAGATGCGCATCGAGACCGCCGGCTGCGTGGTGTTGAGCTTCTCGGCGGCGCCGCGGAAGCTGCGCAGGTTCGCGACCCAGAGGAAGGTTTCGATCGACTTGAAATCGAGCATGGCGGCTTTCCTTGATAAGCAAAGCTTATCAAAACCAATCTGGAAAGACGATTGGACGGAATGAGGCGGGTGGCCTCTGATTGCGCCGCACCCCGGCTTGCAGAACCGGACAGCGCAGAGGAGGGATGGGTGATGCGCGCAGCGACTGCCGCCGTCTCCAGGCAAATGCCGCTTAGAACCGGCCGCGACGTGCGTCTCGCGGTGCGCGCCGGCACGCTCGAGGCGCCGACCTGCGGTATCGCGCCCGGCTACGTGCAGGGCAATCTCGCGATCCTGCCGGCCGATTATGCGGAAGATTTCCTGCGCTACTGCCAGGCCAATCCGAAACCGTGTCCGCTGATCGGCGTATCGGAGCGGGGCGATCCGGCGATTCCGGCACTCGGCGCCGACCTCGACATCCGCACCGACATTCCGCGCTATCGGGTCTGGCGCGACGGCGCGCTGGTCGACGAGCCGCGCGACATCAAGTCGGTGTGGCGTGACGATCTCGTCAGTTTCGTGCTCGGCTGCTCGTTCTCTTTTGAAGAGGCGCTGCTCGCCGCCGACGTGCCGCTCCGCCACATGGAGCGCGGCACCAACGTGCCGATGTATCGCACCAATATCGCGACCGCGCGCGCCGGCCGTTTCCACGGGCCGCTCGTCGTGTCGATGCGGCCGATGAAGCCTGCCGACGCGATCCGCGCCGTGCAGGTCACGACGCGGCTGCCGTCGGTGCATGGCGCGCCGGTGCATCTCGGCTTTCCCGAGGCGATCGGCATCGCCGACATCGCGAAGCCCGACTACGGCGATGCGGTGCCGGTCGCGAGCGGCGAGCTGCCGGTGTTCTGGGCCTGCGGTGTGACGCCGCAAGCCGCGATCGCGGCCGCGCAAGTGCCGTTCGCGATCACCCATGCGCCGGGTTTCATGCTGGCGACCGATCTGAAGAACGCGCAGCTGTCGGTCTGAGCCGCCCTCGCGCTCACGCCCGCGGATCATGCGCCAAGAAGAAGACGGCGGCGTGGGAAACGCCGGACACGAGAGGGGAGAACCATGTCGACGACGACGATCGAGACAAGCGAGCATCATCCGACCGCGTGGTACGCGCAGATGCAGCCGCGCGAGCGGAACACCTTCTGGGCCTGCACCGGTGGCTGGATCCTCGATGCCATGGACGTGCAGATCTTCTCCTTCGTCATTCCGTCGATCATTGCGGCCTTTTCGATCAGCAACGCCGACGCTGGCCTGATCGGCACCGCGACGCTGCTCACCTCCGCGTTCGGCGGCTGGTTCGCCGGTGCGCTTTCGGATCGGTTCGGCCGCGTGCGCACGTTGCAGATCACCATCGCCTGGTTTGCGGTCTTCACCTGCCTGTGCGGCTTTGCCCAGAGCTACACGCAGCTCTTCATCCTCCGCGCCCTGATGGGGCTCGGCTTCGGCGGCGAATGGGCCGCCGCCGCGGTTTTGATCGGCGAGGTGATCGGCGCCGAGCATCGCGGCAAGGCGGTCGGCGCGATGCAGAGCGGCTGGGCAGTCGGGTGGGGCATCGCGGC
>Ga0187784_10002299_pt1 | contig 15331 bp, 13 predicted proteins | sample 1015_SJ02_MP15_2_FD_132964 | JGI IMG/M metagenome (GOLD analysis project Ga0187784, IMG submission 132964) | Tropical peat soil microbial communities from peatlands in Department of Meta, Colombia - 1015_SJ02_MP15_20_MG | ecosystem: Environmental > Terrestrial > Soil > Wetlands > Peat | place...
AACAGCCTGCACCGCCAAGCCATCAAGCGTCTGGGGCGGGGACTCAAAGTGACGGCGCGTTCTGAGGATGGACTGGTGGAGGCGGTGGAATCCGCCGATGCCTATCCCTTCCTGATCGCCGTTCAGTGGCATCCGGAAGAGATGGTTGACCGACCTGAGCCGCGCAAGCTATTTGAGAAGTTCGTGGCCCAGTGCCGCGAGTTGGCCGCGCAATGCAGGTAGGAGGCCGCGACGCGGGAGGGTAGAGCCCGCCCCTACAAGACCTACACCGTGTTTCACCAGATTATCTTCCCCACGGCCTCAACCTGGCGCATTTGCTGCTAGCCAAGCGCTCCGCCCTCGGCTATCCTTACGCTTGATGTCACGCTGCGACCGAGGGCGCGATGTCTTCGTCCCGAAGTGCTGGGGAATTGAAGGTCCAAAATGCCAACGAAAATCTACTTCTCGAAAGGCGACATCACGGACATAGCGGCAGAGGCGATCGTCAACCCTGCGAATACGGATCTGCTCATGGAATCCGGGGTTGCGGCAGCCGTACGCCGCAAGGGCGGCGAGCGGATCCAGGAAGAGTGTGAACGCCTTGCCCCCATTCGGCTGGGCGCTGCCACGGTTACCACGGCCGGCAACCTCAGGGCGCTTTTCGTGATCCATGCCACAACTATGCGGCCCGGTGAAAAGGCGACAGCGGAATCAATACGGCTTGCGACAAGACAGACTCTATTTCGGGCCGAAGAGAAGGCGATCAAAAGCCTGGCTCTGCCGGCGATGGGAACCGGGACGGCAAGCTTCCCGGCCGAGCAGTGCGCGCAGATCATGCTCAAGGTGGTCCTGGAGCACATCAAGATGCGCACCAGCCTGGAGAAGATCCTCTTCGTGCTTTACGATGACGCGACGCTTAAAGTGTTTGAGGAAACCTACCAGCAGCTAACCGGCCGGGCCGCCGCCAAGACCCCATGAAATGTGTGGCACACCTCTGAAAGGGCTGCTTCTCGACACCTTGCGGCGCACGGGCGCTATGGCCTTTGAGCGCTACATGGCGTTGTGCCTTTATCATCCGGAGTACGGCTATTACACACAAGGGCGGGACCGCACCGGCGTCGGAGGTGATTACTTCACCAGCCCCGACCTCCACCCCATTTTCGCTCGCCTGATCGCCCGCCAAGCCGCCGAGATGTGGGAAATGCTCGGTCGCCCCTCCCGGTTCGCGTGGGTAGAGATGGGCGCAGGGGGCGGGCTCTTTGCCCAGGACTTCCTCGCCTGGGTGAGGCGCGTCCTGCCGGATTTCGCTTCGGCGCTCGACTACGCGGCAATCGAGCCCGGCCCAAGGCAACGTGCTCGCGTCAGGGCGCGGCTGGCGGGAGAAGGTCTCGAAGGAACAGTCCGCCTCCTCGAGAACCTCGAGCAGCTTGCGCCTATCACCGGATGCTTTTTTTCAAACGAGTTGGTTGATGCCTTTCCGGTTGCCGTGCTCACCAGGGCAGGCGGACATCTGAGGGAAGTTTACGTTGCCGCCCAAGGCGACGAACTTTGTGAAAAGCTCGGTCCCATCCACGACCCGGCCATTGCCGCGGCGCTGGCGCGTTACCCCAACCCGCTTGAAGAAGGCTGCCGCGCAGAGGTTAACCTGACAGCCACCCAATGGATGCGCTCGGTTGCCGAGAAACTCCTCCGCGGCTTTGTAATCACGGTTGATTACGGCGACCTGGCCCAATACCTTTGCACCCAGGACCGGCCGCAGGGGACCTTGCTCGCCTACCGCGCTCACTGGCCATCGCAGGACTTCTTCAGTGCCCCCGGAGAATTCGACTTGACCGCGCAGGTGAACTTCAGCGCCTTGATCGAGGCAGGAAAGAGTGCGGGACTCGAGCTCACGGGTTTAATCACCCAACAGAAGTTCCTCCTGGCGCTGGGGGAAACGAATGAGTTCGCCGACCTTTACCAACCAGGCTCGAGCGAGCTGGAAAACCTTAAAGCCAGACTGAAACTAAAACGCCTGATTCATCCTGAAGGCATGGGGAACGTCTTCAAGGTTCTTGTTCAACACCGGGGGATCAACTCACCCAGGCTCACGGGACTGAAGTACGGGAGTATTCGGCTTTAGACCCCGGGTTCTTAAAGACCAAACGAGCAAATCAAATGGCAAAGGGCAAATAGCAAATGGTTTTCCATTTGCCATTTGCCCTTTGCCATTTGAGTTTTGAATTCCTTTTCCGCACCACCTCCAGCCGCCAGCCTGTCATCCTCAGAGCTTGTGACTTTTTCCGGGTTTAATGGGTGGCGCATATCCGCCGCGGCGGACCTTTTATGTATGCGCCACGTAGGTTAAGGGGTACGAGCAGGCTGGGGGGCAGACATAAAAACCGATGTCTGCGCCACCCATCCAGCCGTTGCAAAAAGTCATAAGCTCTGAGCGCAGCGAAGGATCATGGCAGTTCGCTCTTCTCACGCCATCAGGGCGTCTGCCCTGACAAACTGCGGCGATCCTTCGCTTCGCTCAGGATGACAAGCTACATCACTGGCCTATTTTGTTTCTTGGGTGTAAGGCTTCTTGACGTACCGGTTCGCCTCGTCCAGGGCGCCCTGCGTGTTGTCGTTGGTCTGCAAGGCGCGGCTGTACTCATTCAGGGCCCGGTCGCGCTGCCCGGTCACGTCGAAAATCTCTCCCAGCTTAAGGTGACTCCAAACCTCGACCCACTTCGGGTCCATGTCCCCATCCAGGGCGCGCCGAAACTCCTCCATCGACGAGTTGTAGTTCCGTAGCTTGAAGAAGATTTCACCTATTCGATAGTGAGCGAGGGAACTGTTTTTGTTGAGTTCAAGGACCGACTGATACTGTTTGATAGCCTCCAGGTAAGCTTGCTCCTGGCTGAGTTGGTCGCCGCGCGCCATTTCCACCTGAGTCTTGGTCTTTTCGTCGTATTTAAGTATCTTGCTGGCCGGATCGACTAGCACGCGCAATGGCCGGGTGCGCGTGTTCACCGTGAAATCCGCCGTAGTGCCCACCATTTCCACTCGCTCGGTCACAGGCTTGCCTTCGGTCTCGACGCGAATCTCGACAGGCATGCGGAACAGGTCCAGGTCCTGTGTGATCTTGCCCATCACTTGATAGCCTTTGGCAGTTCGGTACGTAGCCCATGTCCGCTTGAATTGCGGGACGCCGGTCGAGCTGACCCATTGCGCGAAAAAGTACGTCAAATCTTTCCCGTAAGCGTTCTCCGCCAGTTTTTGAAACTCTTCCGTGGAAATTGACTTCCAAGCGTACTGCTGGCTCATGGCCCGCAACGTCTTGACAAACGCCTCGTCACCCACAACCCAGCGCAACATGTGGAATACCATCGCGCCTTTCTGAAAAACAATCGACTGGTATTCCGGCGTGAACTCGTGCAGGCGGCTCGATTGGGCGATGGGGACAACCTCCTCGTGGGTAAGCGCTCCCACCTCCACTTCCGCCATGAGCTCTTCAAACGCACTCTCGCCGGCGGCCTCCTGTACGTAGAGCGCGGCGGAGTAAGTCGCCAGCCCTTCGTCGAGCATCATGTCGTTGAGTGAGGCAGGACTGACCAAGCACCGCCACCATTGGTGGGAAATCTCGTGCGCCAGCAACTTGTAATTCACCTGAGTGGAAAAGCCACGCGAAGCAAGCGCCACCAGGCCCGGCGCCGTATATCCGCCCACCGTCCCGTCTTCGATTTCCGCAATGGCCAAGTGGCCGTTGGGCAAAGGCCCAAACTTGTCGGAATAAAAAGCCATGATCTTGGCCGCGGTCTCTCCGTAACTGGCGGCGAAGCTTTCATGGCCAGGCTTCATGTAAACGGTGATGTCAGCGCCGACGGCCGTGGAGGGTTGGACCGCATAGTGCCCTGCAATCACCGTCCCCGGAAACGATGGCTGCTCATTGTGGTAGGTGTAGGTGACCTTACCGGCCTCGCGCGCTGGCGTGGAAGGTCGACCGGAGGCAATCACGATTTCGTCTGAAGGCACCGTGATCTGCATGTCCGCCGCAAAGCGCCCCACCCCGTATTCACTTACGGGGAACCAGCGCCCCGTATAGAGGAGGTAACTCCCCTCCGCCCCGACGTATGCTAGTTTCAGATTCTCGACCGGACTGCCGTCGGCGGAAGACAAGAGGCCACCGTACTTGACCGTGATCGAAGAAGCTTTCCCCTGCGCTTGGGGGTTCAGGAAATCGATAGAGAGGTTTAGACCCTCTTGCCGAAAATTGAGCTCTTTGCCGGAAGCGTCCTTCGCGCTGTCCACTCGCAAGCCGCTGTGCAGCTCGAAGCTCATAGTGGTGAGGTCGGCTCGAGGAACAAAATCAATCCGCACATTCGCCGAAAGAAGATGCTGGGAAGGGAAGAGTTCCGCCGCAATGGCATACTTCGTCACCTCGAACCGGGGCGCCGAGGACTGTGCAAGACTCGCCAACGGCATTAGCGCGAGCGTCAACAGCAAAGGCACCGCATGCACCAGCAATTTCTGAAGACGGGAGAACCTACTGAGAGATTTGGCCCAGCTTCCGGCCCCACGATGGTTCATAAATCGTTCCCCCTCGACCCGGCGAAAATTCCCAGTCTCTTCCCCCACAACCCCGCCACAAGGCAAAGCTCTTGTACCAGCTTTGACGTTGCGACACCGGGGAGAGTTTCCAACGCGAAAGAACACGCGCCAGGAGTCAGAATAGCGCTCCGCCATTCCGACTCATGACTTCTTGCACCACCCCGTCGGATTGAAAAACGCCTACCACCGCATCCGCTGCCCGCTCGATAGCCCCGCCAGGTCCCAAACGGCACTTGAGGGCTCTAAGCTCTTTCGCCAACTCCTCGCAAGCTTGGGGATGATCCAGTAAGTATTCTACCCGACTGGCAACCTTGGCAGCAGTGAAATCACTCTGAATGAGTTCGGGGACTAGGGGCTTACCGGCAAGAATATTGACCATACTGTAAAAGGGTACATCGACAAGTAACTTGCCCAGCCGCCAGGTGAGCGAGGAGACGCGGTAAACCACCACCATGGCCCGCTCCAGCAGGGCCGCTTCGATCGTGGCGGTGCCGCTGGCGACGATGGCCACTTCGCAGTGCTGTAGGGCATCGTAGGTGGCGTGGCTGGCGGCGCGGACTGTGGCCTTGCCGGCAGAGCACTCGTGCACAGCTCTTTCCAACCATGCGCTCTCCAGCGTCGGCGCCACGGCCACTACAAACTGGACCTTGTGGGTCAGGGAAAGCCGATGAGCGGCCTCCAGCATCGTCGGCAAGATGTACCTCACTTCCTTCTCACGGCTTCCGGGCAATAACGCCACCGTCGCCGTTGTTGGCTCCAGCCCTATCGCGGAAAAGAACTGCTCGCGCGTCATCTGCGGTCGCACCCGATCGACCAGAGGGTGCCCGACGTATTCCACCGGAATCCCGGCTTGGCGATAGATGTCCTGCTCGAAGTCAAAAATGCAAAGCATCTTGTCGATTCGGGCTTTGAGCTGCCTCAGCCGGCCTTTCCGCCACGCCCACACCTGTGGACTTACGAAGTAGACGACGCGAATTCCCCTTTTCTTGAGCTGTTTGGCCAGGCGCAGGTTGAAATCGGGAAAATCAATCAGCACGGCAAGCTGAGGCTGGCGTCTACCCACTTCCGCGAGCAAAGCGCGGAAGGCGCGGCAGGCTCGCGGCAGCCCGCCCACGACCTCCGTGATCCCGATCATGGTGAGCCGGTGGGCGTCCACGACGGTGTCCACCCCCGCCCGGCGCATCGCTTCCCCGCCGCAGCCGAAAATCTCCACGTTGTTCAGGCGGGCGCGCAGGGCGGAGGCGAGTTCACCTCCAAACATATCGCCGGAGCGCTCCCCGGCTACTATCATCAGGCAGGGTCTAGACATGAATTTAGTTCCCCGATTCAGACACGAACAGGCACCCGGGCGATGGATTCCCGCTTTCGCGGGAATGACGAAATTCACGGCGGACGCCCCCAGCATCGTCATTCCCGCGAAAGCGGGAATCCAGTTCTACTGTTTGAACCACAGGAATTAAATGCTACCACGTTTCGGTAACGCGATTTGCCAGGGTGAAGCCCCTACTCCTGGAATCCAAGCTACCCCTCTCCCCTTTGGGGGAGAGGGTGGCCCGTGCCGGCGCTTTCACCAGCCGGCGCGGGACGGGTGAGGGGGTGCCGCGCGCATTGTTTTTCACGTATTTCGCACGCGTAAACAGTAGCGACAGGGCAGGGTCGGCATCACGGGACAAACGCCGGCACGCCCGCCGCGGAGGCTGCGGCCTTGAGCTTGTCATCTAGCGTCGCGAGCGGCAGGCCGCGGCGCAAAGCCAGTTCTAGATAAGCCGCGTCATAGGCCGAAAGGCCATGTGCACGCCCCAGGCTTAGCAGTTCATCCCAAGCCCGGGCGTTGGTCTCCTCATCGACGGCAATGGGGAGGGAGCCAAGGTAGCCGAACCATTTGGCGGCTTGCGCCTCCGTGCTCCGCTGGCGCCGCTCTCCCATCAGTACTGCGTTGGCCACCTCCAAGGGCCAAATCACCGGCACGAGGGCGCGCGCAGAGGGAAAGCGCGCCGCAACTGCATCCGCATACGGGTCTGCCTCGTCCTTGAAGTACCAAGCCAAGGCGAGCGAGCCGTCGAGGACAAACTCGGCCATGCCAGGCTTCCTTGCCTTTTTCGCCATCGTGCCTCCTCTCGGTCGCGCCTCCGCCTAAAAGCGCCGCCCCTCGTCAATCAGTTCCCGGAGGGTCACCTGGCCGCCCAGCTTTGGCCCCTCACGGTCCCGGAACGCCAGCATTTCCTGGACGACCCGATGCACATTCCGCTGGCCCGGCCTGGGGGGTGGACCAATTAGGGCCGCAGGCTTGCCGCGCCGGGTGATAAGAACCTTCTTTCCCTTCGCAACCTGGTCGAGCAGCTCCGAAAGATGCGTCCGCGCTTCGTAGAAGCCCATGGTAGTCATATCCCTGCACTCCTGTTGACCTGTCTAATTGACCAGTCTAACAAAAAGGAAGACTCTTTACAAATGAGACCAGTCTCTCACTCTCTAAGGTTGTCCGATCTGTTGACGTTGCTTCCGCCCTGTGTGCTAAGATGTTCTGGTCCACACCGGGCTCCCCAAATCATGATTGGAACAACAATTGCCCACTACCGCATCCTGGAAAAGCTGGGGGGCGGTGGTATGGGCGTGGTGTACAGGGCCGAGGACGCCAAGCTTGGCCGCTGCGTTGCCCTGAAGTTTCTTCCCGAGGCTTTGGCCAAGGATCGCCAGGCGCTGGAGCGCTTCCAGCGCGAGGCGCGCGCCGCGAGTGCGCTCAATCATCCCAACATATGCACGATTTACGACATTGACGAGTTCGAGGGGCAGCCCTTCATCGCCATGGAGTTGCTGGAGGGGCAGACGCTGAACCTTCGCATCGCGGCCAAGCCGTTCAAAACCGACGAACTCCTCGACCTCGCCGTGCAGATTGCCGATGCTTTGGATGCCGCGCATGCTAAGGGCATCGTGCACCGCGACATCAAGCCCGCGAATATCTTCGTGACCCAGCGCGGCCAGGCCAAGATTCTCGATTTCGGCTTGGCAAAACTAACCGTGGGGGCGGCGCCTGCCCCGCCCAAGGCACCCCAAGGGGTGCCCCTACAAGGCACGCCCACGGCGTCCATCGAGCCCCAACACCTGACCAGCCCCGGCGCCGTGATGGGCACGGTGGCCTACATGTCCCCAGAACAGGCGCGGGGAGAAGAACTGGACGCCCGAACCGACCTGTTCAGCTTCGGCGCGGTGCTCTATGAGATGGCGACGGGACGGCAGGCGTTCCCCGGCACGACTTCTGCCGTTATTTTTCATGCTATTCTCGCCGAGGCACCGGCTTCGCTACTGCAATTGAATCCGGGGCTCCCGCCGAAGCTGGAAGAAATCATCAACAAGGCGCTGGAGAAGGACCGCGACCTTCGTTATCAGGTTGCCTCGGAGCTGCGCGCCGATCTGAAACGCCTGAAGCGCGACACGGAATCAGGACGAGCGGCCTTGGCGGGTGCGGGGCTCGAGCTCGCCCAGAAAGGGCAGCCACCGCAGGCAACCGTACAACAGCGTCGGGGGGCAGCCGTTCGGCTTGGCGCGCTCGCCCTTACAGTGTTCGTAGCGATTGGGGCTTCGCTTTATTTGCTTCGGGGGCGGGGCAAGGGCCATGGGTTCGCTCGCGGTCCTGCCGTTTGCGAATGCGAGCAACGACCCGAACACGGAATATCTGAGCGATGGAATCACAGAAAGCCTGATTGCCAGCCTTTCGCAGCTCCCCAGACTACGGGTGATGGCCCGCGGCACGGTGTTCAGTTACAAGGGCCAGCAGGTTGACCCGCGAAAAGCAGGGCGCGACCTGAAAGTAGATGCGGTGGTCACGGGAAGAGTAACGGAGCGGGCCGATGGCCTTTTGGTCGAGGCCGATCTGATCAGGGTAGAGGACGGTTCGGAATTGTGGGGCGAGCAATACAAACGTAAGCCCGCCGATATTCTTGCGGTCCAGGAAGACATCGTCAACGAAATATCCCAGAAGCTGCGCTCGCGACTGAGCGGTGTGGAGGAGAAGCGCCTGGGCAAGCCTTCAACAACCAACCCCGAAGCTTATCGGCTGTATCTCCAAGGGCGCTACTATGCGGAAAAGTTGACGAAGGAGGGCGTGGAGAAAGGGATCCAGTACTTTCGTCAGGCCATCGACCTGGACCCGAACTATGCGTTGGCCTACGGCGGCTTGGTTTTTGCCTACGCCGACGGCGAGGACGATTTCTTGTCCCCTCCCCGTGAATGCATGCCCAAGGCAACTGAGGCTGCAAAGAAGGCTTTGGAGTTAGACGACACGCTCGCTGAGGCTCACTACGAGATGGGGAAAGTCCATTACTGGTACGACTTCGACTGGAACGCGGCGGAAAGGGAACTGAGGCGAGCCATCGAGCTGGAACCAAGCTATGCCCAGGCCCACGCGTACTACGGTTGGTATTTGGTCTCGGTAGGTCGGCTTGAAGAGGGCATGGAAGAGAGCAAGAGAGCCAGCGAGTTGGACCCGCTGGCGATTGAGACGAACTCCATAGCAGCTTGCAACTTCTACTTCGCGGGTCGTTATGACGAGGCGATTGATCAATTTCGTCGCCTCCTCGATATGGACCCGACCTATTGGTTAGCACGTATGTTTCTGGGGTTGGCCTACGAAGCCAAGCATGACCTTCCCCGTGCCCTCGTAGAGTGTCAAAAGGCCAGCGAGATAGAGACAGTCATCCCTTGGCCGTCAGCAGAGCTTGGTCACCTCTACGCAGTTTCAGGGAGGAAAGGCGATGCTGAAAAAATTCTGACGCAACTCTATGTCGTTTCCAAGCAGAGCTACGTGCCCGCTTATAACTTTGCTGAAATTTATGTTGGGCTCGGCGATAAGGACCACGCCCTGGCCTCTCTAGAAAAGGCCTATGAGGATCGTTCCATGCTCTTGACCAATCTTAAGGTTGACCCCGAATTCGACAGCCTGCACTCGGACCCGCGCTTCAAGGATCTGCTGCGGCGTGTCGGCCTGCCGCCGTAGGACGTTCCGGGCGGGCGCTGTTGGCTCGGCGAACCGCACCCTTTCCGGGAACCTTTTCCCGCCGGCTGGCGCAGACGTTGTTTTTTAACGTCTGCGATCTGCCGAGGCCAAGTTTCGCCGAGAGTTGTGAGGAGATGCCCCGGCCACCTCCCTGGTCCCTTCGGGAAATCGCAGACTCCAGAGTTCGGAGTCTGCGCCAGCCCCGCGGAGGGGTTCACGGAGTTCGTTCGTCCCGCCAATTCTCAATCACCAGTTTGACGCCGGTTCCCTGGATCGCCTGAAAGTCGCCCGTGTTGCCTGTGACCAAGGGGCGGTCCAGGCGCACCGCGATTGCGGCGATCAGGCAATCCGGGAGCTCGACAACGCAGCCTTGCCTTTGGGCCGCAGCCTTGATGGAGGCTGCGATCCGGTAGTCGGCCGCAGTCGGCGTGATCTCCTCGTTAAGATTGAGCCAAGCCAGCACCTTGGCAAGCTGGCTAGAAGCTTGCTTGAGTTCCAGGCCATAGACGATTTCAAACACCGTGACGCTGGTGAAGGCGAAAACGCCGTGTTCTTTCGCGTAAGCCGCCGCCCGCTCGGCGACAGCAGCGTTGTAGCCTTTTAGATACTCGGAAAGAATATCGGTATCCAGGATGACCTTGACCGACATATCAGAACGCCGGCCCTCGCTTACTTGGCCGGCGTCTCTCCTGGTAGGCGATGGACACAACCTCGTCAAGCAGGGCGGCGTCTTCCGGAGTGCCGAACAGACCCAGGCCCTGCTCGAAGATCGTGCTGCCGGGCGGCGCTTCCCCGGTGCCGGAATCCGCCGGCAGCGCGGCGATGGCATGTTCGATGAATTCGTCGACCGATGCGATCCGCCCCGCGCGGATGGCGTCGCGGATAGCCTGTTCCTGGTCCGGGCTCAACGTGATCGTCATACTTCCTCCCACCTTAACTTGGTCCGCCCTACGCGACCGCACGCGCGTCGTGCGCTCATCTCAATGCGTATGATAACGCCATTGGCTCCAAAGAAAAAAGTGAAACCGTGTTATCGGATCGCAAAACTTCGCCTAGTATCAGCCCGCAAGAGACCCCTCACCCGGCCCGCGCCGGCTGGAGAAAGTGCCGTCGCGGGACACCCTCTCGCCAGGGGAGAGGGCTGGTTTCGCAATTTGCTCCGCGTGCCCAGCGAGAGATGTGGGACGTGCTCAGCCCCAAGGGAGAGGGCGGTTTTTCTGGTCAGGGTCGCGTCTCCGGCAACGCACTGTTGACGGCGCACCATCGGCAACTGACCACTGGCAACTGACTACTGACGACTGACAACGGACTACTGACCACGGACCACGCACACTTCCTGGTCCTTGTACTGAAGCTGATAAAGTTTGAAGTAGATCCCTTGTCTCTGGAGCAGTTCCTGGTGAGTCCCCACTTCACGCACGTGCCCTTTATGCATGACCACGATCTTGCTGGCGTTCTGAATGGTAGACAACCGGTGCGCGATGACCAGGGAAGTGCGGTTTTCGACGAGACAGCGCAGACCTTCGCGCAGCCAATGTTCCGTCTCGGGATCCACGCTCGAGGTGGCTTCATCCAGAATGAGAATTCTCGGGTTGTGGGCGAGGGCTCGAGCGAAGGAGAGCAATTGCTTCTGCCCCACGGAAAGGGTAGCGCCGCGCTCTTTGACGGGCTCCTGAAAACCTCCGGGCAGACTCTCGATGAATTCCAGCAAGCCTACCTGGCGCGCCGCATCACGGATTTGACGGTCTTCGATCCACTCGCTGCCCAGACGAATATTGCTGGCGATGGTTCCCGAAAACAGGAAGGGGTCCTGGAGGACGATGCCGAAGTTCCTGCGCAAATCTCGCAGCCGCATCTGGCGGACGTCCAGGCCGTCAAAGAGCACCTGGCCTTCCTGCACGTCATAGAAACGAAGCAGCAAGTTGGTCAGCGTGGTCTTGCCGGCGCCGGTATGACCTACCACCGCGACCGTCTCCCCGGCTTCGATCGTGAACGAGACATTTTCCAGCACGCGGTGCTCATCCTTGTAGGCGAAGCCCACCCGGCGGAATTCCACGATGGAGGCGGGGCGTCCGTGGTCCGTGGTCCGTTGTCCGTGGTCCGTGGTCAGTCGTCCGTCGTCAGTTGTCCGTTGTCCGCCATCGGTTGTCCGTTGTCCGTCGACCGCGGCTGGAGCCAGCACGGACTCGTCACGGTCCTGGGGGGGACGGGCAACGGACAACGGACCACGGACTACTGACAACGGGGTGGCAACGGGCAACGGACCCGGGTCAGCAATCGTCACCGGTGTATCGAGCAGCTTGAAAATGCGCTCGGAACTCGCCATGGCCGCCTGGAGAAGGTTGTACTTATCACTCAAGTCCTGAATAGGGCGGAAAAAGCGCTGCGAGTATTGGATGAAGGCGATGGCCGTCCCCACCGTCACCAGGCCGCGCAACGCCATGCCACCCCCCAGGTAGAGGATGATGGCTACCGCGATCATGCCCAAGAGTTCAACCGCCGGGTAAAACAGCCCGTAGGCGAGAATGGAGTCCTTGTAGGCTTCCATGTGAGCCCGGTTGATCTTCTCGAATTCCTGGAAGCTGCGCGCTTCGCGGTTAAAGAGCTGTAGCACGGTCATCCCGGTGATATGTTCCTGCAAATAAGCATTGATGCGCGCGATGGCTACGCGAATGCGCCGGTAAGATTCGCGCACGGCCTTTCGGAAAGCCCCGGTGACCAAAATGATGATGGGAAGCACCGAGAAGGTCAGGAGGGCAAGTTTCCAATCCATCTTCAGCATCACCACCACAATGCTGAACAGCGAGAATATATCGCCGAAGATGGCCACCACCCCGGAAGCAAACAGGTCGTTCAACACATCCACGTCCGTGGTCACTCGCGTCACCAGGCGTCCCACCGGATTGCGGTCGAAGAAGCTCATCTGGAGGCGCTGGAGGTGCGCAAAGAGCTGCTTGCGCATGTCGTACATGACGCGCTGCCCCACCACTTGCATCGCGAAAGACTGGGAAAACTCCAGGCCGAAGGTCAGGAGGACCGAGGGGAGGAAAAGAATCAGCGCGATTTGCGTGATGCCCACCAGCGGGTTGGGACTGAGAAAGCTGGCAAGGAATTTCGGGAGCTGCGCGTGCGCCGTCGGGTCGAGATAGCGGTCTACCTCAATCTTTAACAGGTAGGGCGGCACGACCTGTAGAATCCCGAAGAGCAGGATGGCCACCAGGGCAAAGAAGGTCATGCGCCAGTACGGCCGCAAGTAGACGAGCAGGCGCCGCATCAGGCGCGAGTCGTACGCCTTGCCCAGAATTTCTTCGTCGTGGAAGGAATCAGGCATAGGAGTCAGAAGTCAGGAGTCAGAAGTCAGAATGGCCCTCGAATAAGCGTTCAGCAACCGACTCACTTCCTCAAGCGCTGCCATTAAATTCTTCGTTTCCCCGTAACCCAGATCTTCAGCCAAAATCAAGTAGTACCGGCATTCCTCGATAGAACCTTCCGCAGTGTTCATGAATCGGACCTTATCTGCCCTGCCTCGCTTTCGGAAACCCTCCGCGATGTTGGCGGCAATTGACACGGCCGCTCTGCGCAACTGACTGCACAATCCATAGGTTTCCTGCTTGGGGAAAACTGCGGTAAATCGGTATGTACCCAAGACAAACTCGTGAGCCTTCCGCCACACCACCAGATCGCGGAAAGTCTTTGCGGGGGTCCTCCTGGGGCCATTCTGACTCCTGACTTCTGACTCCTGACTCCTTGTGTTCACGTCTCCCTCTCCAACTCCTCCTCAATCAACTGCTTGTTATAGAGGTCCGTGTAGTGGCCGTTGAGGGCCAACAATTGTTCGTGAGTGCCGCGCTCAACGATTTCACCGTCGTGCAGCACCACGATCTCATCCGCGTTCTGGATGGTCGAAACGCGGTGCGAGATCAGGATGGTGGTCCGCCCGGCCATCACGCCAGTGAGATGGCGCAGGATTTTCTCCTCGGTGTAAGTATCGACGCTGGAGAGGGCGTCATCGAGGATCAGGATACGCGGATCGCGGATGACTGCCCGCGAAATCGCGGTGCGTTGTTTCTGTCCCCCGGAAAGCGTCAGCCCGCGCTCGCCCACCAGGGTGGCAAAGCCCTTGGGGAAACCCCGAATTTCCGGCAGGATATTCGAGATTTCCGCCGCCCGCTCCACCTCGGCGTCGGACGCCTGCGGCGCGCCGAACTTAACGTTCGCCTGGATGGTTTCACTGAACAGGAAGGTCTCCTGGGGCACGAATCCAATGTGCTCGCGCAGCAGGTCGAGCGGAATTTGCCGGATGGGGACGCCATCAATGAGCAACGATCCCTCCGGGGCATCGTAAAGTCTTGGAATCAGCCCCACCAGTGTGGACTTGCCTGAACCCGTCGCGCCTACAATGGCCACGGTCTTGCCAGCGGGTATTTGCAGGTTGAGGTTCTTCAATACCGGCGTGCCATTGTAACTAAAGCTGAGGTCGCGAAACTCGATTTCACCTCGCAGCGAGGTGAGCGGGTGCGCGGGGACGGCGCGGTCATCAATGTCAGGCTTGGACTCGAAGATGGTCATCAGGCGCCCCAGCGAGGCCAGGCCGCGCTGCACCAGATTGGTTACCCAGCCGAGCGCAATCATGGGCCAAAACAGGTAAGTGAGGTAGACGTTGAAAGCCGTAAAAGTGCCCACGCTGATCGTTCCTTGCAAGACGTGATGACCGCCCACCACCATCACCAGCAGGAAGGCAACGGCAAAGAGCAGCCCCAAGCCGGGCCAGAGAAAACTGGTGATCACGATCAGCCGCTTATTCTTCGCCACGAAGTCCAGGTTCATCCCGTCGAACTCCGTCATTTCGGCTTCTTCCTGGCAGAAGGCGCGGACCACCCGCACGCCCGAGAGGTTCTCGCGCACCCGCTCGGTGAGGTCCGAATAGAGCGCCTGGATCTTCTCGAAGCGTTCGTGGATCTGCTGGCCGAAGAACTTGACCCCAAAGGAAACCAGTGGCATGGGAATCAGAGAGTACAGGGTGAGACGCCAGTCGAGATGGACCATCAAAGCCACGGTGGCCACGCCCACCACCACCGTGTTCGCCGAATACATGATGCCCGGCCCCACCATGTTGCGCACCGCATTCAGGTCGTTGGTGAGCTTCGACATCAGGTCGCCGGTGCGGTGTTCCGTGTAATAACGCGGCGAGAGCCGCATCAGGTGCGTGAAGAGATCGTTGCGCAAGTCGTATTCGATATCCCGCGATATCCCGATCAGAATCCAGCGCATCCAGAATTGCAGCACGGCTTTACAAACGCCCACAGCCAGGAGCAGCGCGCCCACGCCCAGCAGCTTTCTCGCCGTGCCTCCGTGCATCAAGTCATCGATACCCGACTTGATGATGAGTGGAACTATAACGCCCACCAATTGGGAGACCACCAGGCAGAAAAAGCCCGCCCCAAAACGAGCTTTGTAGCGAGCCAGATAAGGCTGGAGTGGAAGGAAAGGACCCAGCATCGAATGTCTTTTATAGCGCCGCCCTTGGCCGCAACTCTGCACTCATCACTTCAATAGGAAACTACTTGAGCCTGAACTTTCATTATACGGGACGCGGAAAGCGGGCGGCAAGACCAGGATTCGGAAGGGTGGCGCAGAACATCATGATATAATCAGCCCATGCCCGCAGACGTGAGATTGACTTACGACGATTATTGCCTCCTACCCAATGACGGGAAGCGCTACGAGATTATCGACGGAGAACTCTTTGTAACACCCTCACCTCGCACAGCGCACCAAAAAGTT
>Ga0187784_10002300_pt1 | contig 15325 bp, 12 predicted proteins | sample 1015_SJ02_MP15_2_FD_132964 | JGI IMG/M metagenome (GOLD analysis project Ga0187784, IMG submission 132964) | Tropical peat soil microbial communities from peatlands in Department of Meta, Colombia - 1015_SJ02_MP15_20_MG | ecosystem: Environmental > Terrestrial > Soil > Wetlands > Peat | place...
GCCTTCATCAATTGCACAAGGAAATTGCGATCCTCGGTAGTGGCGGGATATTCCCAATCCATGTCCACACCGTCATAGTCGTGCTCCTTGGCGTAGGCCGCGACCTCGGCATGGGTCGTAAACCAGACGCCGGGGCGCGACTTTGCGTGGCGGATCAGCTCCTCGATGATCCAGATGCGCGAGCGATAGCTGATGATGTGCGGATGCGTCGTGATCTGGCAGATGCCGCCATCCTCATAGGCGGCGTCGAATTCGCGCCGGAAGATGTCGAGCACCGCCTCGGGCGGCATCTGCGGGCGCAGCCCGCTGAAGCGCTGCATCATGAAGTAGGGCGCGTCGTCGCGTATCCACTCGACCGGGAGCTCGACCACGCCGGTCGGCTCGCCCTCGAGGATCAGCTCGTAGCAATCCTCGTCGGCCATCAGCGAGGAATCGTAGAGCAGCCCCATCTCCTTGGTGATGCGCAGCGTGTGCGGCGAGAAGTCCCACGAGGCGGTGCGCGACCCGACCGGACGCACGCCGGTGACCTTCTGCAGCGTGTCGGCGGCGCGATGCATGATGTCGCTTTCGGCCTCGTAGCTGAGCACCGAGTTGAGCTCGTGGATCCAGCTGTGGATGCCGATCTCGTGCCCCTCGGCGATGATGCGGCGCTGCTCGTCGGGATGCAGCAGCGCGACCACGCCGGGCACGTAGAACGTCGCCTTCACGTCGTATTTCTGCAGCAGCCTGAGAATACGCGGCACCCCGACGCGGTTGCCATACTGGCCCCAGGCCATGCGGCCGATCGACTTGCCGCCCTCGCGCAGCTCGCTGGTTTCGTGATCGCTGTCGAACGAGATCGCGAAGGCGCAGCGCGCGCCGTTCTTCCAGCTCTTCGGCCGCAGCGGCCGGCCGGCGCGCACCTGATTGACCAGCCTGCGCCAGTGCTCCTCGGGCCACTGCCAGGGTTCTGGCGGCTTCTGCTCGTTCATGGGTCGCTCCAGGTTTTCTGCCGCATGATCTTATCCGACCTGCCTTCGCCCGCCGAAGCTTGATTTAGTCTAGCATGACAGACGGTACGCGGGCTTCGCGCCGGCCGTAAACCGCTCGCGCTTTTCGGGATCAGGCGGGGTTCAGGCCGGCGATCCGGTGACGGGGAGGATCTGTCCGGTGATCCAGGAAGCATAGTCCGACGCGAGGAACATGACAGCATCCGCAATGTCCTGCGGGGTGCCCATCCGGCGCATGGCGATGCGCGCGAGGAATTGCTTCTGCCCCTCCGGGCCCCAGCCTTCCCATTGCGGCTCATAGTCGGGGCTGGTGCGCAGGAAGCCCGGCGCCACGGTGTTGACCGTGATGCCGAACGGGCCGAGCTCGGTCGCGAGCTGGCGCACCAGCCCGAGCTGGCCATGCTTGGCGGAAGCGTAAGCCTGGATGCCGGTGAGGCTCGGCGCGATCGCGGCGCGGCTCGAGATCGTGACGATGCGGCCTTTGTTCGCCTGCTTCATGCCGGGCGCAACCGCCTGGGCGAACAGAAAGGCGCCGGTGAGGTTCGCGTCGACGATCTGGTGGAAGTCCTCGACCGGCACCTCCTCCAGCGGCTTCGGCCGCTGGCCGCGGATCCCGCCGGCGACATAGACCAGCACGTCGATCGGCCCGCCCGCGCTCGCGACCACCGACGTGACCGACGCCTTGTCGGTGACGTCGACCTTCGCGGCGCGGATCGATCCGCCGCCGCTCTGCGCCGGGCCGGCGAACTTCTCCACCTCATCGGGCAGCCGATCGCAGGCGATCACGGTCGCGCCATTCGCCGCGAAGCTTGCCGCGATCGCGTGGCCGATGCCGCGTGCGGCGCCGGCCACGATGACGCGCTTGCCCTCGAAGATGATCAGCATGTTCTGCGCCTGCCGTGTGGCCGCGATCGGCTAGCCGAGCGGCTCATGCGCGGTCTCGCGCATCATCGCGATGACGATCGTCGATACGATCGCGGCGGCGATCAGGTAGAAGGTGTGCGCGAGCGGGGAGGCGAACCGGTCAATCAGCCAGACCGAGATGAACGGCGCAAAGCCGCCGAAGATCGCGACGGAGAGCGCGTAGCCCGACGTCATCCAGGTCGAGCGCGTGCGCGTCGGAAACATCTCGGCAATCGCGGCGGGACCTGCGCCCGAGAACATCGAGATCAGGATCGCGAACAGGATCTGCACCAGGACCAGCTGCGTGAAGGACGCGCCCGACACGAGGAAGCTGAAGATCGGGTAGGGCAGGATGATGTAGGCGACGCAGCAGATGAGCAGCAGCGGCTTGCGGCCCCATTTGTCGGAGATTGCGCCCATGATCGGGATGCAGAGGGTCAGCACCACCAGCCCGATCGTGTTCGACCATAATGCCGCTGACGCCGAGATCTTCACGTATTTCTGCGTGTAGGTCGGCATGTAGCTCAGGAGAACATAGAAGCACACCGTCCAGACGATCGTGAAACCGAAGGCGCGCCCCGCCATGGTGACGTTCGCAGCTCCTTCGTCATCGCGAGACGCGTAGAGGACCCCGGCGCCGACGACCGCCACAATCAACGAGGACCAGAGCAGCATTGGCTCATAGCTGCCGGTCGACCAGTCGTAGGCCGATTTGATGAGGCCGATGACTCCGAGCAACGTCAATGCGGCCGCCAGCCCACGTACCACGACGGCATTCGGCCCGCCCTCGGCGGGCACAGGCGTCGAAACCGTCGGCTGGGCCTTTGCCTTGGTGTAGTGCGGCGTCTCGTCGATCGAGCGCCGCATCCAGAGCCCGACCGGCCCGAGGATGCCGCCGAGCAGGAACGGCACGCGCCAGCCCCAATCGTCCATCTGCTCCGGGGTCAGCACGGTGTTGAAGAGGGCGGCGATCGCCGAGCCGAGCAGCAGGCCGGTGACGACGCTCATCTGCTGAAAGCTGCCGTAGAGGCCGCGCTTCTCGGCAGGCGCCCATTCGACAATGTAGGCGGTGGACGAGCCCCATTCGCCGCCGGCCGAGAAGCCCTGCATCAGGCGGGCGAGCACGAGCAGCAGCGGCGCGGCAAATCCGATCGAGGCGTAGATCGGCAGCAGGCCGACCATCACGGTGCCGATCGCCATCAGCGCGATGGTAATCAGCAGCGCGGTCTTGCGGCCGTGCGAGTCGCCGACCGCCCCAAGCACGATGCCGCCGAGCGGGCGCGCCACGAAGCCGAGGCCGTAAGCGAGGAAGGTCGAGAGCAGGGCCGTGACCTCGTCGCCGGGCGGGAAGAACTTGCGCGCGATGATCACCGCCACGAAGGCGTAGACGGAAAAGTCGTACCATTCGAGCACGTTGCCGATGACGGCGGCGCTCACCGCGCGCCGCGTCTGCGCCGCTTGCGCTATGTCCAGATTCCCGCCGGTCGCGACAGCCATCTTTTCCCCCGTTTCCCGCCGCCGGGCCGTCCCCAACGGCCCCTCCGCGGCCGAGTGTGGGACGAACCGGGCGGCGGCGCAATTGGGCCCTCAAATGACGCCACCGCCGCCGGTTGCACGCAGGGCGGGCAAGCTCGCGATTTCGGCAGCCGTCGCCGCCGGACGAGCCGATCCGCCCTTCAACTGGGCGCTTCAAGCCGTTATATCTCGCCGCAGGCCCGGACCCCGACCGCTATGATTCTACGGCTGATTTCCGCTTCGCTCGTTGTATTTGCGACCCTTTCGGGGGCGCTCGCGCAGGAGCGGCGCGTGCCAAGCTCGATCACGGACCTGCGGCTCTCCTACGCGCCGGTGGTGCAGCGGGTCACCCCTTCGGTGGTCAACGTCTATGCCGCCAAGATCGTGGCGAACCGCAACCCGTTCATGGACGACCCGTTCTTCCGCCGCTTCTTCGGCGGCGGGGGAATGCCGCAGGAGCAGATCCAGCGCGCGCTCGGCTCCGGCGTGATCGTCGACCCGTCCGGCCTGATCATGACCAACAACCATGTCATCGAGGGCGCGAGCGAGGTGAAGGTTGCGCTCGCCGACAAGCGCGAGTTCGAGGCCGAGATTCTGCTCAAGGACGCACGCAGCGACCTTGCGGTGCTGCGCGTGAAGGACGGACGCGAGCGGTTCACCGCGATCGAGCTCGGCGATTCCGACGAGCTGCAGGTCGGCGACGTGGTGCTCGCGGTCGGCAATCCGTTCGGCGTCGGCCAGACGGTGACGCACGGCATCGTGTCGGCGCTCGCGCGCACGCAGGTCGGCATTACCGACTACCAGTTCTTCATCCAGACCGATGCGGCGATCAATCCGGGCAATTCGGGCGGCGCGCTGGTCGACGTGGCGGGACGCCTGGTCGGCCTCAACACCGCGATCTACTCGCGCTCCGGCGGCTCGCAGGGCATCGGCTTTGCCATTCCGGTGAACATGGTCAAGGTCGTGGTCGCTTCCGCCCGAACCGGCGGCTCCACGGTGAAGCGGCCGTGGCTCGGCGCGAAGCTGCAGAACGTCACGCCCGACATCGCCGAGAGTCTCGGCTTGAAGCGCCCCGCGGGCGCGCTGGTCGCGACGGTCGCCGAGAAAAGCCCCGCAGCGCGCGCGGGCTTGAAGACCGGCGACCTGATCGTGGCGATCGACGGACAGCTGGTCGAGGACCAGAACGCGTTCGATTACCGCTTCGCCACCAAGCCGCTCGGCGGACAGGCACAGCTCGGAATCATTCGCAACGGCAAGGAAGCAACGCTCAGAGTGGCGCTCGAGACCGCACCGGAGACGGCGCGCGACGAGATCCTGATTCAAGCACGCTCGCCCTTCATGGGCCTCAAGGTCGTCAACATCTCGCCTGCGGTCGCGGACGAGCTGCGGCTTGATTCCACCGCCGAGGGCGTGGTGGTGACCGAGGTGGCGGATGGCTCGCTCGCGCAGAGCCTCGGCTTCCAGCGCGGCGACATGATCACCGAGGTGAACGGCGAGAAGATCGCGCAGACGCGCGATCTCGACCGCGCCGCGAAAGAGCGGCAGCGGTTGTGGCGCATCACCGTCGTGCGCGGCGGGCAGCAGATTTCGGTGACATTCGGCGGGTGACCATGTTGTCGTCATCGCCCGCGAAGGCGGGCGACCCAGTAAGCTCCGCCGGCGTTGTGACGACTGGGTGCCCCGCTTTCGCGGGGCATGACGATCGAGAGATCGGGTGATGGCGGCGCGTTCCAAGGCAACTCCCAACCTGTTCGAGGCCGCCGGGCTCGATCACGACGCGCCGCGCCCGCTCGCCGACCGGTTGCGCCCGACGAAATTGTCGGAGGTGGTCGGCCAAGACCATCTGCTCGGGCCGGATGGCGCGCTCACCCGCATGCTCGCGACGCGCTCGCTCGGCTCGCTGATCTTCTGGGGGCCGCCGGGCACCGGCAAGACGACGGTCGCGCGATTGCTGGCGGACGCGACCGAGTTGACCTTCGAGCAGCTGTCGGCGGTATTTTCCGGCGTCGCCGACCTGAAGAAGGCGTTCGAGGCGGCGCGCGCGCGCCGCGAGACCGGGCAGGGCACGCTGCTCTTCATCGACGAGGTGCACCGGTTCAACCGCGCGCAGCAGGATTCGCTGCTGCCGGTGACGGAGGACGGCACCGTGGTGCTGGTCGGCGCCACCACCGAGAACCCGTCCTTCGAGCTCAATGCCGCGCTGTTGTCGCGCGCGCGTGTGCTCGTGTTCAAGCCGCTCGACGGACCGGCGATCGAAAAGCTGCTCGCGCGCGCCGAGGCGGTCGAGGGCCGCGCGCTGCCGCTCGACGCGGACGCGCGCGCCTCGCTCGTGCGCATGGCGGACGGCGATGGCCGCGCCGCGTTGACGCTCGCCGAGGAGGTCTGGCGCGCGGCGCGCAAGGACGAGACCTTCACGGCGGCGCAGCTGCAGGACATCGTGCAGCGGCGCGCGCCGATCTACGACAAATCCCAGGACGGCCACTACAACCTGATCTCCGCGCTGCACAAGTCGGTGCGCGGCTCCGATCCCGACGCGGCGCTCTATTATCTGGCGCGCATGCTCGATGCCGGCGAGGATCCGCTCTATCTGGCGCGCCGCATCGTGCGCATGGCGGTCGAGGATATCGGGCTCGCCGATCCGCAGGCGCTGGTCGTCTGCAACGCCGCCAAGGACGCCTATGACTTTCTCGGCAGCCCCGAGGGCGAGCTTGCGCTCGCGCAGGCGTTGATCTACGTGGCGACGGCGCCGAAGTCGAACGCCGCCTATGTGGCTTACGGCCGAGCCATGAAGGTCGCGAAGGAAGCCGGCTCGCTGCTGCCGCCGAAGCACATCCTGAATGCGCCGACCAAGCTGATGACCGAGGAGGGTTATGGCGCGGGCTATCACTACGACCACGATGCGCCGGACGCCTTCTCGGGGCAGGACTACTTCCCCGAGGCGCTCGGCCGCCAGCAATTCTATGACCCGCCCGAGCGCGGCTTCGAGCGCGAGATCAGGAAGCGGCTCGACTACTGGGCGAAACTGAGGAAGGAACGCAATTCGTGAAAATTCGCGTCATCGTGTTGGCCGCGCTGATCGGCGCGGCAGACACTGCCTTTGCGAGCGAGCCGCAGGTCGGGCGCTGGGCGGTCGATGCCTCGAGCTGTCACGGCGCGGGCGACACGCATCGGACGGCGCCGCTCACCGTGACGCCGACTTCGATGCGCTGGGCGGGCGAATCCTGCACCATCGGCAAGATGTACAAGGCCGACCAGGCGCTCTACATCGAGGGGCGGTGTTCGAACGGCGACGGCCTGATGAAGAAGCATCCGATCACGCTCGCGATGAAGGGCGAGCACCTCGCCGTCACCTGGAACGGCGAGCACACCGAGATGCAGCGCTGTCCGTGAAAAGATGAGCAGGCGCGACCGGCAAGGGCAGGGACACCGGCAGGACCGGCGAAGCGATCACGCCCGGCCGCGCGGACCGCGTCCCGACGAGCGGCCGAGCGGGGGTCGTCACCCTGAGGCGCGAGCGAAGCGAGCCTCGAAGGGGGACGCCCCGCGCACGTGGCCATCCTTCGAGGGCCGCCTCCGGCGGCCACCTCAGGATGACGAAAGGAGCGCGGCGTCGGTAGCGGCGGCACGCGAGCCGGCGGCATCAACGCCTTCCATTACCACCGGCGTCCAGACCGTCACGGTGTCGGCGGACGAAGCCGGGATGCGGCTCGATCGCTTCTTCGAGGTGCGATTTCCCGGCCTGCCGTTCAGTCACGTGCAGCGCATCGTGCGCAAAGGCGAGGTGCGGGTGAACGGCAAGCGTGCCGACACCAAGGATCGGCTCGATGCCGGGCAGCAGGTGCGCATCCCGCCGCTGCGGTTCGGCGGCGAAAAGCCGGAGCGTCGCCTCTCGGGCGCGGACGAAAAGACCCGCGCCTTCCTGAAATCGATCACGCTGCACGAGGATGCCGACGTGATGGTGCTGAACAAGCCGATGGGCCTTGCGGTGCAGGGCGGCTCGGGCGCCGGGCGGCATCTTGACGGCATGCTGGAGGTGCTGCGCGGCGCAGGCCCGGACGGGCAGAAGCCGCGGCTGGTGCACCGGCTCGACAAGGACACGGCCGGCTGCCTCGTGGTCGCGAAGACGCGGTTCGCCGCCGCCGCACTCGCGAGGACCTTCCGCTCGCGCGCGGCGCGCAAGATCTACTGGGCGCTGGTCGCCGGCGTGCCGCGCCCACGCCAGGGCCGCATCTCGACGTATCTCGCCAAGGAGATGCGCGAGGATGACTCCATGATGCGCGTCGCCGATCACGGCGAGGAGGGCGCGAGCCACGCCGTGACCTACTACGCGGTAGTCGAGACCGCGGCGCAGCGGCTCGCCTGGATATCGCTCAAGCCGGTGACCGGGCGTACGCACCAGCTGCGCGCCCATATGGCCCATATCGGACATCCGATCGTCGGTGATCCGAAATACTTCCGGATCGAGAACTGGGAGCTGCCCGGCGGCATCCAGAACCGGCTGCACCTGCTGGCGCGGCGCATCGTGGTGCCGCATCCGCGCGGCGGCGTGGTCGACGTCACCGCGCCGCTGCCGCCGCACATGCTGCAATCGTGGAATCTGCTCGGGCTGGACGTGGATCGCTACGACCCGATCCTCGAGGCGCCGGAGGAATAGAGCAGTCTCGTGCTCCGCAAGATGTGATGCGCTGGATCGGCTGGCGGCGGCACATTTCGCGACCTATCTGCGTTGGCACAGCGAGTGGAGCCGATGTGATGCGCCGCCTGATCCGCGCGGGACTTTTCGCCCTGCTGCTCGCCGCGTCGGCGGCGCCGGCCGCGTTGGCGCAGGCGCCCGGGCAGCTGCCTGGCACGTTCACGCCCGGATCGCCGATCCCGCCGCCGTCATCGGCGCCGCCGTTCAGGCCGCCGCCGGTGCCGTCCGTGGTGACGCCCATCCCCATGCCGAGCTTTGGCGTTCCGCCCGGAGTGGCGCGCCCGGTCACCGGCGGTTCGTCGCCGATCCAGATCTATCAAGAGGCCCCGCCGCCGAAAGAGCATCCCCGGCCGAACAGGAAGAAGCGGCCGAGAAAGGCGCGCCGTCGCGCCAGTGAAATCCTTTTTGACCGCATGAGCTGAGCGCGTCCCGGCGCGCTCGAAAAAAGAAAACGCCCGCGGCGACGCGGCCGTTGGCCGGAGAACATCAAATGACCGGGAGCCGCCGTGGCGTTCGGCGTCAGCGCAGGCTCGCGTTGAACTTCTCCAGCGTCGCCGCGCCCGGGCAGAGCTCCTTCTCGGTCAGCGCATTAAGCGGCGCGTCGACGGTCGAAAGATGCGCGTGCAAGTCGTCCGGATCGCTGTCGACATAGAGCAGCCCGGTGACGATCTGCCCCTCGGCCGCGTGGTTGAGCAGGAAGCTCATCGCGGCAAGCTTGTTGTGGATGTCGTATTCGGAATTGAGCTTGCGCAGCGCGATGCGCGTGCCGTCGTGCTGCTCGACGATCTCGACGGTGCCCGGCTGATAGTCGACCTTGATCGGCTCGCGGCCGGTGATGAAGTCGAGCCGGTTCACCGCCTCGTTGTGCATGCGCACATAGTCGAAGCTCTTGGTCGAGCCGAGGTGGTTGTTGAACGCCACGCAGGGCGAGATCACGTCGATGAAGGCTGCGCCCTTGTGCTCGATCGCCGCCTTGATGATCGGCACGAGCTGCGCCTTGTCGCCGGAGAACGAGCGCGCCACGAAGGTCGCGCCGAGCTGCATCGCCATCGCGACGAGGTCGATCGCGTTGTCATTGTTGATCGCGCCGCGCTTGGCCTTCGAGCCGCGGTCGGCGGTCGCCGAGAACTGGCCCTTGGTGAGGCCGTACACGCCATTGTTCTCGACGATGTAGACCATGTTGACGCCGCGCCGGATCGCGTGCGCGAACTGCCCCAGCCCGATCGAGGCGCTGTCGCCGTCGCCGGAGACGCCGAGGTAGATGAGGTCGCGGTTGGCAAGATTGGCGCCGGTCAGCACCGAGGGCATGCGCCCATGCACCGAGTTGAAGCCGTGCGACTGGCCGAGGAAGTAGGTCGGCGTCTTCGACGAGCAGCCGATCCCCGACAGCTTGGCAACCCGGTGCGGCGCGACCGCGAGCTCGAAGCAGGCCTCGATGATCGCGGCCGAGATCGAGTCGTGGCCGCAGCCGGCGCACAGCGTCGAGATCGAGCCTTCGTAGTCGCGGTGGGTGTAGCCGAGCGAATTCTTCGGCAGCGACGGGTGGTGGAACTTGGGCTTGACGATGTAGGTCATGACACGATTTTTCTGAGCGGCGTGACTTTGAGGGCATCGAGATGGTCGCCGATCGCGGCGGCGATGAAGCGCGCCGTGATCGGCGTGCCGTCATAGTGCAGCACCGGCACGAGACGCACCGGATCGACGCCGCATTCGTTGACGATCAGCGTGCGCAGCTGGCTGTCGCGGTTCTGCTCGACCACGAACACGAAGTCGTGGTCGGCGATGAAGTCGCTCACGTCCTGATGGAACGGGAAGGCGCGCACGCGCAGCATGTCGAGCGGCATGCCGCGCGCCGCGATCATGTGGATCGCCTCGTCCATCGCGGGCGAGGTCGAGCCGTAATAGATCGCGCCGTAGCGGGCCTTTTTGTCGCCGTTCGCATTGCGCCGCACCGGGCGCGGCACCAGGCTCTTCGCGGTCTCGAACTTGCGCAACAGCCGCTGCATGTTGTCGGCGTAGGGGCCGCCTTCCTCGGTATAGCGCGCATAGCGGTCGCGCGAGGTGCCGCGGGTGAAGAACGAGCCCTTGGTCGGATGCGTGCCGGGCAGGGTGCGATACGGGATGCCGTCGCCGTCGACGTCGAGGTAGCGGCCGAAGTCGCGCCCCGCCTCGAGCATCGCGGCGGTCATGATCTTGCCGCGGTCATAGACCCTGGAGTCGTCCCATTTGAGCGGCTTGCACAGCCGGTGGTTCATGCCGATGTCGAGATCGGTCATGACGAAGATCGGCGTCTGCAGCCGGTCCGCGAGATCGAAGGCCTGCGCGCTCATCTCGAACGCTTCCGCCGGGTCCTCGGGGAACAGCAGCACATGCTTGGTGTCGCCGTGCGACGCGTAGGCGCAGCTCAAGAGATCGCATTGCTGCGTGCGCGTCGGCATGCCGGTCGAGGGGCCGGCGCGCTGCACGTCGATCACCACGGCGGGGATCTCGGCGAAGTAGGCGAGGCCGAGGAACTCCTGCATCAGCGAGATGCCCGGCCCGGAGGTCGCCGTGAAGGCGCGCGCGCCGTTCCAGGCCGCGCCGATCACCACGCCGATCGAGGCGAGCTCGTCCTCAGCCTGGACGATCGCGAAGCGGTTGGTCTTGGTCTTCGGCTCGACGCGAAAGCGCGCGCAATGGCGCTGGAACGCCTCCGCAAGCGACGAGGAGGGCGTGATCGGATACCAGGCGCACACGGTGGCGCCGCCATAGACCGCGCCGAGCGCGGCCGCGCTGTTGCCCTCGATGAAGATGCGGTCGCCGACGGCGTTCGCCCGCTTCACCTTCAGCCCGATCGGGCAGTCGAGATTCATGACCGCGTAGTCGCGCCCGAGATGCAGCGCATGCACGTTCGGCTCGATCAGCGTGTCCTTGGAGCGGAACTGCTCGGCGATCAGCTTCTCGATCGCGCCGATATCGATGTCGAGCAGCGCGGAGAGCGCGCCCACATAGATGATGTTCTTGAACAGCTGGCGCTGGCGCGGATCGATGTATTCGCGGTTGCAGATCTCGGTCAGCGGCACGCCGATGACGGTGATGTCGTCGCGCAAGCGCGACTTCGGCAGCGGCTTGGTGTTGTCGTAGAACAGGTAGCCGCCCTTCTCGATCGAGGCGACGTCCTTGTCGAAGGTCTGCGGGTTCATCGCGACCATCAGGTCGACGCCGCCGCGCGCGCCGAGATGTCCGGCCTCGGTCACCCGCACCTCGTACCAGGTCGGCAACCCTTGAATGTTCGAGGGGAAGATGTTGCGCGGGCTCACCGGCACGCCCATGCGCATGACCGAGCGCGCGAACAGCTCGTTCGCGCTCGCCGAGCCCGAGCCGTTGACGTTGGCGAACCGGACGACGAAGTCGTTTACGCTCTCGATCGGCATGCTTGTTCCGCTTGAGTCATTTCGATGAGGTATTTCTGCATGTCCCAGGCGCCGGTCGGGCAGCGCTCGGCGCACAGGCCGCAATGCAGGCACACGTCCTCGTCCTTGACCATGACGCGGCCGGTCTTGAGATTGTCGGCAACATAAAGGTCCTGCGTCAGGTTCTTTGCCGGCGCCTTCAGCCGCGCGCGCAGGTCGGCTTCATCGCCGTTCTGCGTGAAGGTGATGCAGTCCATCGGGCAGATGTCGACGCAGGCGTCGCATTCGATGCAGAGCTGGCCGGTGAACACCGTCTGCACGTCGCAGTTCAGGCAGCGCTGCGCCTCCGCGAAGGCGAGCTTGTCGTCGTAGCCGAGCTCGACCTCGGTGCGGATGTCCTTGAGGGCCACGACGTTGTCGCGCGTCGGCACGCGGTAGCGTTTGTCGAGCGCGATGTCGTTGTCATAGGACCACTCGTGGATGCCCATCTTCTGCGAGACGATCTCGACGGCGGGCAGGGGGCGATGGCTGACGTCCTCGCCGTTGAGAAACTTGTCGATCGAGACCGCGGCCTCGTGGCCGTGCGCGACCGCCCAGATGATGTTCTTCGGGCCGAATGCGGCGTCGCCGCCGAAGAAGACCTTCGGATGCGTCGAGCCCATCGTCTTCGGATCGACCTTCGGCATGTCCCACTTGTCGAATTCGATGCCGACGTCGCGCTCGATCCACGGGAAGGCATTCTCCTGGCCGACCGCGATCAGCACGTCATCGCATGCGAAATGCTGCTCCGGCTCGCCCGCCGGCACCAGCTTGCGCCGGCCCTTGTCGTCATACTCGGCCTTCACCTTCTCGAAGGTGACGCCGGTGAGCTTGCCGTCCTGGTGGGTGAACTCCTTCGGCACCAGGTAATTGTGGATCGGGATGCCCTCGTGCATGGCATCCTCTTTCTCCCACGGGCTCGCCTTCATCTCCTCGAAGCCGGAGCGCACGATCACCTTGACGTCCTCGCCGCCGAGGCGGCGCGAGGAGCGGCAGCAGTCCATCGCGGTATTGCCGCCGCCGAGCACGATGACGCGCCGGCCGATCTTGTTGATGTGGCCGAACGAGACCGAGGACAGCCAGTCGATGCCGATATGGATGTTCTTCGCCGCCTCCTTGCGGCCGGGGATGTCGAGCTCACGCCCGCGCGGCGCGCCCGAGCCGACGAACACCGCGTCCCAACCCTCGGTGAGCAGCGCCTTGAGGCTGTCGATGCGCCGCCCGCCGCGGAATTCCACCCCGAGATCGAGGATGTAGTTGCACTCCTCGTCGATCACCTTGTCGGGCAGGCGGAACTTCGGGATCTGCGAGCGCATCATGCCGCCGGAGCGGAAGTCGGAATCGAACACCACGCACGCGTAGCCCATCGGCGCGAGGTCGCGCGCGACCGTGAGCGAGGCCGGGCCGGCGCCGACCAGCGCGATGCGCTTGCCGTTGCGCTTTGCCGGCCTCTTCGGCAGCCGCTCCTTGATGTCGTCCTTGTAGTCGGCGGCGACGCGCTTTAACCGGCAGATCGCGACCGGATCCTTCTCGACCCGCCCGCGCCGGCAGGCCGGCTCGCAAGGCCGGTCGCAGGTGCGTCCGAGAATTCCGGGAAACACGTTGGACTTCCAGTTGATCATGTAGGCGTCGCTGTAGCGGCCTGCGGCGATCAAGCGGATGTATTCGGGGACCGGGGTGTGGGCGGGACACGCCCACTGGCAGTCGACGACCTTGTGGAAGTAATCGGGCGCCGCGATATCGGTGAGTTTCATTCCACTCCTCGTGCTCGCGCCCCTCATGCGAGAAGGGACTCAGCGCGCCAGCCGTCGCTCGTTCATCCCGTGATACGGCTGCGGGCCGCCGATTCCGCGCGGGATGTTAGTAGAGCGACCCTTGGATTGCCACCGCTACCAAGGTGAGAATGGATAGCCGTGGCAGGGCGGCAACCCTCGTCCGCCCGGGCCCGATCTATACCCTTGAAACCGGCTGGGATAAAGCCAAGTTCGATGGATAAGTCCTTGAAATTGATCATCTTCGACTGCGACGGCACCCTCGTCGACAGCCAGCACCTGATCTGCACCGCCATGGCGAAGGCCTATCAGGCGCACGGCTTGCCGGTTCCGGAGCGTGGAACCATGCTCTCGATCGTCGGCCTGTCGCTGGTGGAGGCGTTCAGGGTCCTCGGAAACGGCGACAAGAACTTCCCGGCCGAAAGCCTCGCGGAGGCGTACCGGGCTGCCTTCCACGCCCTGCGTGACGCCGGCGCGCATATCGAGCCGCTCTATCCGGGCGCGGCCGATACCGTGACGGCGCTCGCGCGGCGCGAGGACGTCGTGCTCGGCATCGCCACCGGCAAGTCGCAGCGCGGCGTGCGGCTCGTGCTCGCCCATCACGGCCTGCTCGACCACTTCGTAACGATCAAGACCGCGGACGACGCGCCCTCGAAGCCGGATCCCGGCATGGTGCTGGATGCGATGCGCGAGGTCGGCGCATCGCCGCAGAACACCGTGGTGGTCGGCGACACCATCTACGATATCGCGATGGCGCAAGCCGCCGGGGCGGCGCCGATCGGCGTCGCCTGGGGCTATCATCGGCGCGAGGCGCTGGAGCAGCTGGGGGCGCCGGTGATCGAGAGCTTCGCCACATTGGAGCCGACGCTCGACAGAATCTGGACAAGTTGAAGCGCCAACTCGCGTTCAAATTTGCCACAGTCTCGATGCGGGCGGTGCGGGCGTTAGCCAATCGGTAACCAGCGCGCGCGACGCATTCCGGCCTCTGCGCGCTGAGTCGCGGCATTTTTCCTCTCGTTCTCGCTGGCATTACAGCAAGATCGCGTTGTGCGGTTGCGAGAGCGAGCAAACCGCGTCGAATTGCGCCTCGATTTTGCATGCGCAGCACGCAACGCTCGACCCTTCTTTCTGCGATGGCTCGGGCCAAACTTTCCGCCGATTGCGGCGTTAGCCTCCACCTTCGTTATGCGTTGCGTCCCATTTGCGTGGGTGGAGCCATTGGGGAGCAATCGATGTCACCAGCACGATACTTTCTCGTCCAGCGCGATGATGGCTGGGCGATCAAGTTCGCCGACGAAGAGTTCGGTCCCTACAAGAGCAAGTCCGAAGCCATGCTGTTCGCGGTCGATGCCGCGCGCAAGCTCGGCCGGCGCGGCAGGCCGACCGAGGTATGTCTGATGGGCGAGAACGGTTTCTTCCACGCGGAGTGGAGCAACGCGCAGCACGCGCATTAGCGCATATCCCGGAAAAGTGGATACCGGTTTTCCGAAAAGGATATGCGCCAACGCAAGAATCCAGAGCGCATTCCGATTCCTTTCAATCGGGATGCGCTCCAGCCGATTGCACTTGTTCGGAGCGGGGCGACGGCCTATCTGCCTTCCGGGGCAGATAGGCCTTCTTTCATGCGCGAGATCCTACAGGATTTCCTCGATCAGGCGCCGCTCGATCCGACCGAGGCGGCGCGGCGCAACATGCGTCCGCAGCTGCGCAAGCGCTTCTATCAGCGCGCGCACGTGGACGAGAGGGCCCCGTTCGCGATCCTGCTCGATAGCCGTGCGGTGAAGACCCCTGCGGGGAAGGCGCTCGCGCTCCCCTCGCGCGCGCTCGGCGAGGCCGTCGCGGCCGAGTGGAATGCGCAGGGCGAGCGCATCGACCCCGCCGCGATGCCGCTGACGCGGCTCGCCAACACCATCATCGACGGCGTCGTCACGACGCCCGCACCGGTCGCCGACGAGATCGCGAAGTATCTCGGCTCGGACCTTGTCTGCTATCGCGCCGGCAGCCCGGACGGGCTCGTCGCCC
>Ga0187784_10002301_pt1 | contig 15316 bp, 19 predicted proteins | sample 1015_SJ02_MP15_2_FD_132964 | JGI IMG/M metagenome (GOLD analysis project Ga0187784, IMG submission 132964) | Tropical peat soil microbial communities from peatlands in Department of Meta, Colombia - 1015_SJ02_MP15_20_MG | ecosystem: Environmental > Terrestrial > Soil > Wetlands > Peat | place...
AGGGTGGGACTTTTCGATCTGAACGGAGAGCTGCAGTGACAACGCGACGCGACTTCCTTCTCGGCTCGCTCATTCTCACGCTGACCGGCGGGCGCGGCAGCGCCGCCGAGCCGTCGGCGCAGGAATTCCTCGAGAGCCTCTACGCGCACTACAGGGGCAAGGACGCCAAAGGCGTCGCATACGGCCAGCGCCGCGCGGAGCTCACGCGCTATTTCACGTCCTCGCTGGCGCGTCTGATCGAGGCGGATCTGCAGGCCGCGGCGAAACGCGGTGACGTGCCGGAGCTCGACGGCGATCCGTTCGTGAACGCGCAGGACTGGGATATCGAGGCGTTCGACATCAGCGTGAAGGATATCGCGCCGGGCAAGGCGGTCGGCACGGTGAAATTCAAGAACCAGGGCGTGGAAGCGACGATCACGCTCGACCTTCTCAAGACCGGGGCGGGCTGGCGCATCGACGATGTGCGCACCCCGAACCATTCGCTGCGGGCGATGTTCAACAAGAAGTGAGCACGGTTGCCGCGCCTTCGCGTGGCTGCAATCATTGCGTCGCAAAAATCAGGGAGGAAGACGCATGGACATTCGCCCGAGCGGAAGCGTGCCGACGCGGCGGCAGCCGAAGGACTCCTTCACCGGCGTGGTCTGGCAGGACCCGATCATCGAAGCGCCGGCGCCGGCGCGCGTGCGTGCCGGCAAGGTGAGCTTCGAGCCCGGCGCCCGCACCGCCTGGCACACGCACCCGCTCGGCCAGACACTGCACGTCATTTCCGGCGTCGGACGCGTGCAGGCGAAGGGCGGACCGATCCGCGAGATCAAGGCGGGCGATACAGTGTGGATCGCGCCGGGCGAGAAGCACTGGCATGGCGCCGCGCCGACTACCGGCATGATGCATATCGCGATGCAGGAGGCGCTCGACGGCAAGCATGTCGAGTGGATGGAGCAGGTCACCGACGCGGAATATTCGCAGCCCGTGGGTGGTTGATCACATCGGCAAAGGAAACCGGAGGAGACAACATGACCGGCGCGACACGGCTCATTCTCTGCGCGGGCGCGGCTGCGGTGGCGCTCGGGCTAGCGCTCGGACTCGGCGGCAGCGCGCACACCCAGGGCGCCATGACGTTTTTCGTCACCAGCGTCGGGGTCGGCAAGGGCGCCGACCTCGGCGGGCTCGAGGGCGCGGACCGGCATTGCCAGGCGCTGGCGCAGGCCGTCGGCGCCGGGGGCAAGACCTGGCATGCCTACCTCTCGACGCAAGGCGCCAACGCCGTCAATGCAAAGGACCGCATCGGCAAGGGGCCGTGGACCAACGCCAAGGGCGTGATCGTCGCCAAGGATGTTGCCGACCTGCACAGCGCCGGCAACAACCTCACCAAGCAGACGTCATTGAGCGAGAAGGGCGAGGTCATCAACGGGCGCGGCGACACGCCGAACCGGCATGATGCGTTGACCGGCACGCAGGCCGACGGAACCGCGTTCACCGGTGCCGACGACCGCACCTGCGGCAATTGGACCAAGAGCGGCGCCGGCGCCGCGATGCTCGGGCATATCGATCGGCAAGGTCTGCGCGACGACGAAGCGTCGCACTCCTGGAACGCGTCGCATCCCTCGCGTGGCGCCGAGGGCGGATGCAGCCAGGCCGATCTGAGAAGCACCGGCGGCGACGGCCTGTTCTACTGCTTCGCCATCAACTGAAAGCCGCTGCCCGCAAAGCAAAACGGCGGCGCCAAACGCGCCGCCGTTCGTGTTCGTGGACGGCTCGCCGCTACGGGCAGGGCTTGCGCGTGCCGTCGAGCGAGAGGAACGTGCCGGTGCGCGGATCGTAGGAGCGGTACTTGCGTGCGCAGGCCACGGCCGCATCCGCGCTCGCGGGAGCCGGCGCGGCGGCCGGCGGCCCACCCGGCTGGATATATTCGACGTCATCATCCGCCGCTGCGGCTGTTGGGCCGGGCTGGGGTGACGGGGGCGGACCATAGGCCGGCGGAGCGGCGTAGCCCGGAGGTGGCGGAGCAGCGGCGTAGCCGGGCGGGGGTGGCGCATAGCCGGGCGGCGGCGGGGCATAGGCCGCGGCGGGCGGCGGCGCGTAGGCCGGCGGCGGTCCGTAAGGCGGAGGCGGCGGGGGCGCGTAGGCCGCGGGCGGGGGCGCGCAATATTGCGGCGCCACGACGATGTAGCTTCCGTCCGGCCGCTGCAGGTAGCAGCCGTTATGCCACCAGTAGTAACCCTCGCGCCGGCGCTGGCCTTCGGCCGCGATCACCGCGCCGGTGGTGCTGCCGATGATGGCGCCCGCAACCGCGCCGCCGCGGCCGCCGAGCGCCCCGCCGAGAATCGCGCCGGCGGCGCCGCCGAAGATCGCGCCGCCGATGGCGTCCTGTGCGGCGGCCTGCTGCAACGGTATGGCGCAGGCAAGGCTGAGCAGCGATGCTGCCGTGACGGTGCGGATCATGGACTGCCTCCCCGTGGGATTCGAAGCAAGCTTATGCCGCGTGACACGGGATTGCGTCAAATCGCGGGCACTTGCCGCGCGCGCGACTTCCGGGAAATAACGGATGGCCTTGGTGGAGCATGATCTTTTCCGAAAACCGCTGCACACTTTTCGGGATCATGCTGTAGGAACCTCCCCATGCGCTACGAGCTCTACTACTGGCCGACCATCCAGGGACGCGGCGAGTTCATCCGCCTCGCGCTCGAGGAAGCGGGCGCCGACTACGTCGACGTCGCGCGCCAGCGCGGGCGGGAGGCGAATGTCGCCTTCATGGAGCGGAGGGCTGAGAAGCATCCGCCCTTCGCCCCGCCGATCCTGAAGGCCGGCAAGCACGTCATCGCGCAGACCGCGCTGATCCTGCACTGGCTTGGTCCGCGGCTTGGCCTTGCGCCGAAGAACGAGGCGGAGCGGCTCTGGGCGCATCAGCTGCAGCTCACCATCACTGACCTCGTGGTCGAGATCCACGACACGCATCATCCGGTGACGAGCTGGCTCTACTTCGAGGAGCAGATTCCGTCGGCGCAACGCCGCACCAGGGATTTCTGGCGCTATCGGGTGCCGAAGTTCCTCGGCTATTTCGAGAAGGTGCTGCAGCGCAGCGGCGGGCCGTGGCTGCTCGGGCGCCGGCTCTGCTATGTCGATCTGAGCCTGTTCCAGATCATCGAGGGGCTGCGCTATGCGTTCCCCAAGCGCATGAAGCGGTTCGAGAAGAAGGTTCCCGGCGTGATCGCCCTGCATGACCGGGTCGCGATGCGGCCGCGCATCGCCGCCTATCTCAAATCGGATCGACGCATCCCGTTCAGCCAGTGGGGCATCTATCGCTATTTCGAGCAGCTCGACGGCTGAACGACCCTGCGCACGCGCTTGCCATCGCCGAATTCAGATTCCTTTCATGTCGATCGGCCGGTGGTAGGGGCGATCGCCGAGCGCATCGACGCGCGCCCAGAATTCCGGCCCCGCGGCGAGGCCGCTTGCGTCCTTCTGCGCCGCCTGACGCCAGATCGTCCACGACTCCGGATGCAGCCGGCTCGCCTCCGCGAAGTGGCGCGCGGCCTCGTCGCTTTTTCCGATGCGCAGGAGATGGCGCGCCAGCCGGAAATGCACATGCGCGGTGGCGGTGCCCTGGTCGGGCAGCCTCAATCTCGCGCGCGCCGCGGCGGCATCGTAGGCGAACGCGCTCGCCGGCCCGTTCAGCGCCCAGTCACGCACGGCGGCGGTGTAGATCGATTTGGTGCGCTCGCGTTCCGCCAACTGGTCTGCGGTCATCTGTTTGGTCACGCGATCCATCTGCCGGAAGGCATCCGACGACCCGGCATTTTCCGGAGGCCGCACGATGTGGCCCTGCTCGTCGATCCACGTCGCCTGGGGAACGTTGACCATGTTGTAGAGGTCGGCGACATGGTGATCGCGGTCGATCAGGCACGGATAGGCCGGCTTCGCCGCTTCGATCCACGGCCGTGCCGCCTCCGCGTCATCCATCGCGACGGCGATGACGGTGAAATTCCGCTCCTCCAGGTCTGCGTAGATGGACTGCCACACGGGCAAGTCTGCGCGGCAGCCTCACCAGGAGGCCCAGGTTACCAGCAGGACTTTCTTGCCGCGCTGCTCCGCAAGGGTCCGCGTGACGCCGGCGAGATCCGGCAATGCGAAGTCCGGCGCTTCGAGCGACTGCAGTGACGCCGTGCGGTCCGCGGCGGCGGTGCCGAGCGCCCAAACCGCGCCGGCCGCGTCATGGACGATCGGATGGCCGAGCCGCCGCCAGAACGCCGCAACGTTGACCCTCTCGCCGTCGACATAGCCGGACCGGTTTCCCGAAGGGACCGGAACGCAGACGTCGCCCTGACAGAAGCCCTCGGGCTTCATCGACCATCCGGTCGCGCGCTCCAGCTCATGCGGGCTGATCCACAAGTCCCCGTTGCGCGCGATCGCCGTCTTGCTCGAGACTTCGGTTTGCGCATGCAGCAGCGTGATCATGGCGCGCCTCTTCGCGGGAGGAAGGGAAGAGGAAGGTGCAACGCCGGCCTGCGGCTGGCAAGCGGGCATCGCGGTGCATGCGGCCTTGTCGCCCGCCACGGCGGGGACGCGGATCGTTGACCGACGAACCATCTATGCTAGCGTCCGAGCCAAGCTCAGCCCTTCTGACGATGAGGTCCTGCCATGTCGTCTCGTTCCGCTGGCAAAGTCACGCGGCTGCCGAACCGCGACACGGCGCTGAAAGCCCTGTACGACGACGTGTCGGCGAAACACATGTTCCCGTTCTGGGCGACCTCCACCGAGGTCGAGCATGACGAAGTGAAGCAGCTGCTCGCGACCGCGAAGGCGATCCCCTATCTGTGGCGCTGCGCCGAGGACATCGAGCCAATCCTCGATCGCGCCGTCCAATTGGTCACGATGGACGATTCCGAGCGCCGCTCGCTCATCCTGGTCAATCCCGGCCTCGCGCCGCGGCGCGCGACGGTGAGCACCATGTACACGGCCTACCGCCTCAATGACGCCAACGAGATCATGCCGCCGCACCGCCATTCGCCGAGCGCGATCCGTTTCGGCCTCAAGGGCAAGGGCAACTTCACCGGCGTCGACGGCGAGAACATCGTGTTCGGGCCCGGCGACATGGTGCTGACGCCGAACGACACCTGGCACAATCACGGTACCGTCGGGAACGAGCAGGCGCTCAATCTTTCGGTGCTCGATCTGCCGCTGGTCGAAACCCTCAACGCCATCCACTTCGAGCACGACTACAAGGAAGAGGTGGACGGCAAGCTCGTCCCCAGAAGGCAGCAGACGGAGCGCTTCGCGCCGGACTACTCGCAGCGCATCTACGGCTATGGCGGCCTGTTGCCGCGCTTTGCCAGCAAGCAGAAGCGCGGGGCGGGGCTTTCGTCGCCGATGTTCGTGTATCGCTGGGAGATGATGCGCGAGCTGCTCGACCGTCACCGCGACAACGAGGGCGACCCGCATGACGGCCTGATGGTCGAATATATCGACCCGACGAGCGGCGAGCCGGTGTTCAAGACCATCACGTTCTTCGTGCAGATGCTGCAGCCGGGCCGCAAGACGTTGCCGGTGAAGACGACCGCGAGCCTCCTGGTGTCGCCGTTCGAAGGCGAGGGGCACTCGATCGTCGACGGCAAGAGGTTCGACTGGAACGCGTTCGACACGCTCGCGATCCCGGGTGGCTCCTGGTTCGAGCACCAGAATGCGTCTTCGAAGAACCCGCTGTTCCTGTTCGTCGCTTCGGACGAGCCGACGCTGAAGAAGCTCGCGCTCTTCAAGAAGTGGGGCAAGTCGGCGACCGGCGAGATCGCGCGGATCTTCGAGTGAAGCAACGCATGAGCGACCGCAACGACGTCTATCCGATCGGCAAGAAGAATCCGAACCTGCCGTTCCATCCGGCAGTGCGCGCGGGCGATTTCATTTTCGTCTCCGGCCAGGTCGCCAAGGACGCCGACGGCAACATGCTGTCGGGCACGATCGAGCAGGAGACCGCCGGCACGATCGAGTCGATCCGTCGCATCCTGGCGGAGGAGGGCGCGACGCTCGCGGACGTGGTGCGGGTGACGACCTATCTGGAGGATACCCGCGACTTCGGCCGCTACAACAAGGTGTTCGCCGAGCATTTCAAGGGCGCGGTGCTGGCGCGCACGACCGTCGAGGCCCGCGCGGTGATCAACACCAAGATCGAGATGGACGCCATCGCGTACAAGCCGAAATGAACCTGCGGGCCATGAGCACGGCGGCCGCGCGGCCGCGCGCGGCGCAGAGCGCGCAACAGGCCGCGACGCATATTGCGGCGCAGGGCCTCGCGGTCGACTTCGCGGTCGAAGGCCGGACGCAGCGGGTTCTCGAGGACATCAACATCGCGGTGCCGAAAGGCAGCTTCGTGTCGCTGATCGGTCCCTCGGGCTGCGGCAAGAGCACGCTGTTGAAGGTCATGGCAGGCTTGATCGCGCCGACCGAGGGCAGCGTGCAGGTCGCCGGCGTGCCGCCGCGGGACGCCGCGAAGGCGCGGCTGATCGGTCTGGTGTTCCAGGATGCGACGCTGCTGCCATGGAAGAACGCGATCGAGAACGCGGCGTTCCTGCTGATGACCGCCGACGCGGGCATCAGGCGCAATGAGGCTTTCGACCGCGCGGCCGCCATGCTCAGGCTGGTCGGGCTGGAGGGCGAGGAAAACAAGCGGCCGTCGCAACTCTCCGGCGGCATGCGCCAGCGTGTCGCCATCGCGCGCGCGCTCGCGCTCGACCCGGAGGTGCTGCTGATGGACGAGCCGTTCGGAGCGCTCGATGCCATCACGCGCGAGGAAATGAGCGGGTGTCTGCTCGATATCTGGGAGCGAACGCACAAGACGATCGTGCTGGTGACGCACTCGATCGACGAGGCGGTGCTCCTCTCCGGCGAGGTCCATGTCATGGGAAGGAGCCCCGCGCACATCATCGAGACGCTGCCGATCGCGCTGCCGCATCCGCGCACCGGAGAAAGCCATGCCGATCCGGCCTTTGCCGTGGCCGAGAACCGGCTGCGCAGCCTGCTGATCGAGAGCCGCACGCGGAGCCGCGGATGACTGGCGCCATCCTGGAAACCCCCGCGGTGCCGGCGGCCTCTGCCGGCCTACGGCGCGCGCTCGCGCGCCTGCTGCCGGCGATCATCCTGTCGATCGCGGTGCTGGTCGTCTGGGAGATCGTGATCCGCCTGTTCAAGGTCGCGACCTTCGTGCTGCCGGCGCCGAGCGCCATCCTGGTGTCGCTGCTCGACAACTGGCGCTCGCTCGCCGTCGCCAGCCAGGCGACGGCGCTCGAGGTTCTGTTCGGTTTCGTGCTGTCGGCCGTCGTCGGCATATTGGTGGCGCTGGTGATCGTGCGTTTCGAACGCTTCGGCCGTGCGCTCTATCCGCTCGTCGTGCTGTTCCAGAACGTGCCGAAGATCGCGCTCGCGCCGATCTTCATCCTCTGGTTCGGCTACGATCTCGCCCCCAAGGTCCTGCTGATCGTGGTGATCGCGTTCTTTCCGGTGGCGATCGACATGCTCGCCGGCCTGCAATCGGTCGAGCCGTCCTTCGTGTCGCTGATGCGCTCGGTCGGGGCCAGCAAGGGCAAGATCCTGGTGCGCGTGCGCATTCCGCATTCGCTGCCGCACCTGATGGCCGGCCTGAAGGTCGCGATCACCTTCAGCGTGATCGGCGCCATCGTCGGCGAGTTCGCCGGCGCCAATCAGGGCCTCGGCTACGTGATCCAGTTCGCCTCCACCCAGCTCGACACGCCGCTGATCTTCGCGGCGCTCCTGGTCGTCTCGGTGCTGGGGCTCGCCTTCTACTACATCGTCGAGCTCGCCGAACGCGTTCTGGTGCCATGGGCGCCGAAATTCGATCCCGTCCACGCTGCCGGCTAGCGCCCGACCAGATGAGGAGTTCCGAGATGAAAGCCGTTCCGCTTGCCGCCGTGATCGCGACGCTGGTCAGCACGGCCGCTTTCGCTGCCGACAAGGTGAGCGTGCAGCTCGACTATGTGGTGCGCGGCAACCATGCGATGTTCTTCGTCGCCAGGAAGAAGGGCTACTTCGAGCAACAGGGAATCGAGGTCACCGCCATCCAGCGCGGCACCGGCTCGCCCAACGCCATGCGCCTGGTCGGCAACGGCAATGCCGAGTTCGGCTTCGGCGATCTTCCGACGCTGGTCGTCGCGCGCGCGCAGGACGTGCCCGTGGTCGCGCTTGCGGCCGTCAACCAGCACAGCCCGCTCGGCATGCTGGCGTTGTCCTCCAAGCACAAGCTCGCGAAGCCGCAGGACCTGAAAGGCCTGAACGTCGGCGTGCAGCCGTCCGGCTCGACCTATGTGTTCCTCAAGGCGTTCCTCGCGGCCAACGGCATGAGCCTCGACGACATCAAGCAGAGCACGGTCAACCCGCCATACGAGAACTATCTGCTGCTCGGCCGCGTCGACACCGTTCCGGGCTACATCGATGCGGAGGTGCCGGAGCTCGAGGCCAAGGCCGGCGGTCCGGGCTCGCTCGCGATCATGCAAGGCTCGGACTTCGGCTACACGGTCTACGGCTCGGGCCTGTTCACCTCGGAGAAGATGATCGCCGAGAAGAGCGACGTGGTGCAGCGTTTCGTCAACGCCTACATGCGCGCCTTCGCCGACGTCATCGCAAATCCGGCCGAGGCCGCCGACATCATCATCGAGGCCAATCCGGAATACGGACCGAAGAAGGACGTGCTGATCAAGCAGATCGAAGCCGACATCAAGAGCACCTTTTTCAGCCCGCAGACCCGGACGCACGGCATCGGCTGGATGACCGGGGACGCCTGGGCGAGCACGATCAAGATTCTGCTCGAGCAGGGCGTCATGAAGCAGCCGATCCGTGTCGAGGCCGTCTTCGACGACAAGTTTCTCAACGCCGCCGGCGCGCTGAAGCGCTGACCGTCATACATCGGGAGAATGCAGAGATGATCCGTGTCCTCGGCCGCCAGACATCCGGCAATGTGCAGAAGGTCCTGTTCCTGCTCGAAGAGCTCGGCCTGAAATACAGCCGCGAGGATTATGGCCGGCAGTTCAACAACACCAACACCGACGCCTATCGTGCCATGAACCCCACCATGAAGGTGCCGACGCTGGTCGATGGCGACATCGTCACCTGGGAATCGAACACGATCCTGCGCTACCTCTCGGCCGTATATGGGTCGCAGCTTACCGGCGCCACGCCGGCGGAGAGGACGCAGGTCGAGCGCTGGATGGACTGGATGCTGGCGGCGCTCAATACGCCCTATCTCGCCATGTTCAAGGACGCCAAGAAGCCGGCGGCCGAGCGCGCCGCCGACTTCGCGGCGCAGAGCGCGGATCTCGTCGCGCAGCTCAAGATCCTGGACGGCCATCTCGCGGGCAGGACCTTCTTTGCGCTCGATCGCCTGACGCTCGCGGATATCGCGCTCGCGCCGGTCGTCAAGCGTTGCCTCGAGTTTCCGATCGAGCGGCCGCCAATGGCCGAGCTCGAGCGCTGGGTGAAGGCGATCGCGGCGCGCCCGGCCTTCGCGGTTGCGACCGGGGCGAAGCCGAGCACGCTCGCGAGCGCCGCCTGATCATCGCGCCGCTCGTTGCGCGCGGGCGGCGCAATCGCTTAGATGAGCGCTGCGTTCGACTACATCATCATCGGGGCCGGTTCGGCCGGCTGCACGCTCGCCAACCGCCTCAGCGCCGACGGCCGCGCCCAGGTGCTGCTGCTCGAGGCCGGCCCCTGGGATCGCCATCCCCTGCTCAAGCTGCCGCTCGGCTGGAGCAAGGTGTTGCTCGATCGCATCTATGACTGGGGCTATGACACCGAGCCCGAGGAAGCGATGGCCGGCCGCCGTATCGAGGTGGCGCGCGGCAAGGTGATCGGCGGCTCGTCCTCGATCAACGCCATGGCCTATGTGCGCGGCAATCGCGCCGACTATCAGCGCTGGGCCGCGCGCGGCCTGCCTGACTGGTCCTACGAGCAGGTGCTGCCCTACTTCCGCAGGCAGGAAAGCTGGGAAGGGGGCCCGAGCGAATATCGCGGCGGCGACGGCCCGCTGGCGACGCGCAAGGCGCGCTACCGGGACCCGCTGGTCGACGCCTATCTCGCGGGCGCGCAGGACATGGGCTACCCGCTCAATGACGACTACAACGGCGCGCTGCAGGACGGCTTCGGCCGGATGCAGATGACGATCCGCAATGGCAGGCGCGAGAGCGCCGCGACCGCCTATCTGCATCCCGTGCGGGCGCGCGAAAACCTGACGATACGGACCGATTGCCTGGTCACGCGTGTGGTCCTCGAGGGCGCGCGCGCGGTCGGCGTCGAATGTATCCGCGCCAATGAGCGCAGCTTCGTTGCGGCCGGGCGCGAAGTGATCCTCTGCGGCGGCGCGATCAACTCGCCGCAGCTCCTGATGCTCTCCGGCATCGGCGATCCGGCCGAGCTTGCCGCGCATGAGATCGCAACGAAAGTGCCGCTGCCCAGCGTCGGCAAGAACCTGCAGGACCATCTCGCCGCGCTATTGATCTACGGCCGTCGTGACGAGAGCCCGCTGTTGCGCAACATGCGCGCTGATCGGCTGCTGCTGGCCGTGGGTCAGGGGCTGTTCGCGGGCCGAGGCTTTGCGACCGAGTTGCCCGGCGGCATCACGGGCTTTGTGAGAAGCAGCGCCGACGAGCCGATTCCGGACATCCAGCTCCTGTTCATCGCGGGCTCGCTCGCCGCCAAGCCTTATCTGCCGCCCTTCACCGGGCCCTTCGCCGACAGCTTCGCCTGCCGCATCGTGCTGCTGCGGCCGCAAAGTCGCGGCTCGGTCACGCTCGCCTCGGCCGATCCGGCGGCGCCGCCGCGGATTCGCCAGGGTCTGCTCAGCCACGACGCCGACTGGCGCAAGCTTTCCGGCGGCATCCGAATCTTTCGCGCGCTGGCGCGGCTTCCGCGACTCGCGCCGCATGTCGCGCGCGAGATCGGTCCGTCCTGCGACGTCAAAACCGACGATGACCTCGCCAGCTACGTGCGCAACACCGCGGTCACCGCGCATCATCCTTGCGGCACCTGCCGCATGGGCGCGCCCGGCGATGCCGCAGCCGTGGTCGACGCGCAACTGCGCGTGCATGGCGTTACTGGTTTGCGCGTCGTCGACGCGTCGGTGTTTCCTGATCTTGTCGGCGGCAACATCAACGCGCCGGTGATCATGATTGCCGAACGAGCCGCAGACCTGATCCGGTCCGCTCGGAGATCCTAATCGCCTTCCGCCACCGGCACGCGGCGCGTCTCGTGCCAGAACAGATAGAGGCCGGAGCCGATCACGATCGCCGACCCGGCGAGCAGGGCGAATGTCGGCAGATCGCCCCAGATCGCAAGGCCGAGCAGGATCGCCCAGATGAGCTGGAGGTACTGGAACGGCACCACCGCCGAGGTCGGGGCGAGGTGGATCGCGCGCGTCCACAGATATTGCGCGAAGCCGTTGCCGATGCCACTGCCGATCATCACCAGCGCGTCGAAGCCGCTCGGCATGGTGAAGCCGAGCAGCAGCGCAAACGAATAGGCGCACGTGAGCAAGGTGAGCTGGAACATCAGCAGCGTCTCGGCCGATTCGGTCGACGCCATGCCGCGCACGCCGGCGACCACCGTGCCGAACAGGATCGCATTGCCGAGCGCGAACAGCGCGCCGAGCGAGAACGTTCCGGCGCCCGGATTGGCGATCACCAGCACGCCGAGAAAGCCGATCAGCAGCACGGCCCAGCGCACCCGGCCGACCTTCTCCTTGAGGAAATAGGCCGACGCCAGCGTGGAGAAGATCGGCGAGGAGAACATGATCGCGGTCACGCCGGCGAGCGGCATCATGCTGAAGGCGATCAGCAGCATGGTCTGCGAGCCGACCTGCGAGGTCGCGCGCATCAGATGCGCGCGCAGCTTGCGCGTGCGATAGACCGCAAGGCCGGCCGCCGGCAGGATGAAGGCCGCCATCGTGATCAGCGCGGCGAGCGTGCGCACGAACAGCACTTCGCCGATCGGGTAGCTGGCGATCAGCCATTTCGAGCCGGCATTGGCGCAGTTGAACACCGCGCCCGAGGCGATCATGAAGAAGATCGCGAGCGGAATGTGCTCGCGCCGCGCGATCTGTGCCGGCGAGACGCGCGCCTGCGTGTCGGCGCCAGCGCTCAATGCGTCGTCCCTCCCCGTTGGTCAGCCCTGTTATCATGCGCGCCGGCCTGCGACGCGGCGAAAAATGAATGCCCGCCGCGCGCTCCTGCATGGATGTTTCCGCATGGTGACAATCGCGCCGGGGTGGATTTCGCCGCGCCCCGGTCCGCGCTAGGCTAAAGCGCCATCCACGGAGGCGACCCATGTCAACGCTCTCACCCGGACTGCCCGGCACACCGCTGTTGCATGCGCTGGCGAAATATTGGTGGCTGTTCCTGCTACGCGGCATCGTCGCGATCATCTTCGGCGTGCTCTCTTTCATGTGGCCCGGCATCACGCTGTTGACGCTGGTGCTGTTCTGGGGCGCGTTCGCGCTGGTCGACGGCGTGCTCGCGCTCGGGCATGCGATCATGGGCGGCGGCGTCGCCCCGCGCTGGTGGCTCGCGCTGGTCGGCCTTGCCGGCCTCGCGGCCGGCATCGTGACCTTCATGAACCCGGGCCTCACCACCGTCGTCCTGCTCTATTTCGTTGCCGGCTGGGCGATCGCGCTCGGCGTATTCCAGATCGTCGGCGCGATCCAGCTGCGCAAGCAGATCGAGAACGAGTGGACGCTGATCCTCTCCGGCGTCGTGTCGCTGCTGATCGGCATCCTGCTGATCGTGAGGCCGGGCGAGGCGGCGCTCGCCTTTATCTGGGTGATCGCCGCTTATGCGATCGTGTTCGGCGTGCTGATGATCGGCTTTGCGTTCCGGCTGAAGAAGCATCAGCACTGATCCGGACCGAGGAAAGTCCGACATGAGATTTGGTCTGTTCGGCTCGGCGCAGGCGCAGCGCGGCGGCGCCGACCTCGATTCCGGGCAGGGGTTTCGCGACTACATCGAGTACAATGTCGAGGCCGAGGCGCTCGGCTACGCGTCGACCTTCGTGGTCGAGCATCATTTCACCGGCTTCGGCCAGGTCTCGGCGAGCCTCAACCTGCTCACCTGGGTGGCGGCGCGCACCAGGAGCTTGCGGCTCGGCACCGCCGTGATCGTGCTGCCATGGCACAATCCGGTGCTGCTCGCCGAGCAGGCGGCGACAATCGACCTGCTTTCCGGCGGCCGGCTCGAATTCGGCGTCGGCAAGGGCTACCGCGCCAATGAATTCGCGAGCTTCTGCATTCCGATGGGCGAGGCCGAGGAGCGGTTCGAGGAGGCGCTCGCGCTGATCGTGCAGTCGTGGACGAGCGAGCAGCGCTTCTCGCATCACGGCAAGTACTGGCACTTCGAGAACATCGTGGTCGAGCCGCCGACGCGGCAGAAGCCGCACCCGCCGATCTGGATGGCGGCGGGCCAACCCGCTTCGATCCGCAAGGTGGCGCGCCGCGGCGCCAAGCTCCTGCTCGACCAGTTCGCCTCGACGGCAACGACGATCGAGCGCTTCAACATCTACCGCGCCGAGGTCGAGGCCTGCGGGCGCCGCTTCGATCCTGCCGACGTCGGGGTCGCGCGCGCCTTCTATGTGGCGAAGGACCAGGCCGATCTGGAGCAGGCGGTCGCGCAGCGGCTCGCCAATCAGCAGCGCATGACCAGGCTCGCGGCCGATCCGAACGCCACGACCAAGTCGAGCATGATCTCGTTCGACCACACGCTCGACGCGGCGGCCGAAAGCGCGCTGTACGGCACGCCCGATGCGATCGCCGAAAAGCTCGAGCGGCTGCGCGCCGCCGGCATCGACTATGTGCTGCTCAACGGGCCGGCCGGATCGCGCGACAACCTGCGCAAGTTTGCCCGCGAGGTGATGCCGGCCTTCTCCGGAGCCAAGCGCGAGGCCGCGGAGTAAGATTCAATCTGTAGGGCGGGCTGAGTGGTGAATATCTGCACGCGGGCATCGCGCGTTGCGCGATGCCCGCCCTACTCGTGCTGCTGCGGCGTCAGCCCACGAAAGCCGCGCGTGTCTGCTCCTCGACCTCCTTCGCGGTTACCGGCTGCGCCGGCAATTGCAGCACGGTCGCGTGCTGGCCTTCGCATAGCGAGGTCAACAGCACCATCTGACCGTCGGGGAACTCGAGCGCGTCATGGTGCCGATGCGGTATTTCCTTGTCGACCTGGCGGAAGATCGCCGTGACGTGGCCCGTCGCTCTCGCGGCATCGAACAGGATACGTTGCTCCGCGACCATGATCTCCCTGGCGAAGGAAAGCTCGGTCCCGGGAAGGACGCAGACTGCCATTGAGGCATCTTCCGGCGCCGCGAAGCCGCGCGTTCCAGCGCCGAAATTCGTCGTCGTCAGCTCGTCACCGACCTTGGCCGCACGCGATTTTACATTCTGAAGGCTGTAGTCGCACATGGCGTGACACCTCTGTTGCAGAACCCGGCCTTGCAGAGGCCTACGCAAGAACGATGCCACAAGCTGTTGAGACACAGAACGCCGCAGGACCCCACAAATTGGGCCATCACGGCGCGTGATGGCGGTAGCGCGGTGGCGCTCAGGCGCTCGCGCCGACCGCAAAATAGCCAAGTGCTGCTGAAAAGCGCTGCAGAATGTGCTGCAAGGTATGCAAATGACTGCGATGATCCGGACGGCTGAAGGCGGCGAGATCGATCATCTGGCGCGGCTCTGGCACGAGGGCTGGCGCGACGGGCACGGCGCGATCGCCCCGGCCGGGCTTGTGAAGGTGCGCACGCTTGAGAGCTTTGCCGAGCGGCTCGCCGCGGCGCTTGCCGATACATTCGTTGCCGGGCCGGTGGGCGCGCCGGCCGGTTTCTTCATGCTGAGGGGCGACGAGGTCTATCAATTCTTTGTCGCGCGCCCTGCGCGCGGCTCGGGCTTTGCGACCTCGCTCATGGCCGGCGCCGAAGCCGAGCTCGCGCGGCGCGGCATCGCGACCGCGTGGCTCGATTGCGCGGTGGGCAACGACCGTGCCGCGCGCTTCTACCAGAAATGCGGATGGCGCGAGGCGCGCAAGCAAGTCAACCGGCTCGAGACGACGGAAGGCGTTTTCGAGGTGCCGCATTGGAGATTTGAGAAGGTCGTGCGCGGATAGCGCAATTCACAAGGATCGGCGCAGGTCGCGGATGCGCAATATGCGAAACTCGCGCCGGGCCAGCTCCGGGCGTAGATCAGGGCAGGAAGAGGAGGGGCGGATGAACAACGACCACAAGAAGACGGTGCTGCGCATGATCCCCTACGGGATCTATGTGCTCACCGCGAACGACGGCAAGG
>Ga0187784_10002302_pt1 | contig 15313 bp, 14 predicted proteins | sample 1015_SJ02_MP15_2_FD_132964 | JGI IMG/M metagenome (GOLD analysis project Ga0187784, IMG submission 132964) | Tropical peat soil microbial communities from peatlands in Department of Meta, Colombia - 1015_SJ02_MP15_20_MG | ecosystem: Environmental > Terrestrial > Soil > Wetlands > Peat | place...
TCGACCGCGCTGTTGTACCAGCCGCTGTTGTTGAAATAGAGATACCGCTTGTCCGAGGGAATATTGACCGTCCCCAACGTGATCGAGAATTGGGAAAGGGTCGGCTTCGCGGATTCTGGTTGCGCGTCGGTGGGAGTCTTCGGGGGAGGAGTCTTCGGGGGTTTTACGCTTCCGCCGGCGGACTGATCTGTGTTGGATTTCTGTACTTCCGTGATAGCGACCGTCAGCTCCGTTTCGACCTTGGTGTAATAGGGCATCAGATAAACGCTTTCGCCGGCCGACGGCGCGTAGGTCTTGCTGGTGTGATAGAGCGGCGAGCCAGCACAGCCGGCAAGCGCCAGGACTGGCATCATCATGAGAACGGCCCTCATTCTCCCTCCCTCGGACGTCTTCATCCGCGTGCCGCTTTCCCGAACGAGCAGCTTAACGCGATTCCCGGCCGGCGGGACATAGCCGTCAAGAACTCGCTCCGCCGGCGCTTGGCTGTTCGTGGGGCGGAGCCTGCGGCCACCCCCCACCCCGACCCTCCCCCTCAAGGGTGGAGGGGGTATGTGTAAAGGATCCTTCCCCGCAAAGGGGTATGAGCGGAAAGGGCCGGGGGGCGAATGGCGTTGTTGCGAGAGTGTCGCATTTGCATTGCAAATGATAATTGCTCGCAATATTCTCCGCTGGCTTGCCACCGAGGGGTTTTGCTGGAGCGTCCTTGTGCCAGAAGACACTGTGCGTTTGACGGCCGGAAGGGTGCCCGGCGCCGTCTCAGAATTGCTCCCGGGCCGCCTTGGCTTTGCCCTGGCCGTCGCTTCGCTCTGCCTCTGGGCAGGCGCCGCAACCGCCGCGCCGCCGCCGATTTCCATCCCGGTCGACACCGAAAGCTTCGAGACCAATCCGGCGGGGCGCGGGCCTTTCGCCTTCCTCTATACGCTGGAACGCAGCAATTACCTGCTGGGCGACATGTGGGGGCTGCGCACGCTCCTGAGCCAATACGGGATGTCGCTCGGCGTGCTCGAGACGAGCGAGATCCTGGGCAATGCCACGGGCGGGAGCAGGACCGGGGCGGAGTATGACGGCCTCACCCAGATGGTGCTGCAGCTTGATACCAACCGCACCTTCGGCCTCTATGGCGGCCTCTTCAACGTCAGCGCGCTCGACATCCATGGCCGCAACCTCAGCGCCGACAACCTGCTCACCCTGCAAACGGCGAGCGGCATCGAAGGGGATCGATCGCTTCGCCTGTGGGAGCTGTGGTACCAGCAGAAATTCCTCGAAGAGGACCGGCTCGACGTCAAGATCGGCCAGCAAAGCCTCGACCAGGAATTCATGGTCAGCCAGAACGCGCTGCTGTTCGTCAACACCATGTTCGGCTGGCCGATGCTGCCTTCGGCCGATCTGCCGGGCGGCGGGCCGGCCTATCCGCTCTCGGCGCTGGGCGTCCGGCTGCGGGCGCGGCCGATCAATGCGGTGACGATCCTGGCCGGCGTGTTCAACGGCAGCCCGGTCGCCGTCAACGAAGGCGATCCGCAACAGCAGAATCCGTCCGGCATCAGCTTTCCCTTGAATGGCGGCGAGCTTGCCTTGCTGGAGCTGCAATATGCCTATCCGGCGCTGGGCAATGTGGTCTATCCCGGAGAGGCCGAAGCGCTGGCGCGGACCTATCGCATCGGCGTCTGGTACGACACGGAGGATTTCGCCGACCAGCGCTTCGACACGGCCGGCCTGTCGCTCGCCAATCCCGCCAGCAGCGGCAATCCGCGGCTCCATCGCGGCGATTACGCCGTCTATGCCGTGGCCGACCAGATGGTCTGGGTCTGGGACAAGGACACGAACCGCAACCTCGACGTTTTCGGCCGGGTCATGGGGACGCCGCTGGCCGACCGCAACCTGATCGACTTCAGCGCGAATGCCGGCTTCGTGCTGCATCAGCCGCTGCCCTACCGCAACGACGACAGCTTCGGCATCGGTATCGGCTATGCGCATGTCAGCGGCCAGGCCGCCGCCCTCGACCGGGATACCGTCGCCTTCACCGGCAGCTTCACGCCGGTGCGCAGCGGCGAGACCTATCTGGAAGCGACCTATCAGTACCAGGCGACGCCGTGGTGGCAATTGCAACCGGACATCCAATATGTCTTCAACCCCGGCGCCGGCATCGCCAATCCCAATGCGCCGGCCCGGCGCGTCGGCGACGAGCTGGTCCTGGGCCTGCGCACCAACATCCTGTTCTGAGAGGGAAGGGGGCCTCGTGCCGTGTCACTAACAGGTGAGTCCCAACGCTCCTCCATCGTCATGGCCGTGCTTGCCTGCCTTCGCCGAAGCGAAGCCGCTTCGGCTTCGCGCAGGCAGGTCACGGCCATCCACGCGGTTCGGCGCCCGTGTCAAGACGTGGATGCCCGGGACTCGGTCTTCGGCCGGCCCGGCCATGACGGCCGGTGGAAATCAGGTGCTAGAGTCGGAACGCTAGGGGTGACTGGAGATCATGGCAAGCGCGGGAGCATCGCGCTGCTGGCATCGCTGTTGCTGGCAACCATCGGCACCGCCAAGGCCGAGGAGCCCAAGGGGCTGCTCGAAACCATCCATCGCCACATCACCTTGACCTCTTCGGTCACCGACAATGGCGATCTCAACCCCTATGCGGTGGTGGTGGCGCCGGTCAGCGCGGGCAAGATCCGCAAGGACGACGTGCTGGTGGACAATTTCAACGACATCTCCAACCTGCAAGGCACCGGCACCACCATCATCGACTACACCCCCGCCACCAAGGAGACCAGCCTCTTCGCGCGCCTGCCGAAGAAACTGCCGGAATGCCCGGGAGGGGTCGGGCTCACCACGGCGATGACCATGCTGACCTCGGGCTGGGTGATCGTCGGCAGCACGCCCAGCACCGACGGCACCACCGCCACCAAAGGCGATGGCTGCCTGCTGGTGCTCGATCCCAACGGCCGGCTCGTCGCCACCTGGTCGGGGCCGACGATCAACGATCCCTGGGGCAACATGGCGGTGATCGATCGCGGCAGCAGCGCCACGCTGTTCATCAGCATGGCGGGCTTCGGCCTGCCCGGTCCCGACGTCCGCGATCCCGAGACCGGCTATCCCGTCACGATCCGCAAGGCCACGGTCTTGCGGCTCGAGCTGTCCATCCCCGAAGGCAAGCCGCCGGTGCTGGTGAGCCAGACCGTGATCGCCGACGGCTTCTCCGGGCGCGCCGACCGCGACAATTTCCTGTTCGGTCCGACCGGGCTCGCGCTCGGCGCCGACAACACGCTTTACGTGACGGATGGAATGGACAACCAGATCACGGCGATACCCGACGCCGTCACCCGCAGCGACAGCGCCGGCACCGGAAGGCTGGTGACCGAAGGCGGATTGCTGGCCTGGCCCTTGGCGATGGCGACGACGCCGCAGGGGCATCTCCTGGTCTGCAACGGCCGCAACGGCCAGGTGGTCGAGGTCGACCCGATCGCCGGCAAGCAGATCTATGCGCAATGGATCGACCCGGATCAGGCGCAGACCCCGCCGGGCAACGGCGATCTCTTCGGTATCGCCATGAAGCCCGACGGCAAGGGCTTCTATTACGTCGAGGACGACGTGAACACGCTGATGGAGGCGATCCGATGAGCGCGGACGGCAAGAGGCCCACGCGGTCGACCCGCCGCGGCTTTCTCGCGGGAACGGCAGGGCTGATGGCCGTTGCCGGCGCGAGCCTTGGCGGGAGTGCGGCAACCCCGGCCCCCGCCGGGCCGCGAGGCGCGGGGAAGCCCGAGCTCGAGCCCTTCTGGGGCGACCATCAGGGCGGCATCGTGACGCCGATGCAGCGCCACAGCTATTTCGCCGCTTTCGACCTCACCGCCGGCAAGCGAGAGGACGTAGCGGCGCTGCTGCGGCGCTGGACGGCGGCGGCGGCGCGCATGGCCGGCGGCGACACGGCGGAGCCGCTCGGCCAGGATGCGGCCGTGCCCGCTTTGGATTCCGGCGAGGCGCTGGGCCTCTCGCCGGCGCGGCTGACGGTGACCTTCGGCTTCGGCGCAGGGCTCTTCGTCAAGGACGGCCATGACCGCTACGGCCTTGCGGCGCGCCGGCCGGAGGCGCTGGTCGATTTGCCGCGCTTCACCGGCGACCAGCTCGTGGAGGCGCATACCGGCGGCGACCTGTCGGTGCAGGCCTGCGCGGATGATCCGCAGGTCGCCTTCCATGCGGTCCGCCAACTGGCGCGGCTCGCCTATGGCGCAGCCCAGATCCGCTGGACGCAGACCGGCTTCCTGCCGACCGCCGCCGGCACCGAGACGCCGCGCAACCTGATGGGCTTCAAGGACGGCACCAACAACCCCTCGGCCGCCGATGCCCGGGCGATGAAAGAGAGCGTCTGGGTCGGCGCGGAAGGACCCCGATGGATGCGCGGCGGCAGCTACGTCGTCGTCCGCCGCATCCGCATCGCGCTCGAGCATTGGGACCGCATGAAGGTCGATTTTCAGGAGCAGACGGTCGGACGGCAAAAGCAGTCCGGAGCGCCGCTCGGCGCCAAAGCCGAGTTCGATCCCGTGGATTTGGAACGCACCGACGCGGAAGGCAACCCGGTCATCGCCGAGAACGCCCATATAAGGCTCGCCGCCGCGGCGCAGAACGGCGGCGCGCGGCTGTTGCGGCGCGGCTATTCCTACAATGACGGCGTGAACTTCACCACCGAGCGCTGGCCGCCCTGGCGGCAGGGCATGGAATACGACGCCGGCCTGTTCTTCGTCTGCTATCAGCGCGACCCGCGGAACGGCTTCATCCGGGTCTTCGACAAGATGGCGAAATTCGACATGATGAACCAGTTCGTGACCCATGTCGGCGGCGGGCTGTTCGCCTGTCCCGGCGGGGCGGCGAAAGGCGCCTTCATCGGCGCGCGCCTGTTCGAAGAAGCGTGACCCTCAGCGCTCGCGCGGCGGCGCCTCGCGCGGCGTCAGCGAGAATTCCCGCTTCTCCGCGCGGCGCAGCACCGTCACCGTGGCGGGCTTGCCGACGCGCTCTTCGGTCAAGAGACGATGCAGCTCGTCAACGGCGCCGACGGGCTCACCGGCAAAGCCGACGATGACGTCGCCCGACAACAGCCCCGCCTGGCGCGCGGCGCCGTCGGCCGAGGTGGCCTCGACGCGCACGCCGCCCTCGCGCTCGAGCGCGTGGAAGCGCACCACCCGGCGCGGCAGCACGATGTTCTGGCCGGAGAGCCCGATATAGGAGCGCTTGACGCGCCCGTCGCGGATGAGGCGCGAGGCCACGAACTCCACCGTATTGGCCGAGATCGAGAAGCAGATGCCCTGCGCCATGGCGATGATGGCGGTGTTGATGCCGACCACTTCGCCGGCCGCCGTCACCAAGGGGCCGCCGGAATTGCCGGGGTTGAGCGCGGCGTCGGTCTGGATGACGCTGTCGATGAGCCGGCCCGAGCGCGCGCGCAGGCTGCGGCCCAAGGCGCTGACCACGCCGGCGGTCACCGTCGCCTGGAAGCCAAAAGGATTGCCGATGGCGATGACCAATTGGCCGACGCGCAGCTTGCGCGCGTCGCCCAAGCGGGCGAAGGCCGGCGCCTCGCCGGCCAGCCGCAGCACCGCAAGATCGGTGTCGGGATCATCGCCGATCAGGCTTGCCGCCATGGCGCGGCCGTCGGGGAAGGTGGCCTGGAGGCGCTTGGCGCCCGCCGCCACGTGGCTGTTGGTGAGGACATAGCCGTCGGGGGTGAAGACCACGCCCGAGCCGGCGCCGCCGCGGCCGCGGCCGGCCTCGACCTGGAGATGGAGCACCGCCGGCCCGACGCTGTCCACGGCGCCGGTCACGGCGCGCGAATAGGCGTCGAGCAACGCCAGATCCTCTGCCCGGCCGCTATCGGCACCATTGCTTTCGTTCTCTTTATGTTCTAGATTGCCGATCGGCAGGATGGCGTTCATTGCGTCGCTTTCCAAGGCCGCAGGCGCGGCCGGTTGCTGGGATGAGGCTCTAGATGGGAATCCCGCGGCCTTGCGCCTAGGCCTTGCGCGTTGCGTCGCGGCGACTTGCCGCTAAGATGGCCAAGGCCGGCGCGCCAGAGCCGTCTTGCTCGCAGCTCACCAACCTCAAGGCAGGCATCATGGCCGGAAGCGTCAACAAAGTGATCCTGATCGGCAATCTCGGCCGCGACCCCGAGATCCGCTCGACCCAGGACGGTACTCGCGTCGCCAATCTCTCCCTCGCCACGTCGGAGAGCTGGCGCGACAAGACCACCGGCGAGCGCAAGGAGCGCACCGAGTGGCATCGGGTGGTCATCTTCAACGAGCGCCTGGTGGACATCGTCGAGAAATACCTCAAGAAAGGCGCCAAGGTTTATCTCGAGGGCGCCTTGCAGACGCGCAAATGGACCGACAATTCCGGCCAGGAGCGCTATACCACCGAAGTGGTGCTGCAGCGTTTCCGCGGCGAGCTCACCATGCTCGACGGCCGCAGCGGCGGCGGCGCGGGCGGGGGCGGCTATGGCGAGGAAGCGCCGGCTGAGGAGTTCGCCATGGCGGGCGCCGCCGCCCCGGCGCCGCGGGCCGAGCGGCGCCCGCCGGTGCAGGATCTCGACGACGAGATTCCGTTCTAGCGGCGGTGTGCTGCAATTATTTGATACCACATAGATAAGCGACGGTGGGCCCCAACAAGCTTCCCGCGTTTTCTTACGTTCTTCGGCGTTTGGGTCCCACCGCCACTGCCGCTCCGGGCAAGGTCGCCACTCATAATTGCCCTTAGCCCTTCCGATCGCTCTCCTGGCCGGGAACTTCAGCGTACCCCGATCCCCGGCTTGAATAGACTAGTCCAATGGACTACATTTCCCATGTCCGGAACCGCCCCGATCACCGTTGTCGAGACGCCGGAGTTCCTGTCGGCAACGCGAAAGCTCCTGAGCGAGGAGGAACGGGCGGTGCTGGTGGATTACCTGGCCCACAATCCGGCCGCCGGCGAGCTGGTCCCAGGGACCGGTGGCGTGCGCAAGCTGCGATGGGGGCTTGAAGGGCGTGGAAAGCGTGGCGGCGCCCGCGCGATCTACTTCTACCACAGCGCCGACATTCCGCTATTCGCGCCGACGGCCTACGCCAAGAACGAGCGGGCGGATTTAAGCCAGAAGGATCGGAACGATTTCCGGCGACTGACGAAGCTCCTCGCCGAGACTTATGGAAGGACGAAGAGATGAGCAAGGTAGCCGACAGCATCCGCCGCGGCCTCACGGAAGCCGTCGCCTATGCGCGCGGCGAGGCGAAAGAGAGCGCCTACCGGGTCCATGTGCCGGCCAAAATCGACGTGCGCGCCATTCGCACGAAGCTCGGCATGACCCAAGAGGAATTCGCCGGCCGGTTCGGATTCAGCGTCAACACGCTGCGCCATTGGGAGCAAGGCAAGCGCCTGCCGGAAGGGCCGACGCGCGCCTATCTGCTGGTCATCCAGCGTGCGCCGAAGGCGGTGCAGAAGGCACTGCACGCCGCTTGAGCCGTGAGACGGCCGCCCGCAGCTCGGCGCAACACGCCTTCATATGCGCCCAAATACGCTTGGGCGTCCGGAGCGCTTGACACGGCTCGACCGATGGCGGGCGATATTGGCCGACGCTGTTGCCATTGATCGAGGTTCGCAACGGCATGGCTTTTTCGGCGCGACATGCCGATCTCTTGCCCTTGGCGCTGCCGCCGCGCGTCGAGGCGGCGGCCTATATCGGCGTGTCGCCGACCAAATTCGACGAGCTCGTGCGGGACGGCAGGGTGCCGAGGCCGAAACGGATCGATGCGCGCACGGTCCGGGAGCGCAAGCAGCTCGACCCGGCTTTCGAGGCGCTGCCCGATGAGACAGAGCGCAATGCCCGGAACGAGGTCGCGGCGTAACCGTCGGAGCGGCAGATGACAAAGGTCAGACTTCCAGACGGAAGCCGGAGGCTCGAGCTCAAATACCTGGTCGAGGACGTGGACCGGCATGGCAATGTCCGGCTCCATGTGAAGCGCCGCGGCTGCCGCAAGGTCCGGCTGCACAGCGCACCGGGCTCGCATGAATTTCCGGCCGAGCACCAGGAGGCCATTGCCGGGAAGATCGCCGCCCCGACGAGCGCAAGAGCGCTCGCGGCGGGCTAAACGCGCGCCCGTCTGCCTAGCGTTCCAATAAATCCGTCAGCGCGCGCTCGATGTGGCGCAGGCTGTTGCAGACGCCGGCGTAATGGCAATAGGGGCGATAGCGCAGCATGTCGCTGTCGCCGGAGCCCCAGAGCGAGCGCGGCTCGGGGTTTAGCCAGATCAGCCGCTTGCAGCGCTTGTGGATCGCCTCGAGGATGTCGGTGCGCGGGTTGGCGTAGTTGCCGCGGCCGTCGCCGATGATGATGATGCTGGTCTGGCGGTCGATCAGCGGCAACCAGCCGCGCTCGAAATCCTCGAGCGAGCGGCCGTAATCGCTGGAGCCGAATCCCACCGCGCGCAGGACGGCGGCGATCGCCGGCTCGATGTCGTTGCGCTCGAGCAGGTCGCTCACCTCGATCAGGCGGTCGGAGAAGGCGAAGGCGCGCAACCCCGCCATCACCTCATGCATGCTGTAGAGAAACAGCAGCAGGAAGCGCGCCACGGAGGCCACCGAGCCGCTCACGTCGCAGATCGCCATCACCTTGGGCCGCTCGATCTTCTGCCGCTTCCAGGAGGTGCGGAACAGCATGCCGTCGGTCGCCATGTTCCGGCGCAAGGTGCGGCGCAGATCGAGCTGGCCGCGCCGCGCCCGCCGGCGGATGCGCGCATGCTTGCTCGCCAGCCGCTTGGCGAGGACGCGCACGAGGACGTGCATGCGCTGGAAGTCGCCGCGGTCGAGGGTGGTGAGCCGGGCGGTGCTGAGGAACGCCTCGCGCATCGCCTGCGTCCGGCCGTCGGCGTAAAGCGCGAGCTGGCGGCGGACGAAATCGCGCACGGCCTGGCCGAGGCGCCGGCGCTGCGTCTCGAGCTGGTCGGCGCGCGCCGCCGCTGCCGGCGCCGCATCCCGGCGCAGCGCCTCGATCTCGCGGTCGAGCGCCTCGAGCCCCATCGCGTCGAGGATGCGCCGGCCATAGATGTTGGCCTGGGTGAAGAAGCTGATCTCGGAGACGCCGACGGCGTTGGCCGCCGCTTCCATCGCCGCGGCAAGCGCGGCGCCGTCGCCGGCGAGCAGCATCTCGGCGAGCGCCGCGCCGTCGCCGGCAGGCGCCTCGGCCGAGGGCGGCTCCGCCGCGCCGGCGAGCGCCGACAGCGCGTCGCGCGCGAAGAACAAATCGAAGCAGCGGGCGAAGGCTTCCTTCTCCGCCAGCGTCTTCGCCAACACCAGCCCCAGCGCGTCCTTCAGCGCCTCGCGCTCGGCGAAGCCGGTGATCGACACCGCGGCAAAGGCATCGATGCTCTCCGCCACCGAGACGCGCAGCCCGGCCTCGCGCAGCGCCTGGAAAAAATGCAGCAGAGGCGCCGCAAATGCCCCGCGAGCGCCCGCGCGCTCGTCGGGCGGCGGCGGCGGCGCTTGCGCAGCGCGCGCGGGAGCCGCACCGGGCGGGAGAGCCGACGGCCCGCTCACACCGCTTCTCCCGCCTCGCGCCGCGCCTGATGGGTGAAGGCAGGGAGCTTGCTCTCGACCGCGGTCACGTCGCCCTCGAATTTGAGCAGCACGTTGAGCGTGTCGCGCACCAGTTCGGCCTCGAGATGCTCGGCATGCAGCAGCAACAGCACGCGCGCCCAGTCGATGGTCTCGCTCACCGAGGGGACTTTGCGCAGATCCTCGCGCCGGAGCTGCTGGATCAGCGCGACGATCTGCCGGCGCAGCGTCTCGGAGACGCCGGGCACCTTGACCTCGATGATGCGCTGCTCGAGCCGCGGGTCGGGAAAGCCGATATGGAGGTGCAGGCAGCGCCGCTTCAGCGCGTCGCCGAGATCGCGCGCGTTGTTCGAGGTGAGCACGACGAAAGGCGGCACCGCCGCGCGGATGGTGCCGATCTCCGGCACCGTCACCTGGTAGTCCGACAGGATCTCGAGCAGGAAGGCTTCGAACTCCTGGTCGGATTTGTCGACCTCGTCGACCAGCAGCACCGCGCCGCCGGGCTGCTGGAGCGCGCGCAGCAGCGGCCGGGGCTCGAGGAACTGCTCGGAGAAGAAGATGTCGCCGGCGCCGTGCAGCCGCTTGATCGCGCCGGCGAGGCTCTTGACCCCGTTCAGCTCCTCGCCGAGCTTGTCCTTGAGGATCTGGGTGTAGAGAAGCTGCTTGGCGTATTTCCACTCATAGAGCGCCTTGGCCTCGTCGAGCCCCTCATAGCATTGCATGCGGATGAGCGGCAGGCCGAGAAAGGCGGCGCTGGCCTTGGCAAGCTCGGTCTTGCCGACGCCGGCCGGACCTTCGACCAGGATCGGCTTTTGCAGCCGCTCCGCCAGGAACACGGCGGTGGCGATCTGGCGGCTGCAGATATAGCCGGCCCGCGCCAGCCCGGCGATCACCGTATCGATGGCGGCGCGGGTGGAAGGATCGCGGTCGTTCATGAGCGGGCGCGGTTCTTTTCGGGATCCATGGGTTGTGCTCTTCGAGCCTGTGCGGGAGATGGGGGTGAGACCCGTTCCAGTCCTGAACAGGCTCTTAGCACGCCCGGCGCGGTTTTACAGCGTGGCTCGCGCCCATGGCCAAGGAGCGAGGCGCGGGAGAAGGCCGGCGGGCCTTGTGCCGCCGGTCATTGGCGCGGCACCGCGCCCTCTTGCAGCACCTGGCGCACCTTGCTGCCCAGCGCCATGGCGGTGAAGGGCTTGACGATGAGCTCGACGCCGGGGTCGAGCCTGCCTTGATGGACGATGGCGTTGCGCGCATAGCCCGTGGTGAAGAGCACCTTGAGGTCGGGCCGGCGGCGTTTGGCCTCGTCGGCGAGCTGGCGGCCGTTGAGGCCGCCGGGCAAGCCGATGTCGGTGAACAGCAGCCGGATCTCGGGCTCGGCCTCGAGCAGGCGCAGCGCCTCGGCGCCGGTCGGCGCCTCGAGCACGCGATAGCCCAGCTCGCGCAGGATGTTGCCGCCATAGTTGCGGACGTCGTCGTCATCCTCGACGAGGAGGATGGCGACGCCGGCAAAGGGCTCCGGCTGCGTCGGCTTCTCGGCCGCGCCCTCGCTCGGCGCGCCGGCGGCGGCGAGCCGCGGCAGATAGAGCTTGACCGTCGTGCCTTCGCCGGGCTCGCTGTAGATCTTGACGTGACCGCCGGACTGCTTGACGAAGCCATAGACCTGCGGCAGGCCGAGGCCGGTGCCCTGGCCGACCTCCTTGGTGGTGAAGAACGGCTCGAAGGCCTTTTCCGCCACTTCGGGGGTCATGCCGCTGCCGGTGTCGGAGACGGCGATCACCACATACTGCCCGGCGGTCAGATCCTCATGCGCCGCGGCGTAGCCCTCATCGAGGAAGGCGTTCGCCGTCTCCAGCGTGAGTTTGCCGCCCTGCGGCATGGCGTCGCGCGCGTTGACCGCGAGGTTGAGCAGCGCGCTTTCGAGCTGGTTGGGATCGGCGAGGGTGCGCCAGAGGCCGCCGGCGAGGACGGTCTCGATGACGATGCTCTCGCCGAGCGAGCGGCGCAGCAGGTCGGACATGCCGGCGACGAGCTTGTTCACGTCGATCGGCTTGGGCTCGAGCGGCTGGCGGCGGGCAAAGGCGAGCAGGCGATGGGTCAGCGTGGTGGCGCGGGTGGCGGCGCGCATGATCGCCTCGGCCATGCGCCTGGCGTCGGCCTTGTCCGGCAGATGGCGCTGCAGATTGTCGAGATTGCCGACGATGATGGTGAGCAGATTGTTGAAATCATGGGCGACGCCGCCGGTAAGCTGGCCGATCGCCTCCATTTTCTGCGACTGGCGGAGCTGCTCCTCGATGCGGCGGCGCTCGGTGGTGTCGTGCAGGAAGGCGAAGCCGCCGATGATGCCGCGGTCGCGCGTGTAGAGCGGCGCGAAATTGATGTCGCTGAAGCCGCTCTTGCCGGGCGGCGGGTAGTTGTGGGGCTGGTCGCGCAAGGTGCTGCGGCGGCCCTCCATGGCGGCGCGCCAGGCCGCCTCGACCGGCGTGCCGAGGAAGTCCGGGCGCCGCTCGAAGAGGTGGCGGCCGAGCACCTGCTCGCGCGCTATGCCCGAGATCGTCTCCATGCGCGGGTTCCAGGCGATGTAGCGCATCTCCTTGTCGATGCCGATGATGCCGTCGGTGCCGTTCTCGATCAGCAGCTCCGAGAGCTGGCGCTCGCGGCTCACCGCGTCCTCGGCGTGCTTGCGGGCGGTGATGTCGACGATGACGGAGATGGTGCGGGTGAACCTGCCTTCGTCATCGTGCTCGAGATAGGCCGAGATCAGGCCGTCGAACACCTCGCCGGACTTCTTGACGAATTGCCGCTCGACGTCGCGCACCGAGCCGGTCTCCAGCAGCTCGCGCCAGCGCGTATCGTGCAGCGTCATGTTCTCTGACGCATAGAAATCCGCCATCTTGCGGCCGATCACCTCCTCGCGCGCATAACCGAAGAGATCGAGCCAGCGCTCGTTGACGTCGGCGATGCGACGCTGGGCGTCGAGCGAATGCATCGGCACCGGCGCCTTGCGGAAGAGCGAGCGGTGATTCTCCTCGCTGGCGCGCAGGCGCTGGTTGGCTTCGGCGAGGTCGCGGGTGCGCTCGGCGACGCGCTGCTCGAGCCGGTCATTGACCTGCCGCTGCGTCTCCTGCGCCTCGCGCATGTCGTGGATATCGATCGCGGTGCCCAGCCAGGAGACGGTCTTGCCATCGCGCTTCAGCGGCGAGCAGCGGATGAAGTGCCAGCGATAAGCGCCGTCATGGCGCCGGATGCGGATCTCGGCGGTGTATTCGCGGTCGTAGAACGCGGCTTCCATGCGCGCCTTGACGAGTTGGCCCTGGTCGTCGGGATGGTGCAGCGCGGTGCGCGAGGCCGGATCGGCGCCGATCGGGCGGCCGACATATTCGACGAAGCGGCGGTTGTAGTATTCGGCGACGCCGTCGATGCCGATGACGAAGGCGATCTGCGGCAGCGCCTCGAGCATGTCCTGGAAGCGCTGCCGGCTGTCGCGCAGCGCCTGCTCGCGGCGCTTGTGCTCGGTGATGTCGAGGCTGACGCCGATCATGCGCACCGGCCGCAGCGCCGCGTCGAAGAGCGTGCGGCCGCGCGCCGCCACCCAGCGCTCGCCGCCTTCGGCATCGACGACGCGGTACTCGACCGCGTAGGCGCCGCCGCCGGCGGGGTCGAGCGAGCGGCGATGCGCCTCGGCGACGCGCGCGCGATCCTCGGGCGCCACCGCGGCGATGAAGGCATCGAAGCTCGGCTGCACCTCCGACGCCACGCCCATCACCGCCTTGGCATGGTCGGTCCAGAAGCGCTTGCCGGTGGCCACGTCATAGTCCCAGATGCCGAACCCCGCCGCCTCCATGGCGATGCGGAGCTGGTCGCGATTGCGGCGCAGCTCTTCCTCCTCCTCGCCCGGCCGGCGCTCGCCGATAACCTGCCAATAAAGGCCGGCGATCCCCGCGGCGAGCGGGCAGAGGCGGAGCGCGTAGCAGCGCCCGGAGCGCGGCGAGAGCACCTCGCAGGCCAGACTGCCGCCGGCCGCCGCCGCCTGGCGCAACTGCCGTTCCGCCTCCGAGCCCGCAAGATCGGAAAAGCGCTGCCACAGCACCTCGCCGAGCAGCGTCTCGGGCGGGGCGCCCCAGAACTCGGCGGCACGGCGGTTGACGTGGAGAAGGCGCCAGTCGCCATCGACGGCGCAGAAAGCCTCGGCGCTGGCATCGAGCGCGGCGAGGGCAAGGGCGCCAAGGCCGTCCTCCGCCGCCGGATTCGGCCCCGCCGCCTCGCGATATCCGATGCGCTTTGCCATTGTCTTCGGCAATTGTTGCGCAAGCCTGGGTCGTCTGCCAAGAGACTCGCTTCGCCCCAAAGCGATACCGCATCTTCGGCCAAGGGCGCCAGCAAAAGGTCGCGGGGATCAATCGACGCGGATCTCGCCCGCCATGCCGGCCCAATCATGGTCGGCGCAGCTCATGGCATACCGTCCCGGCCGCAAGGCGACGAAGCGCAGCTCCTTGCGCCCGCCCGGCCGGACCACGACCTCCTTGCCGCTCGGCTTGAGAGCATCCGGGGTGTCGAGCGCAATCGAAGCGAGAAATTCCGGCGCGGTGAATTCATGGAGCTCGGCGCCGCGGTTCACCAGCAGCAGCCGGTAGCCAACGCCGCGCCGGAAGCGGAGGCGGGCGGGCGAGAAGCGGTATTCGGTCATCGCCAGCTCGACCGTCTCGACCGCCGCCGACCGGCCGCAAGCCATGAGCGCCGCCGCGCCGAGCAGCGCCGCCAAGGCGGCACGGCGCGCGATCCCGAAAGGAGGCGGGGCGAGGGGAGCCGCGCCCGGCTCCCCCCGGGCGGTCACGGCGTGATCTGGCCGCGGATTTCGCCGCCCTTGTTCGCCGCGGTATGAATGTTGACGTAATCCTTGCCGGAGGTGAGGTCCGCGACTTGCGCGTCGGTCAGCGTCGCCGTGCCGGTGATCGGATTGGCGGGGGCACCGTTGGGCGAAAGATTGACCTCGACGCCGGCATTGGCCCCGGCCGCCGCCGGGCCGTGAATATGCGCGGCGCCGGCAGGGCCGCTGAGGCCGCTATAGCTGATCGTCCAGGAAAGCTGCTTGGTCGCGGGATCGAACTTGAATTCGCCCGTGCCCGTGCCTTTGCTGTCGGTCGGCGGCACTTCCTGCTGGGCGTTGAGGGTGGCGTGGAAGGTCTTGGTCTGCGCGTTGCCGGCGCCAGCGGCAAGCAGGCAAGCCGCGGCGAGCGCCGCCGCGAAGGTCACCCGGTTCCCATCCTGCATGGTTTTTCCTCCCTCTCGCGGCGGAGCGCCGCACCTCGATCTATCACATCGCAGGGAAGCAGGCGCGCGCCTCACGATAAAGTGAGGGGCGCCGGCGATGCCGGTCGCGGTCGAGCACATCCCGCCGCCCGGTCGTGACCCCGGCCTTGCCGCAGTGCAACGCGAACCCGCCGCGGGACGGCGGTCGGCGGCACCCCAGGCAGGTGTAAAAGTGCTGTAAGATCACTACCTATCTTTTGGAATTCACGAGCCTTTTCCTCCAGCCTTCCGGGCCGGCCGGAGACCCGTTCCGGAGCCCGGCGGCGTTGTTCGGCGCGGCGAGATAAGCTAGACTTGACCGCGCCCGAACGCTGGCGCCCGACTTCGGCGTTTGCTTTGTGCGCCCGCCACACGGGACCGCTCTTTTGACCGCTTCTCCGACCGCCCCGCCGCCGCTCGATATCGCGCCCATCTCCATCGAGGAGGAGATGAGGCGGTCCTATCTCGA
>Ga0187784_10002303_pt1 | contig 15309 bp, 16 predicted proteins | sample 1015_SJ02_MP15_2_FD_132964 | JGI IMG/M metagenome (GOLD analysis project Ga0187784, IMG submission 132964) | Tropical peat soil microbial communities from peatlands in Department of Meta, Colombia - 1015_SJ02_MP15_20_MG | ecosystem: Environmental > Terrestrial > Soil > Wetlands > Peat | place...
TTCCCAATTTCGCAAGCGACATCCTGCAGCTCGATCAACCGCTTGGTCTTTCGATCGGTTGCTGAGAAATCAATTTGCGCAGTAGCGGCGCGGGTTCTGGCGTTCAAGCCGGCAAGTTCGCTGATCAGCTCGCCAGCTTTATCGATGCGGGCTTTGGATTTTCGTGTACGGGCTTTTGCTCCACGCCGAAGCCACTCAATTTCAGAGTGAACCAGGTTTTCCAAAGCCTCCTGACGCTTCGATTGAGCGTGAAGGAATTCTTCTTTTTTCTGCAAGAAGTCGCGGTAGCCTCCGTGCACGCGCAACAGCCCCTCGGGATACACCCGGCTAAGCTCTGCCATGTCGGTTGCAACATTTTCGAGAACGTACCGGTCATGGCTTACGATCACGCAGGCAAACTGCGCCTGGATCAGCAAGTCTTCGAGCCATTCGATTCCGGCGAGGTCAAGATGATTCGTAGGTTCATCGAGCAATAAAACATCGGGCGTCTGAACCAGCGCCTCGACGATTGCTAGGCGCTTTTGCCAGCCTCCTGATAATGTGGCAGCCTCCAGTTCGAGATCCTCGAAACCCGCTCGGCCCAAGGTCTCTGCAAAATGGGTACCGCTTTCGGCGTGGGGCGTTAGCGAGCGCTCGATTGCTCTCTCGACGATAGTCCGGATACTCGCTCCAGCGACAAACTTCGAATCCTGTTCGACATAGCTGAGTTGGAGGCGCTTTCGTACTGCCACATTGCCGCTGTCTGGCTGTTCCGTCCCGGCTAGAATTCGCAGCAGTGTGGATTTTCCGGAGCCGTTAGGGCCGATCAGCCCAATTCGGTCCGTCCCCGAAACTGTAAAACAGACATCTTCGAAAAGTGGCTTCGCTCCAAATGCTTTCGAGACATTTTGGACGTTAATGATCGGAGGCAACGGATACGCTCCCCAGCATTTTGGAGATTATCAAGAAACGTATGCCCGAAGCTACGGAGTCACCGCATGAGCCTGCCACCGCAAGCTGCCGGTCCGTCGGTCGGATTACTACCGCGACGCGACAAAACTTGAAGTTAACCGCGCAATGAGACTTCACGATTCGATCATCTTCCCAGAAGTCCGGACCAGGCTCGGCCGCCTTCTCATATCTGCCCAGTTGCAAATAGACAGGAATCATCGAGTGACGCGCACGATTCGTTGGCTCTGGTTCGAGCACTGAGCGGCACTGTTTGAGCGTGCTGTCATATTGGCGCGAGTAATACAAAATCGTTGCGTGATCGCTGGCGATAATCACCGATAAAGGTCCAACCGCCGCGCCAGTTCGCTCCCGGCGAGCAGCGCTGACTTGCACGTCCGGCGGTTGCCGTGACACGCAGCCTAATGCTGTCGCTGTCCTCATCAGCTGGTTTGCGATGTCTGTACAGCTTGACCATCTGAATCCTGAGGACGACCCATGCGGGAAGAGAGAGCACAGACGGCTCACGCGTGCTGATATTCAACGAAACCGCCTGCACCGCGGGACAAAGGCCTCAATCTCTTGATAGCCGGCAACGCTTGAACTATTAATTGCGGCGGTCTTCAGCCAAGGCATGGGGCAGGTAGCTGCCTATTTTTTCGCAAGCGGAACAGGGAATTAAGGACGATCGGCTTAGCTAAAGAAAGCCCCCTTGAATGCCTCGTAGCGTTGACGCGCTATATTCAAGATCTGAGCGAACTCCGGTTCGTTGTGCAGATCGTTAAATAGTGGGTCTTTGGCAATGTAGGGATAGCTGAAGAAGCCTGATTCAACGCTCATCCTTAGCACACGCAAAGCGGAGACCTTGTCGCCCAAGACCGCATAAGCTTCCGCGATCTTGTATGAAGCTTCTGGATCGCCGACTCCTCGCTCTTTGATTTTCGTCTCCAATCCCCTCAACAGACCCAACCCTACTCCTTGGTGCTGACGCATGAAATCGCTAAGAGCTTTGCCGATTCCTGCATACAAAGTAGGGTCGAGCTCGTAGGCGCGATCAAAGTCTTTTGCGGCCTGGTCAAGCTGCTTTTGGGGAATTCTCCAAAGCCACGGTAGAAGAGAATGAACGATGAATCATCGATCGGCAAGCTCTCAAGGAATTTCTTGTATTGTCCTAAATATAGGTAGCTGTTTAACACCGAGCCGTTGGACTTGACTAACGGATTGAGTTGGCGCGCCCGCTCGCACTCTGCGACGGATTCGTCCAGCATCCCGGCGAATCGGTAGGCGTATCCCAGTTCCCAGTGAGCGGCAGCATTGTTGGCGTTTGTCTTTAATGCATCCCGCAATAACGGTACTGCCTGTTCAACTTTTCCGGTATCCACCAAGAGGTTGGCAAGGAACATTTGCGCATCAAGCAAATTCGGTCGTATCGCCAAGGCCCGTTCGTACGCGGCTTGGGCACGTCGATATTGCTCACGCCCGCCAAGCTCAAACGCCGCATCCGAATTATAGGAAGCTCCCAAGTAGGCCCAAGCTGGAGCGCAGTCGGGGTCGATCTCAGTCGACTTTTCCAGCATTTTGATCGCCAAGGGAAATTTGTGCTGCCCGTGAAGGTCAAGTCCCTGCAGAAAATACTCGTATGCGAGTGGGCTGACCGAGGCTTCCGCTTTCAGACGCTCTGTTTCTGCCGAAGACAAGGTCAGTTGCAGTTCTGAGATCAGTTGGCTGGTAACTTTATCCTGGACAGCAAGGAGATTGTCATACTTAAGGTCGATTACTCCTTGACCTAGGATTTTCTCAGTTTTGGCGTCGACTAGCTGGTAGGTGATTCGCAAGTTGTCGCCATCACGAATGAAACTTCCTGTGAGCACAGTATCCACTTTGAGATCTGCAGCAACTTTCGGAAGATCAATGGCCGTCCCCCGATACTTCTCGATTGCGGCTGAAGGACGAACACTAAGGGAGTTTACATAGAGGCCAATTTCGTGATGAGCACATCCGCCAGAGACAATCCAGTTCGGACAAAGTTCGCGTACTTGGAGTACTGCCGAACGTAGACGGCTGGTACGAGGCCTTTGACGTCAAACCGGGAGATCGTATGTATCGCCCACCCACGGAGCGAGTGCGCATCTGGTAAGTTGGGCGCCGGATGCCGTTTCAAGATTGACAGCATTTCAATCAAGCCATCGCCAAAGATCCCAGCTACGCAATGGCGTGTGCCGGGCTGGCCTATTCGATTGGCCGATTGCCTGACTTCGGTGCGAGCGCCAGCGAAAATATCCCAAAGTCGAATGCCGCTGCCCTCAAAGCAATAGAGCTAGATCCAACCTTGGCCCGTCCCCACGTCACTCTGGGTGCCAACAAGATGGCGCACGAATGGGATTTCACCGGAGGACTGGCCGAGTTCAAGAAGGCGGTTGAACTCGACCCCAACAGCGCGGATGGACACGAGGTATATGCGGAGAATCTGGGTCTGCTTGGAGGCAGAGAGCAGGAGGCCATTGCTGAGGCCAATCCTGCCCATGAGCTTGATCCACTGTCACCATCAGCAGCGTGCGAGGAAACGTATACATTGATGCGCGACGGTTCGACGACGCCATTGCCGTCTGCCAAAAGCTGGCAGATAAGAATCCTTCATTCGCCGAGGCGCACTCTTGTTTAGGCACCGCTTACTGGGGAAAACAGATGTACGCGCAGGTCATTCAAGAATGGAAAGCCTATGACCAGCTTTCCGGCGACCGAGACGATTCTGAAATTATGTCTGCGATGGAACAAGGACTTCGTTCAGCGGGCTGGAAGGGCGCGCTCACCCAAGTCATCGAAGCCACGAAAGCACATCGCAAGACTAATCCTGAGTCATCCTACGGGCATGCATACTATCTCGCATATATGTATGCCCAGTTAGGCGACAAAGAGCAGGCTTTCCAGTGGCTCAACACTGCCTTGCAGGAACACGATGAAGGTCTTTTGGCTTTGAGGACTGATTTTCTACTCGACCCCATCCGCTCCGACCCACGCTTTGCCGAGTTGGTGCGGAAAGTGGGGCTGCCGCAGTAGCGAAAGCGATCCGAGCGTTTCTCACCAAATGCGCACGCGGTCGGCCGGGGCGAGGTAGAGCTTGTCTCCGGGCTTCACGTCGAATGCCGCGTACCATGCGTCGAGGTTTCGCACAGTGACCGGCCGGAACTGGTCGGGAGAATGGTCGTCGGTCATCACTTGCTCCCTGAGAAAAGCTTCAGTCGACTTTGATATCCACCCCTGTGCGAAGCTAAGAAAAAATTGCTGGTCGTCGGAGAGGCCGTTCTGGACGGGAGGGGCCTTGCCCGCGAGGGAGGCGCGGTACGCATCGTAGGCAGCGGAAATGCCGCCGAGGTCGGCGATGTTCTCATCCAGCGTCTGCTTACCATTCACGGCAAGATCGGGAAAGGGTTTGTAGGTGTCGTACTGCGCGACGAGTCTGGCGGCAGCCGCATTGAAATGTTCAAGATCGCTGGGTTTCCACCAGTTGCGCACACGCCCCGTGGAATCGAATGTGCTACCTGTCGTGTCAAAAGTGTGGCTGATTTCGTGCCCGATGCTCATGCCAATGGCGCCGTAGTTCACAGCGGCGGGAGCCTGGGGGTCGAAGTATGGCGGTTGGAAAATTGCGGCGGGAAAGTTGAGCGCGTTTTGCAGGGCCATTTCGCAGGCATCGAGGGTTTGCGGCTCCAAGCACCACTCTCTGCGATCCACGGTATGGCCGAGACGGGCGACAACACGGTGGTAATCAAACAGGCTGCCACGCCATAGGTTGCCGAAAATGTCATCCGCCTTGACTTCGTAGGAAGAATAATCGCGCCAGGTCTCTGGGTAACCGATTCCCACATAGAGAGTGGAGAGCTTGGCTTGGGCTTCGGCTTTGGTCGCAGGATCCATCCATGGGAGGGCATCTATGCGGCGTCGGTAAGCGGCGATGATGTTCGCAACCATGGCTTCAATCTGGGCCTTGGTTTCGGGTGAGAAGTAGCGGTGCACGTAGATCTGTCCGACGGCGTCGCCGAGCACGCCGCGGCCTGCAAGCATTTTGTTTCCAGTTTCGTCCTTCACGTTGCTGAGCATTGCGGCGCCGCCCTGCCAGCGCGGGCGCTGCTCCGTTTTGCCGGAGAGGGTCTTGCCGAAGAAGCCGAAGCGTTCGTCGGCGAGAGCTTTGGGCAATACCTCGGCGTAATCCTCTATCAAGTGAAAGGCCAGCCAGTCTTTCCACGTGTCGAGCACCGTGGAGGCGACGAGAGCGGACTCTCCGGTGAAGGCTGTGGGCTGCCAGACGATAAAGGTGGTTTGGCCGCTGAGACCAGCGCCGCGAAAGTACTCTGCCCAGTCGAGGCCGGGGCGTTGGCGGCGAAGTCCGCCTGCTTCCAGGTGTTGTTCGCCTTGTGGATGTCCTTCTGCTCCGCTAAGGGAATATGTTTTTCGGCGATGGCGTGCTCCAGTTCGATGATGTGCTGGGCGCGGACGTCCGTTTCGGCGAATCCAGCCAGCTTGAGCATGGCGGAAACGTGCGTCTGATATTTGGTGCGGAGGTCGCGCATGCTCTCACTGTCGGAAAGGTAGTATTCGCAGTCGGGCATTTCGAGGCCACCTTGCAGCAGGTAGGCGGTATAGTGCTCAGGGTCATTAAACCCGGGTGCGACCCACAGTCCGAAAAGATTGGCGGTATGAAAGTTGTCGATGTTCAGGGCATCGATATCCGACCGGAGGCTCTCACCCAAAGCTCGGGCCAAGTCATGCTTGTCGCGGATGGCGGCAATGGTGTCCAGGTGTGGGCGGAGCGGAGCAAGACCTTTGGCTTCGATGGTGGCCTCGTCCATGTAGGAGTGATAGAAGTCGGCAATCTTGCGGGCATTGGAACCGGCAGGGGCATTGGCCTTGGTTGCTTCTTCAATCAGGCCAGCGATTTGCTTGCGTGTCACGTCGTTCGAGTCGTCGAAGTCGAGGCCGTTTGGATCAATGTACCTGCGATCAGGCGGAATTTCGGTGCGTTTGATCCAGGCGCCATTGGCGTAGCCGTAGAAGTCGTCACCGGGTTTGACCGATCGGTCCATGTTGGCGACGACTATGCCGCGGGTCTCTGGCGCTGACGCGTCCTGCGAACAGGCGGCGAGTTGGGCGAGGGCTAAGAGAGCGCCTGCGACGGCGCTCCGGGGCAAGAATCTAAGTGTGAATTTCATAGGTGACGTTCCAAAAGAGCTGGGCCTTTGGAATCGGCCAACTCGCATCAAACAGCAGCCAGCCAAAAAGGCTAGCATGGCCCGCTGGGTTGGTTGGTGGGTTTCCGGCAGCGTTGACACTCGCCACCGATTGCAGGACGGATGACGACTACACGAAAGTCATCGCGACCAAGGGATAATCGACGCTTCCACGGGCCTGCCGCCACTACCGAACTTAATCACGATCCAAAGACAGACGAGGTCGAGAGGCGTGCGTTTTGACTTCAGATTTTCCGAGCCAATGTTTTCTGAGCTCCTCGACCTAGACTTTGAGAAAGATTTTCTTGCGCCACAAGAACCACAGCATGATCCAGCAGATCAACAGCGCGCCGAGCGAATAGACCAACGAAGCGTTGGCGACGCTCAGCCCCGCCGCTTCGAAATGCGCCTGGGCGGCCTCGTGCCAGTTCATTTTTGCGCCGCTTTCGGTTGTGACAGTAAAGGTGTAGCCGGGTCCGTAAATCAGGGAGTCTGCCACGAAGCCCGCAATAGCGTTCATGCCGAATACAAGGATCGGCATGGTCCATACCCCGCGCCAGCGTCTCACCTCGGTCGCCCAATACAGTAGCGAGAGAAACAGGAGGCAGAAGCCGCCGCTGAACAGGACGAAGGAACTAGTCCACAGGTGTTTGTTGATCGGAAACCAGCGGTTCCAGAGTTCGCCGCCAAGCACTCCCAGAAAGCCAACGAAAATCATCCCGCCAATGAGCTGCGCAGTTTTCCGGTTCGATTTAAGCCAGTGTCCGGTCAAGACTCCGATGAGTGTCGTTGCGATTGCAGGAATCGTGTGAATGATTCCCTCCGGGTCACTCGTGCCGTCGTAGAGATGGCCAGCAAAAAGTTTACGGTCGAGCCAGGCGGGAAGATTCTGCACCTGGTCGAGGAAAGGAATTTCGCGGCCGGGGATGCCGGCGCCGGGTACCGGCACGAAGCGCACCAGAGCCCAATAGCCGATGAGACATCCGACGCACGCGAGCACTTGGCCGCGCCGTCCGGCCCACAACTCCAGCATCAGTGCAAAGAAGTAGCAAAGTGCGATCCGCTGGGTGACACCCTCGAATCGCCATGTATGCAGATCGAGCCCGTAAAGAGGTGAAGCGTTTACAAGAAGTCCGATGGCGATGAGGATCAGGCTTCGTTTGAATCCGTGCCAAAGAATCTGACGGTTGGATTGAGCGCGTTGTCTTCGCGCGGCAGTCGAATAAACGAGGGAAATTCCAACGAGGAAAAGAAAAGAAGGAAAGATGAAGTCGGCCGGAGTCCAGCCGTCCCACTTGGCGTGCATGATAGGCCAATAGGCGTGTTCATCGCTACCGGGATTGTCGACGATGATCATGCCCGCGACCATCAGACCGCGATAGATGTCGAGGCAAAGCAAGCGGCCGGGAGACCCCGCCGCCGGATTGCGCAACGAATATTCGGCTGGTTGAATCCTGAGATCGGTGGTCGCCATGCGGCAACTATAGACGTGTCTTCTGCCGGCAGCCACAGCAAAGTGCGCAGCTTTCCGCCGGTGTGGCTGACGAAAACTCTTGGTCCATCACATCCTGGAAGAATCACGCACCATCCACGAAGCCATTGTGATTCGTGGACACTGGCTTGTTTCGGGTCAGGCTGCGGTCGCGTTAGACTTTGCTGTGCTTTCAACACTAAATTTCTTCATGCCCAGAACCATTAGCGAACTCCTTTCCGTCGACCTCGGTCAACAGCCGAGATTGCGTTCCAAACGTTCAGTTCTTGTGACTCGACTCCGGATCATCAGCCGGATTGAAATAGCGACTGTCGGTGGGTCCGTAGCCGCGGATGTGCACGACAAAGGGAGTATCGGCCGTGCGTGCAAAGTGATTCACGCCTCCTGGCAAGTGCCGCCTAGTGCTACACTGAGCAGCGGTACGTAACTGCTTTGATTCGGTGGCGATCTGGAGTCCGCGCAACTTCTTGCTGCCTCTTGGGTTCACAGTGGTGCGGGAGCAAGCACAAAGCCTTGTCAGCCAGACTAGTTGAGTTTTTTGCGCTCTGGCGCTGATAGGGTAAGGTGCGCTTGGGTGCATCCTTCCTCAACAATCCACCAGGTAGAGTGTGTCTTGCCTCCGACTGTCAACCTTCAGGGGGGTCGTCCATGCGGACTGCGCTCTGTTCTTTTGTGCTCGCTGCGGCACTTTTGCTGATCGGGGGCTGTGGTAGCAATTCCAGTTCGAGCGGAGGGAATAATCCGCCACCTCCGGCGTACACAAGTTACATAGGCACTACCGGGTATTTCGTTGCCTTTGCCGATCCCAATTCTGGCGCGTATCAATACGCTGGCATGGGCACATATGCCGGGAAGAAGCAGGTGCTCCACGGGTCCGTGGATTTTCTCAGCGGTACGAGCCTCTCACAGCCCGCCGGTGTTGAGGTTTACAAAGGTTCCGATGGCCACATCCACGCGCTTGATTTGGTGTCCACGTCTACACCCTCCCCGGTGCAAATCTCGTCGGAAGCTGCGGCGACTACGGATGATTTGTGCAGCTTCACTGGCACGAGCGCAGGGGCAGGGGCCTACTATGATTACGCCGGTATATTCTTCTCAGCCGACCTTCAGAACCCTGCGAATTCTTCCTATTTCTATCGTCTTCCGGGCCCCGACGGTGTCTGCAACACCCCCGATGACATCATCCACCTAGTGAAGACAGGCATGAGTTCGACTGCGGCTCCTGTCGTTGCCAGCAATATGCCAGTGACTGCGGTGCACAATTCCTCCGGTGGGCTCACAGGCTTTGTGATGAAGAGCGGCGCCAGTCTGATTCTGGTTGACAGCAACGCCGCGAACCCGGTCACTCTCGGGACATTTGCAAATCCCATCGGCGTTGCAGTGGCCCTTCCAGTGGGCACTGTGCAAGGCTATCCCACGGGACAACTTTTCGTTGTCGATGGCAACATCGTCTACGTGAACTATGCGTCGCCGGGGATCTCGGCCTCGCTGTTCACCATTCCCAACTGGACGCCCACCGACGCCCACTCCAGTTACGCGGCTTCGCCCAACACCCTGTATTTCGCGATCAATACGCTTGCCAGTGGACAGACTCCCGCTTCGACTTTAATCTACGCCATGCCTGCCGATGGCTCGGCGGCCCCTGTGGTTGTCGATAGCGAGCCCGGCACTATCGCCGCCCTTTCTGTTCCAGTGAACTCCACAAACCTGCTGTGGGGTATCGAGAATCAAGGCTTCACAGTGGAGACCATGCCTCTGAGCGGCGGGAGTTCGACAGTACTGGTAACCAGCACCAATGTCGAGGGAACGTTTGTTGCCACTGCGACGACGGTTTATTACACGACATGGAACGCTTCCTACGATAGCGGTTCTAAAACCTACACGCGAAACGGCACGACGACTGGTATCGTGTCGCTAAACGGCAGCGTGCTTCAACAGCCGCTATCGAATTCCACCTTTCTCAGCGCCATCGAAGCTTCGCCTTGGCCGGCCGATACGGTGACGACCGAAACGCCGACGATTACCGTGTTTCAGGTCCAGAATCTGTCCACGGTTACCGTCACAAACTCGATGACCGGCGAGGTTTATGTCGAGGACGGGATCAGTGGGGGCACGCTCTCGGCCATCGACACCAGCTCGAATCAGACCATCGCGACGCTCGGGGTGTTACCGACTTCAACTGCGATGTTTGGCGCGGATACGTTTCGGAGTTCGCAGCACACCGGTTTTATCGAAGTCTACAACGCGATTTCGACTCAGGAACCGCAAACGCGGGACCTATATCTACTGAATTCACAGACCGCCGACTCCCTGACTCGGGTCTCGAACAACCTGTAGGCTTGCCGGCTGAGTTCAGGACGCGACCGGCAGACCACCACGCTGCTTTGACGATTTTGCTAGCGACTACGCACACGCGTTATCCACTCCGTCCCGCAGAAGAAGTCGGCGGCGAACACCACGGCGACGCCGTAGCCAATGAGCCCACAATCCCCCTGGCGTTCGTGAAAGAACGCTGGCGAACGACCCTAGCCCAGTCAATGTTGTGGTGGGCCTTAAGCCTGCTGAATTGGCTAACGAGGACTATGATCGCGTTGATGTCTTTCCCAGCAGTGAGCGGAAATTCAAAAGCTCGAACCTGAGTTCGACGGATCGCGTTGGTATTTAGGCCAGGCGCTCTTCATGAGCCCTCTACTGCTGGTTTGCACCGTGTACAGAGTCTTGTCATTGGTTGCGACGTAGAGCGTTCCATCGGGCGCCAGTGTCGGAGACGTCACAGCGTCACTGGGCAGGGGAAGTTCCCAAAGCTTTGTTCCGCGAGCAGACAAGGCCACCAGCTTGCCAGCGGCGAGAACATAGATCGCGCCATCGCTGCCAAGCACGGGCGAGGGTTGAATGTTGTTCCTTACCGGAGGGCCAATATGCAGCCTCCAAAGTACCTCGCCAGCGCCGGTAAACGCGTATACGGACGCCTCGGTTGAGATTGCAATGACTGTACCGTCGAATGTGATTACCGGCGAGGCGAGAAACGAAACCCCGTGCAACGGGCCGGCGTTATAGGTCCAGTTGAGCGCGCCTTCCGCGCTGAAACAGGAGAACTCTCCGTCGCCCGAACCCACATACAGACTGTCATCTGAACCTACGGCGATAGGAGAGGGAAAAAACATCTGATCGACCGTCAAGCCCGGGCGCGGCCTCGGCGCGATGTACCCTGGAGGTGGGAAGTGCCACAGGGAGTTGCCGTTTCGATCAATCGCCGCCAGGCTCCAGTCGTGAACGAGAACGATGGCCCCGCTTTTGAGCACGACCGGGAACGGGTTCCATTGGTAGACAGGCAACTTCCACAGCTCGCGACCGTCAGTTGTATCCAGTGCCGCAAAACTTTCTCCGCACGTTGTGAACAGCATGCCCTCGCCCAACGCCCCAGCTTGCATCTCCTGCGACGCCCTAGGGGGAGTGCAAGGAGTCTCCCATCGTTTCTTCCCCGAAGCCGTTAGGGAAAGCACTCTCTTCTGGGTGGAGAAGTAAAGATTATCTTGTTGATCCAGCAGCAGGCCGGCTGGCATTTCCTCGAGACCCGGCCGGTAGGCCCACTGCACCACACCGGAACGGTCCAGACCGTAGACCGAGCCCCCGCGAGTCGACACGTAGATCGACTCATCGCTTCCCAATGCCGGAGGACTAGTGAGCGCTTCGGGGAGCGTTTGTCTCCACTTGATGCGCGAGACAGGCGCCTTTCCTATCCGCAAGACGGACCAGTCAAGCACTCGCCCGCCCGCGACCAGGATTGCGAGACACAAGATCGCCAGAATTGCGGTCTTTGCCTTCAATCTCCTTCCTCCGGGTGGAATGGATGTTCCCGGATTCAGCCTAGCCTTTGTCAACGCGACGAAATAGTTACTTTGGATTGGTACATACACCGATTCCGCCACGGGCCAACTTCTCAGTCTCACTATAGTGATGTTTGTCGGGTCAAGATCGCGAGGGCTAAAAGCGCCGGGGGGACCCATGCAGCTTTCGACGCCAGTCCGTTGGTTTGTGCATGGTTCTCTGGCCATCCTTGCCATTTGGCTGGGATCCACCTATCTCATTCGGTACGGAACCACTCCGTCCCCCACTCCCAAGCAGACCGAAAACGGCCCCGGCAAGTTTCAGCCGGTTAATGAAGCGAGATTTCGCTCCTTGCTGGATGCGGGCAACAAGGCGATCAACGACGGGCAATACTCCGATGCGCTATCCAGTTTCCTCGAGGCCGAGCGCTCAGGCGACCGATTGAGCGACCAACAATACGAGTCTCTCAAGAAAGCCCGTCTGCAAGTTGCGCAACTCTACGAAGCCGCCGATGACCGTCCTTCGGCCAATGCGGCTTATCGCGCGCTCGCCGATTGCGCAGTTCGAGAAGGAAACAGTCTGGTTCAGGCCAAGGATTATGAGTCCGCGGTGAAGCGGGGCCGGGATGGCGAGGAATATTCCAATCATCTGATCGAAGGTAAGCGCGAGTCCCTGCAAGGATCACTTCTTCTGTTGGCCACTTCCCTCAAACTGGCGCACAGCTATCCCGACGCAGCCGACGCCGCGCAACGGCTCATTGACTACCTGAAGAGCGTCGACGAATACGACCAGGTCCTCGGACAGGCTTACTCTATGCTCGCTGGCATCCAGGGCGATGCCAAGGACTGGCCTGCAATGGATCAGGCTTTGACGCAGTACATCGACTGGTGTGACAGGACTCACGAGCATCTGGTCGCAGAAAGCCGTGGACCTTACATTGACACGACCTTGGAGCGAAGCTGGGCACAATACAATTTGATCATCGCCCGTTACCAGGAAGGCGACCCCGATAGCGCTCTGTCCAAAGCGGACGATTTTTTTGCCGAATATTTACAGAAGGAGCAGGAGGCCACTTCTGCGCGTCCTCTGAATGTGGCCTTCCATTCCGGCGATTTCGCCGCACTGGCATTGCAGATCGCGAAAGAATCGAACCGCCCGAATGCGATCGACTTTTGGCAGAAGAGGGCGCCCGGCGGTATAAAAATAGTGGCTCTCCACCCCCCTGCTGCTCAGTAGCTGCTTCAAGAACTATGCCGTCTACAGACCGCAGCAAAAGGAACGAAGCGTCACTTTCCTGGCCCTTTGGCTGGCGAGGGCCAAGAGAGCTCGATGAGCTCGACTTTCGCATCGAGGATTGCCTGTTTCATCCTGTCGACGCGCAACAGTCTTAGGGCTTCGGCACGTGAGGCATCGTTGGGATGAGCAAGGGCCTTTTCATCGATATTCTTCGACCGGGTTTCGAGGCGGAGTTTCGTAAAGTGGCTTACGATTACGCAGCAAACGGCGCCTGGCGGAGCAGTACATTGTGCGGCCAGACTGTCGTAGATTCTTGCCGCGTTCGATCCGTCGCGCAGCGTCGCTCGCTTACGGTGTAATCTTGAACACCGTCCCGCAACCGTAGTTGTAGCCGTCGTAGCAAGAGAGATCGCCTCCGTAATAGGTGGTTCCATATAGGTTTCCATCGCTGCCAAGCACCAAGCCTGAGGAGGGATTTCCGCCATCAGCGCCGCCGGTGAAGCGATAGAGCGTCTTCTCCTCTCCAGTCGCGGTGATCTCATAAACTACCCCGCAACCCCAACCACCACAGCCGGAACCGCCACCTTGCCAAGTCACGCCAAAAAGATTGCCATGCGAATCCCGCACCACTCCGTCGTAGGGATATGGATTGGGACCGCCCTTGCGTCCGGTGAAGCTGTACAGCACGTTTTCCTTCCCGGAGGCTCGTAACTCAAACACTGTGCCAACAGCACCGGCGCCACCCCAATTGGTGGTGCCGTAGAAGTTGCCCGACGGGTCTTGGATCAAGCCTGGCTCGGGACCGGACCCGTCCTTGCAGTTGGACGGAGAGCAGAAGCTAGGACGGAGCCGCACCCGGCGCCTCCGCCCTTTACGGTGGTACCAAAGAGATTGCCATTGGGATCGCGCACCAATACGTTATCAAGGGGATAGCTCCCATCGGTGCCACCTTTGAAGGCATGAAGCACAGTTTCAGTTTGCGCTGACGCCATCTGCACGCCGCTTACACATAACGCAGACGCCATAGTCAGCAAGAGCGCAATGCTTGAGGACCTGGTATCTGATCTGTCACAGCGGAGACAAGAAGCGGCCATCCGAGTACATTCTTCAGAGATTGATGAGACTGACTTCATAGGGCTTCTCCTGGATGTGGAGGGAATTAATATCTCCAACCCGACTGCCTTTGAAGAGTTGCAGCAGTCCAAGATCGCTGCCCACGAAGAGGGATAGGGATTGACAGTGGCCGTTACCGCACGGGAACTCATTCTTCATTATCATTTTGACATAGCGCGGATCGGAGCGCGCGGAGTTAGTCCGCAGGAAGATCAGCAAAAGCTGCTCCTGGGTGAGCAGTCTTGAGCCATTCGAGGGCGCGATCTATCTCGCCGATGTCTGCATACAGTTCCTGCAATTTCAGAAGCTGTAAGGAAGTTGGTTTCAGGCCGCTGCCAGCGGGTAGCCAAACCAGCCTCGGCCCCGAACCACTCAAGTACGCAAGCACAAGAATGGCGAGATCCCGCCGTGCCGAGCCTGATTAACGAGCCACGCGGACGTCGAGCCGCATTAAGGGTCGAAGGGTCCTTGCCGCTATTGAGCCCTTGTTGGGCAACAGCAACCTTCGGGTTGCCTGCTTTTCATGAACCGCCTTGATCGGCTAGCAAAACCGGATCAATCTCCTCTCGTCATCAATTCGGATTAGTATTACCACTCCTTGCTGCTATCAACAAGCGGCAGGGTCTTCACACCCGGCGCCATTTATAGGTATAAACAACGTCCGGTCATCGACGGGTAAACGGAGGAAGAATGGTCAGGAAATCGCTCCTGAAGGTGCTGATTGCGGTGGCGGTATTGCTGGCCGCCGCGACAGCTGAAGCGCAAGAGGTCGGACCAGGTTACGACATCGAATTGGGCCGCATGATTCCGATGCGAGACGGCGTCCGGCTCGAGGCCTGGATTTTCAAACCCTCCCGCCTGAAGGCCAGGGCGCCGGCGGTGCTGACCCTCACGCAGTACGACATTGATGGTGGTCCCGGTGGCAACATCGCCGCTTACATCCGGCGCGGTTATGTCTTCGTGCGGGTGTACGTTCGCGGCCGCGGCCTCTCGGGCGGTGTAAAGAGCGACAATCTAGGCCTGCAGGTTGGGCGTGACGGTTACGATGTGGTGGAATGGATAGCGGCCCAGCCCTGGAGCGATGGGCATATCGTGATGTTTGGTGGTTCGTTCGTGGGCATGACGCAATGGCGCACCGCCGCCCAGCACCCACCCCACCTTGCCGCCATCGCACCTTACGTGCCGATCTACCCGGGATGGGATGTGCCGAACACGAACGGGATTCCGCAAGCGTGGTCGGCGGTGATCTTGGGCTATACGTCGGGTCGCTCGCTGAACACGGGATTCATGGCAAACCAGAGCTACTGGGCCGGAAAGATGCTTCAACAGTACGCTGCTTTTCGTCCGTTCCGGGAGCTGGACGATGCCATCGGGATTGCTCAGGACGACTGGTGGATGACTGACGATCGCGGCCAAAAGCTCTCCTTCATGAAAATGTGGCTCGACCACGTAGGCGACGAAGCCTTCAATCTTGCCGCGGAACCCAAA
>Ga0187784_10002304_pt1 | contig 15301 bp, 28 predicted proteins | sample 1015_SJ02_MP15_2_FD_132964 | JGI IMG/M metagenome (GOLD analysis project Ga0187784, IMG submission 132964) | Tropical peat soil microbial communities from peatlands in Department of Meta, Colombia - 1015_SJ02_MP15_20_MG | ecosystem: Environmental > Terrestrial > Soil > Wetlands > Peat | place...
CGTGGTCGTGGTCGTGGACGTGAACAAATGCGACGGCGTTGATATCTCGAAAACCGGCATGGAGGTATCGGCCATGTGCCTTGGTCGCCGTTCGGTGCATCGGATGGCAGGCGTCATGATTGCCGGGCACGAGAGTGTGCACGCCGTGTAGGCGCCGGAGCGTCGGCGCGACGAGCGCTTCTTTCCATGCGAAGTCGCCGAGGTGGTAGGTCACGTCGGTGGGGCCGACGCGTGCGTTGAATCGTTCGATGAGTCCCTCGGTCATCGCCTCGACGGTCGAGAACGGACGCTCGCAGTAGTGAAGGATGTTCGCGTGGCCGAGGTGCCAGTCAGCGGTGAACCAGATCATTTGGCCACGCTTCGGGTGGCCAACTCCGGATGTTTCTTCACCATCCCTGCTCGTGACTTCTCGTCTTTCTGACCGTCGTAGACGGCTTCGAGAAACGTGCGTCGAGGCGGGCTACGGTGTCTGCGTTTGCGGATGGATCGTTTGCTCATCTTGTTCTCTGCGCCTCCAGAAGCGCCCTCTGCGCCTTTTCCAAGCTCTGGTGTCTTGACTCATCCTCTTCTTTGCCAGCCAAGTACGCTCCCCACGGCCGCTTACCGGAGTAGACCTTCTCGACGTACCCGATGTACTGGCCACCGATGTGCAGTTCGTAGAGCACCGGCTCCCAGGTCACCTTGCCGCGCTTCATGTTCTCATGATACAGCGAGACACAATCGTTGACAAGCGATACCTGTTGCGCCACGATAGGGAGACATGAAGAAACCCAAGTTAGAGATGCGGCATGTACGGATGGGTCAGGATCTCATCGAGCGCATCGAGAAGAAGCAGCGAGAGCTGGCCAAGGAATCAAAGGGGCTCGCGGTGAGTTTTTCGGATATCGTGCGCGTGCTCATCGAGCGGGGGCTGGAGGCATCAAAATGAACGACGAACCGAAGAAGCAAGGATTCGCGGCCATGGACCCGGCCGCGCATCGTGCCCTCTGCTCGAAGGGCGGGAAGGCGGCGCATGCCAAGGGCGTCGGGCACGAGTGGACGCCGGAGCAAGCTCGGGAGGCCGGGCGCAAGGGTGGCCAGAAGGTCGCGCAGGATCGGGAGCACATGCGTGAGATTGGCAAGAAGGGGCGCGCACCGTGATTGAATTGCCGCCGCACGTGCCGGACGCGGAGGACGCCTGGCAGCGCTACAGCGAGTCGATCGCTCGGGATCTCGTGAAGGTCCCCGTGACGCATCGTCCGATGTATCGCACGAACGCGCTGGCTATCGAGCGGCTCGCGCGCGAGCTGGTGGGGATGGTGTGGCCGGCGGATGAGAAGGTGCTGCCTCACGAGGCGCTGAATGTCTCAGCCCGGTTCATCCGGCTCGTCGCGCACATCGGTCCAATCAAGGTCGCCGATTGGATCGATGGTCTCTTGCGGCGTATCCATGGGCAGGCAATGCGACGTCGGAAGAAGACGCGGGGGAAGACGCGGGGGAAGACGCGGGGGAAGACGCGACGAGGAAAGACTTGATGGCAGAGCCGACCATGACCGAGGTTTTCAACGACTACCGACGCGGCAAACTCTCGACCCGCCGCAGGGTCGAGCGTGAAGCCAATCGTCGCGGGCTTGTGGCTGGCATTTTGTCACGGGCCAGCAAGCCGATGGGGCGTGCCGAAGCGCGGGCAGCAGCGGCAGATTCCGCGGAAGGTAGGAGTCCCATGTACGACTGCGCGGTGCCGGAGCGGTGGCGACCGCTTTTCAAGCGGGTATTCGTGAAGGCGGCGGTGCATGCGGCGCACACCAAGCGGACCGTGACCGCAACCGCATGAGATGTCCGCGCTGCGACGGGACCAGCCTCGTGACGGCGGGTGGGGAGTCTGTCGATTGCCCGGATTGCTTTGGAACGGGATTTGCCCGACCCGTGACCGGGCTGACGCTCGATGAGATGCGCGAAGCGTTGGAGAACATCTCGGCCGAGTGCCGGGGGACGGCAGCGGTGGAATTGAAGGGCCCTGATGCCAATCGCGTGGCGGTGATGCTCGTGACGATTGCGTACCACGTCGAGAAAGCGCACTCGCTCGTGGTGCGGCTCATGACGGGGAAGGAATGACCACTCGTCTTGACCTCGCCATCCAGCAGCATCCTAACCGAGAGGAAGCGATCCGCTTGCTCGCTTCTCGCGACCCGTCCGGCAACCTCAAGTACCTGCACTGGCAGATCGGGATGCTCGGCCAGGCGTTGGCGCCGGAGATCGCCGACGTTGTGGATCTGTTCCACAGGTTTCGCGGACAACCGTATTCGATCCATCCGAACCCCGGAGGTCGACACAGCCGCGATCGGATACGGCCCGACCTCTATTCGTACCGGCCGCAGGACTTCGCAACCCTGCGCGACGGGCTGCTCAAGATCAAGCGCGCGCAGGACAAGAAGCGCCGCACCCGCGAACGGCTCTATTGCATCGAGGGTGCCGTCGAGGCGGACGTCGTCTACGACTCGCCGGACCTCGTCGTCCGGCACATCAAGAACAAGCAGGCGAGCGTGCACTACGGTCTTGGAACCAAGTGGTGCATCTCGATGAACCGGGAGGAATACTTCCGCGACTACGAGACGCAGAACGCCGCCTTCTTCTTCTTCGAGCGCACCGCAGCGGCCCGCAAGAACGACGAGTACGACAAGGTGGCGGCCGTCATCGGCCGCGACGCGGGCTCGTACGTAGACGGAATGTCGTGCTTCACCTCACTCGATGAGCAGGTCGATGTCTTCAGCCTGGTGAAGGCGTACGGCATGTGCGTGTTCAGCATCCTCCACGCGATCTACGCGTGTAGCGAACGCTATCCCGGCTCGATGATCGCGCGCGTGTACGGAGGGACCGCCACCGCAGAACAGCTCGAAGCGGCCTTCGCGATCATCGGCGAGACGAGCGACCCGCTTCGGCTGGTGGAGGCGATCTGCTGCAACGATGCGGCGTCGTGGGCGCTGCTTGAACGGATCGCCGTCAAGTCCGATGCCTGGAATCGGCCCGATCGTGCAGTTGGCTACCGTCGTCGTTACCGATCGAAGCGGGAAGGTGTCCGAACCGTGTCGGCCGCACTCTCGATTCATCCGCAGGTACCCGCCGAGATGCGCGAACAGCTCACCAAGCAGCTTCGTCGCTACCGCGTTGTGGTGCAGTCGATCCATCTCGAAAAGCGCAGCGATGGCGTGGGCGTTTCGTACAAGATGCCCGGTAGCACGATAGTGCGAGGGCGCCGGTTTTACCGGCGCCGACACGTACCACTGGGCGAGATGGTCCGGCGGGTCGGCATGTACGAACGCATGCTCAAACGGATGAAGAAGAAGGTCCAGAAGCTCAAACAGGAGAAGGCGGCGAAGGCGAAGAAAGTGAAGGGCCGGCGATGATAGGGCGCGCGAAGTGCAGATGCGGCGTCCTCGAAGGCGCGCTGCATAAAGACGGTTGCGACATGGAGCGCTGCCCGTTCTGCGGTGGCCAGCTCCTCTCGTGTGAGTGCGCGAACCGACACTTCTACCCGAAGTACGTACGCGACTTCAGCCAGCCACCGAAACGGTTTACGGACGCCGATCGCAAGCACGCCAAACGCTGTAAGGCCCCCGACGGGTCGTGTCCGCGATGCGCCGAGATCGAAGGAATGGGCACGAACGGCTTGCCCGCGAGCGTCTACTTCCAGGGACTGCGCGACGAGCAGATCGATGAGTGGAATCGGATCCTCGACAAGAAGGGTCGCGTTCCGTTCATCTTGTACCCGAACCTCTGCTGTCGGTGCGGCGCGCGCTGGCCGGAGATGTTCAAGGTGCCCGACGAGGAGTGGGATCGCTACGTCGCGCCGGCGCAGCGCGGCGAGATGCTTTGCCGGGACTGCTACAACTGGATCAAGCGGGTCATCGACGCCGCGACGAAGAAGGCATGACGACCGCTCTCGTGCACATCCTCTCGCCCATCGATCGCGCCATCGCCGCGCTCAGCGACGCGATGGCGGAGCTACTCGTGAGCGCCAAGCCAAGTCGGTTCGCCGAGATCACGGAGCTGACGAAGATTGCGTGCAAGCTTCAACGGCTACGGCGGGCGAACGGCTTGAACGATGTAGTCGGCATGGAGATGAACGACGAAGACGAGAACGTGAACGCGCCCGTGATGCCGCATCGACGCTTCAACGACGCTGTCGACTTGAACCGCGAGATCATCATGCTCGCGCAGAGCTTTCTCAAAGGCTACATGGAGACCGAACAGAAGAAGGTGTCCAAATCGAACGACTCGCGCTTCAACGAAGTGATGGAGCTGTCGAGCTTGATGGAGCTGCGCGCGCGCCTCGCGAAGGACTCGGAGGAGGTCCCACGGGAGGTTGAACGACGGATTGGACAACTACTGCAACAGGTGGGTGCGCCCACTAGGGAAGTTCCCCCTAGGGAAACGCCCACCATGGAGACCGACGATGCTGGTACCGGTACATTTTCTGCCGACGTTCTACGGGGACATCAAGTTGACGGCGAAGGACAGCGACAAGACGCTGATCGAGTGGGAGAACCTTTCGCCGCAGGAGGGCGAGGCCCTCACGCTGATCGGTAGGAAGTTCAAGCTCGATCTCTCGGCTTCTGTCGGCACCATCGTCGTGCCCAAGCGCATCGACAAGATCGCGGAGTTGGTGGCAAAAGCGATGAAGCGCGATCGGAAGCTGCTCTCTGCGGTCGTCTTCAAGAACGGCACTGTAGAAGAGCTGCATCCGTACCGCGAGCCCGCCAAACGTCCGACTCCGGACGATTCTGGTGCTCAGCCGAAAGCGGATGCGGCTGCCGTCACAGATACGCTCGCGACCGTTTCAAAGGCGCTCGCGACCGTCCCGAAGGCCGCCGTCACCGTCGCGCAACCTACGCTCGGTTGTCCGTTGCCGGAGTTCGAGCGTGCCGAGGTGCGTGCCACACGTGTCTTGCGCGAGTTTCTTTCGCCGCAACAGCTCGCCGACTTCGAGCGCACGCAGAGTTTTCTTGTCGTCGGCGGCGACACTGGCCATCAGTACGTGCTCACGAGCCGGCACGCACCGGAGCGACAACTGGCGAAGGTCTGCGGTCGGAGCGTCTATGACGTCACGGCGGGTCGCGCCGTCTGCGTGCACGACTGGGTCGTTCCGGCAGCGGAGGAGCTACTGGAGCTGAAGCTGTTTCTAGAGCTGCCGAGACACGAGACGTACGTGAACACGCTGCCGCCGGAGTTCGAATGAAGATCGAGGTAAAGCTTTCGAGCGGGGGCTGGAGGCAAAATGATACATGAAACGGAGTTGTATGCTCACACGGGGAGTGCATATGGCGGTCGCGATCGTCTGATTGCTGCGCTATTGGCTGTTGCGACTGAATCGCAGGTACGAGAAATTGTCGATGCGCTCGACGCGTACCTGGCAGAAGATGGGCCTGGTCGCGAAGTGATGAACTTCGAGGACCTCACGCCGAACTACAAGGACGAGTTGAATCGAATGCGCGTGGAGCGGGACATGGCTATTCAGGCTGCTCAACAAGTTCTTCAGCAGATGCAGGCGACGCTGAATGCGCTTCGCATGAAGCCGACCAACGGCCACACCAAGGAACTTGAACATGACTGAGAAGAAGCAAGGATTCGCCGCGAAGGGCCGAGCGGCGCAAGGTGCAGTGGAGCCTGTTGCTCCGGCACGTCGGGATGTACTTCGTTGGTTGAGACATAACAGACAGTCGTATCGCATCACAAAAATCGCTTCATCCGTTGGTCGAAGCTACAACAGAACGCGCCAACTTCTAGAGCGCCTTGTAGAAGAAGATTTGGTCGAACGAGTCAACGATCGAGGTAACTCGGTCGAGTATCGCGCTCGAAGAAGGTCGTAATGACCAGGTACCGCAAAAAATCCGTCGTCGTTGAGGCCGTCCAGCTTCTCTGGACCACCTGGACGGAGATGTGCGAGCACGCCGGCGTCGGCAAGCTCACCGACGGCAACGGCAAACTTCAGGGCTGCTACGTGGACGCGGAGGGCCACGTGACGGAGGACACGAATGGGCGCATTGGCCTCAAGATCCCGACGCTCGAAGGGGTGATGCTCGGCGTCGAGGGAGACTGGATCGTGCGCGGGGTCAAGGGGGAGCTGTACCCGGTCAAGCCGGACATCTTCGCGCTGACGTACGAGCGTGATGCGGATTACAAGCCGGAGTACGCGCCGAACTACACGAAGTATCCGAAGCTGGACGCCGTAATCGGAGCGGATGCGGATGTCGAGCTACGCGATCTACTCATGGAGGCGCGTGCCGACGCTGTCCGATACGTGAGCGACGTTCGTGCTGAGGAATTGGAAAAGGCACGTGCGAATGAACGCGCGAAGCTCGCGGGAGCCGTCACGCAGGCAAAAAAGGCCATCGATCGGTGTGAGATAGACAACGATTGCAAGACGGTGGACGTGTGCGAGGCGGCGCTGCGTCGATTCATTGCGGAGATTGAAGGTACACCCGATAAACGGTCGTCGATTGCGGACGAGATTGGGGGGAGTGTTCGATCGCTGACGAATGAGCAACTGCTTCAGGCGCTCAAGAACGTCGGCTGCGACCTCGTTCATTGTGATGCGTGTGCCGAGGTCTTTTTCACCGGATCGAGGATGCACGAGCATACGTGCCCGAAAGGACGATGATGAAAGCAACAACGGCTTACCGAATCTATCGTGAGCTACGCGAGGACTGGCGAGCAGGCGCAGCTCGTCAAAATGAAGTCCGTGCCGCACGAAAAACGCTGCGGGACTTGAAGTCGGTGACGCGTGCCCGTCGGCGCTATCTCCGCTGGAAGAGGAGGCGATCATGAGTGAAGACGTGACGCGTGAAGACGTGACGCAGCCAAGTACCACGGTCGTCGGTCACAAGAACGGCCACGTTTACATGAACTGTAGCGGCTGCGAAGGGGTGCCGCCGCATTTCACGAAATGGACGCCGGAAGAGGCACGGAAGGTGGCGCGGAATCTTTTGGAGTACGCCGATGCGGCGGAGGGTTCGTCCGTGAGCGAGGACGCGATCATCAACGCAGCACATGCTGATCTGACCGATCGGCTCAAGGCAGCGGGCCGCGAGACGGAAAGCATCGTGACGATCGTGCTCTTCAAGAGTGCCGCCGGAGAGCGCGACTACCATATTGCCCAGCTCATCGACAGCGAGTCGCCGGACGGTCACGACGAGCTGTTCTGCGAGTCGGCGGGTCGTCTGTCGATGGCGGCACAAGAGGTCGCGGCGAAGCACACGGAGCGCTACCCTCGTGGCCATCACTGACACCGTAATAGGCAGGTGCCGCATGGTTCTCTTGCCGAGCGGCGACTCCTGTACTGCGTCCGCCACCCATCGCATCGTCTGGCCGGACGGAGACAAAACCCCTGCGTGCGCCGAGTGCGTGATCCGAGCGCGGCAGCTCGCCGAGACGCACAAGTCGACGGTGGTGGTGGAACCACTATTGGTCGCAATATGATCAATGATGACTGGCACAAGGAGCTGGGTAAGGCGGTGGTCATCGCGTTTGTGTCGGCGATGGGGGCAGCCGTAGGTACATGGGTCATCGACGAGCTTCGCGAGAAGTTCGGCACGAAACACAAGGACAAGAAGGTAGATGGGTGACTTGCTTGTTTTCAGCGGCGTGAGCCGTTCGACGCTCGAAGCGCGGATCGAGGCGCTCGTGAAGCTGCTCAACGCATTCGAGGATCGAGTGGATGGACGGTCCGCGAACGCAGCCCGTACAGCGCTTGAGCATCCTGATCGAGTTGTTCGGCTTGAAGCGGTAGTACGGCCCAGACTGTGCTCGAAGACCTGCGTGCGTCGCTCAGCGAGTTACAACGTGGCTCCTTAGTTGACAAGCGATAGATGATGCTGCATGCTGCGGAAGTCGGTTTCGTAAGCGTTCGACGAGGGCTTGATACGAACGTCTGGTCACACTGTCGTTGACCCGTCGGTCGGATGCGTTCTCTGCCCGATGCCGAGACAGTTAGCCTGTCACTTCGTCGAACGCTTTCGAGATCGAACACAAAGGAGGAGCCATGGCCATCGACAAGAAAGAGATGTGGGTTGACTTCGCGAAGGCAGCACAGTCCCGGTACGTCATCCCCGACGAGATCGAGGACGCCGATGATCTGGTCGACGACATGGTGTCGGTCTCGACCAAGTACGCCGACTCGATGCTCGACGAGTTCGAGGAGCGGTTCGAGAAGACCGCATCGCGTGGACGACGAACGCGTAAACCCGCCGCCGATGAGCCCGAGGAGGACTGAGCCATGCCGAAGAAACTGAAGGAGGCCCTGGGCAAGTTCGACGTCTACATGCTCGACCCCGACGTGGCCGTGCTCGTCGAAGACGCAGCATCGGCGCTCTACGACGAGCGAGTCAAGTACGACTACAACGAAAATCTCGTCCTCAACATGATGTACGCGCCGGACGGCTCGGACGGGATCGCCCAAGGTGTGCTCGTGCCGGTGCTCGGTCGGCGTAACACCGAGACCGGCAAGATCGAGATCATCGATGGCCGGCAGCGGACGAAGGCCGCGCGTGAAGCGAACAAGCGCCTCAAGAAGCAGGGCCGTGATCCGATTCGGCTCCCCGTGCACGTCAAGCGTGCCAGCGACGTCCGGGCGATGGCGGCGCTCATCTCGACCAACGAACACCGGACCGAGGACACGCCGATGGGCAAGGCGAAGAAAGCCCAACGGTTCATCGAGATGGGCCGGGACGAGGACGAGGTTGCGACGCTACTCGGCGTTAGCAAGGCGACGGTCACGAACCTCCTCAAACTGCTCGACGCCCCCGCAGTCGTCCGGCATGCGGTCGACGCCGGCAAGATCACGGCAAGCGATGCCTACAAGCTATCGCGCGAGGAGCCGGAGGAGGCGAAGAAGAAGCTCGACCAGCTGCTCACGCACGCGCCGCGCACGCCGGGCAAGAAGCGGAGCCGGAACGCGGGGAAGGCGGCGGAGATCACCGGCCGCAAGCCCGCTGGTGGGGGCGGCGGAGGTCGGAAGCTGGAGAACGAGATCGCCGAGAAGATTGCGGCCTGGATCGACGCGAGCTGCGATTCACTCGCCGAGGTGCCGGAGCGGATTCGGAAGGGCGAGTGGAGGAAGTTCAAGCCGGCGAAGGACGCGGCGGATGCGGCGGAGTAAACCGCCGCCGTTTGAGCTACCGGCAGAGCCCGTCGATCAGTACGAGGTCCGTTGGTGGTCGTTCGATCCTTATTCTCCTGGCGTCATTCGGGAAAGCTGCGCCGTCTACCACGCGAACACGGATTGGAAGACGCTTTTTCCAGACTCGGATCGAGATGGGGCGCCGTTCAAGAACGAATGGGCGATTTTCTGTAACGGTACCCTCACGGGTCGCCGCAACGGTTGGCGGGAGGCGTGGCTGCAAGTGGATTGGAGTGATAGCTACGACAGTCGTGTGGCGGTACTCAAGGCGGCGGGCGAGCGGGTGGTCGAGCGAATTACTGCGCACGAGCAGTCGATCACCGAGTTGCGGGCCGTGTTGTCGCGGTTGACGACGGAGTTGACGACGGAGTTGACGACGGAGTTGGACGGGTGATGTTTGAGCGAACGGTTCTTGACCACGGCTACCTCAAGCTAGTCGACTCGTGGGGCTCCGAAGAAGCCATTATCGAAGCCGCCCGCATGTCGACGGGCAAAGGTTTCATGGGTTGGGGTTCTCGTTGCTCGAAGTGCGGGATAGCGATGGTTGCTGTCTTTGGTGGTGGATGGAGTCCATCCGATTACGAACACGGGGAGCAGAAGGGTTGTCCGCATGACGCGGACAAGCCCGGTGACGAGAAGCTTCTTCGTTTCCTGTGGGAGAACAAGCACGCGACGCCGTTCGAGATGGCTGGACTCACCATTGAGGTGCAGGCGCCCATTTTCGTCTTTCGGGAGTGGCACCGGCACCGCGTCCCATTCTCGTACAACGAAATGAGTGCTCGCTACACGCCGCTGCCTGACGTGAACTACGTCCCGACTGTCGAGCGTCTTCTCGTCAACTCGAAAACGAACAAGCAAGCGGGGACTGTGAAAGGAGCGAAGGAGCTGACGGGGGAGAACGCTCGCTTCTGGTTGGAGAAATTGGAGGAGGTGTACGCGCAGACGCAGCGGATCTATGAAGAGGGTCTTGTGTTCGGTGTGCCGAAGGAGCTGGCTCGTGTCGTTCTCCCGGTCGGTCGCTACTCACGTATGCGGGCGTCGGCGAATCTCCGAGGCTGGCTCGCGTTCCTCACGCTGCGGATGGCGCCGAACGCGCAGTGGGAGATCCAGCAGTACGCGAACGCGCTCGGGGAGTTGGTTGCTGAGAAGTTTCCGCGGACGTGGGAGCTTTTTCGAGAATCGAAGTGACCATCCACCGCGTCCCCACCTGTCGTTGCGGGCACCCGCAGTCGCCGGAGCACGACGGTGCCAACGGTGCTTCGGGAGGTTCCTGTCGTATTTGCGGCTGCCCAGGCTTTCATAAGCGCCGGCACGGAGCGGTGGAGGTCACTACGGGCACGGACCCGAAGGCGCGGGAGCAGCTTCTCGAAATCGCGAAGACCGTCGAGCGGGCGGCGGTGGTGCTCACGAAAACGGCGGCGGACATGATCGCGGCGTTCGGGGAGCGGCCGACGCGGCGACGGCAACAAACGAAGGCATTGAGCACTGCGATATCGAACGACGTGAAGCCAACCAGGACTGTTCTGCGTCCCATGCGGGTAAACGACCAGATCCCTCGTGGTCACCGCCGTATCCTGCTTGCCCTGGCTCGCTACGGCGAGTGCAGCAAGGCGAAGCTCGCCATTCTGGCGCGGTACGCAGTCAACGGCGGCGGCTTCAACAACTACCTGAGTGAATTGCGCGGCAATGGTGAAATCGAGGGAACGGATCCCTATCGCATCACGCCGATGGGTCGCGACGTGCTCGGTCCCTACGAACCGTTGCCACACAGTCCTGCTGCCCTCTTCGAGGAGTGGATGCGGCACCCGGAGCTGGGCAGGGCACATCGGGCTATCCTTGAGGTGCTTCGAGCGGCGCATGGGCTACGCTTGGACAAGACGAAGCTAGCCGAGCTGTGTGAACCGCCGTATGAACCCGATGGCGGCGGCTTCAACAACGCAGTGAGCCGGCTCCGAACGCTTGGGCTCATCGAGGGCAAGCACGAGTTGCATTTGGCGGCGCCGCTTCGAGGTTGATCGTGAGCAGCGACGAACAGCGTGATCTGTGTGCGCGTGCGCAGGCCGGCGACATTCGAGCCCGGAATCGACTCGTCGAGATCAATCTCCCGTACGTTCGAGCGCGGGCGAAGAAACTGTGCCGCGATATTGCGATGCGGGAAGACGCTGTACAGGACGGCGTGCTCGGGATCGTGCGCGCCATCGAAAAGTTCGATCTGACCAAGCCGGTCAAGTTTCTCACGTACGCGACCTTCTGGATTGACCATCACATTCGTGAGTCCGTGATTCGTCACGAGGGGCGGTCCCGGGCGGCGCTGGAAAAGCTGCGGCGCGATACCAAAGACGGCAAGGAGGTCGCGCAGCTTCGGAACACGACCAAGCGATCGATGTCGCTCGATACTCCGATAACGTCGGACAGCGAATCGTTGTCGTTCAAGGACATGCTTGTCGACGACAGCGATTCCGCAGACGAACGCCTTGCCGAAGCGGAAATGTGGACGGCGGCGCGAATGACGATTGCGAACTGGCGCAAGCGGCTCAACGTGCGCGATCGATCCATTCTCGATCAACGCGTTTTGGCTGAGGAGCCGAAAGAACTTCGAGAGTTGGGGGTACAGCTGAGCCTCAGTCATGAGCGGGTGCGACAACTGGAGGTTATCGTACGCCGCCGTTTGACCGGTTTGCTTCGATCAAGGACCCCGCTTCGAGAACTTGTCGAGCCTACGGGACACGCAAAATACAGTTCTCGTCCACGACGAATTTGTGTGGTGTGTGGCATCAAGATGCGCGGCCACAACCGCCACGATCGATGCGCCAAACACGGTTACTCGTTCTCGTTCGACGCCGCGACCGGTATCTGCATCCGTTGCAAGCTTGTCGTGCCTGCGTTGCAACGCGGTGCACACGCTCTTCGTCATGTACGCGGCGAACCGATGGATGCGGAGGAGATTCGTCGGCGCAATCGAACGCGAACGGCCACATTGCGGGACAGTCGCAAGCACAAAGGGCAATGCCTGGCTTGTGGGAAACCAGTAGTCGGCAATCGGCTATGCGGGGATTGCATCATTTTGAGTCGCAAGCACGGAGCAAATCTTCGTCGCCGACGGGGCGTGCAGCCTCGGCAGTATGTGACTTTGGTGCACGAGGGGGAAGCGTTGACCCTTGCAGGATGGGCACGACGAACGGGTATTGAGGTCAAGGTATTGTGGGGCCGGTGGCACAAGGGCCTGAGCGTCGATCAGATTCTAACGCGTGGACGACTGGTCAAGTCTCACTGCGTGCGCGGGCATGCGTTGACGGCGGAGAACGTGTGGCTGCACGACGGACGCCGGTATTGTCGATCGTGTATGCGACAGCGGTGTAGAGATAGACGTGCGGCGAGCCGTGCGGCGAGCCGTGCGGCGAGCCGTGCGGCGGCGCTTCAGGGCGGGTCGTGAGCTGCATGCACCCCGACATCGAAGGCTTCGTGCTCAAAGGCACCTCGACGCTGCTCTGGTGTCGGACATGCGGGTCCATCTTGGATGCTCGTGATCCGGGCGGCCGTTGGTGGTCACCTACCGGTACCGGAATTGTGCTCCCCGGCTGGTCATGTTCGAGCTGTCAGACGTTCAATGGCTCTGCTAAGAAACTCTTGACCGAGTGCCGGAGCTGCGGCTCGGCAAGGAGGGTCGCATGAGCGATGTGTCTATGCCTTCGGGTTTTTTCGACGACCGGTTCGATGCGTCTCAAGAGAATGCGAGCGTGCAGTCGATGGTGAAATGGTTCCTTGAGAATTACGAGGATCCGGTCGAGAGCTGCCCTCATGACGAGGGTGAGTACGTATTCATCTATGGGGGTCCGTACTATGCGGAGTGGGAGCTTCGAGCCCGGTTTGAGGACAAGGAGGAAGTAGACCTTGTAAGGGCGTTGGACATCTTGTCCGATGTCTCCGAGTGGTCTGCCCGTTGCGATGAGGGGTTTACAGATGATTGATGTCCGACAGAAAGCGAAAGACCTGCACCGCCTCGCCACGAACGATGGCGCTACCCAAGGCGAGCGCGAGAACGCGACCGCGCAGCTGCTCAAGCTCATCGGCCAGTACGACCTCCTGTCCGCGGGCGGCAAACCGATTCGGGAGGCGGCCGATTTTCTCCAGCGCGTCTTGAGCCCCGAAGGCATGGAGTCCATCGCGAGTCGGTTCGAGAAGGCCGCCAGCGTCTACGATCGCATCGGGGCAGCGGCGAAGAAGATTGTCGGCGAGTCGGAGCGTAAACGGCGGCGGTACCGATGAGCGTATGGCAGGTGGTCGGTCTCGTTGGCCTCGTTGCAGGATTTGGCGGCAGCGTGTTCTACGGTGTTCACGCGCAACGTGTTGAAGAGGATCAGCGTGTACACGAAGCAACGTACGGGACTTGCCATGACCAGTCTTGGCTTCTTGCGACGACCGCTGGCAGTCCTGATTCCGCGCGTTGTCCCAACGTGCATCAGCGAATGCGCGTGCAGGTGGCGACGACGGCCTCGCATGAGGAAGTCGGCGCGCTCGTGTTCTGTGAGTGTCAGTGAATGACTCGTCGCCGCACCCTCCGTCTCCTCTTCGGTCCTGGCTTATGGCTCGTCGCGATGGGCTGTCTCGGCTACGCCTACCGGCTCGGGGCGCCCATCTCGTTCTGGCAGTGGATCGTGTTCGTCGCGCTTGGCATCGTGATTCTCGGGCGGGCGCTGGAGGACGAATGAAGTTCGCGGTCCCCGTCTATCACCACGGCGAGATCGTCGAGCACATCTCCGTGCACGCCGAGACCGCCGAGGAGGCCATGGCGAAGGCGAAGCAGTTTTGTGAAGAGACGCTGGGCGACTTCGTGGACAAGGACGTAGTGTTCGGACGGCCAGCGCGACCCAAGAGCTACCGGAGGCCGGAGTGAAACGGAGACCGAAGACTAGGCCGAAGACGCAGCCGAAGGGGGATCAATTCGTTCAGTTGGTGGCGCTGGCTCCTCGCGGGCATTACTGCGATCCAGAGCTTTACGCGCTCACGAAGGACGGTCGCGTGTACCTGCATCGAGGTCCAAATTCTAATTGGGCCGTTGGAAATTGGGTACGAGTGCCGACTCTGTTAGTAGAGCCACAGCCTACGCAACCTATGCATGCGACCCTGGATGACGTCGAGAAGCAGTTGGCGTGGCTGGAGAAGCACGGTAAAGCGGAGTCATGAACGATCACCTGCTCACCGGCGCCCAGCACGAGATCGCGTACAAGAGCCGCGAGCAGATTGAGGAGGAGACCGCGTGGAAGTGGGCAGCGCGGGCAGTGGCTTCGTACCAGGAGTTTCGGCGCTCCAATTTTCACCGCTGGCTCATGGATGCGGCCGACTACGCGCACGAAGCCATCGAGCACGGGGCGCTCGCTGACTACGATGGCGCGGTGCTGCGAGCCGTGCGGAATTGGATGGCGCGGTACATCCCCACCGATGCGTTCTAGCTGATCGTGAGTGCACTGGGCGGGACTCGAACCCGCACGGCCTTACGGCCACAAGGTTCTCAACCTTGTGCGTCTACCAGCTGCGCCACCAGTGCGTGGTATATGTACATGGTGCCAAGGGACGGATTCGAACCGACACTGTCTACGGTCTGAACGTAGTGCCTCCTGCCAGTTGGGCTACCTTGGCGTTGTTCCTCGCGCACGTAATTTTCTGTGCACGATAGTTCCCCGTGAGCGAGTCGAACGCTCGTCCGCGGCTTCAAAGGCCGCGTTGCCGCCGTGGCGACGGGGATCGAGTCCGAACGGTCCGATTCGAACGGACACTGAGCGCGGTTTGAAGGCGCTGCTTCTGCCGTTGGGCTACGTTCGGGTGAATGAGCACTTCGGTGCGGCCGGCTCGATTCGAACGAGCACTGAAGTGGGTTTAGGCCACCTGTCTCTGCCGTTGGACTACGGCCGCGTAGCGGAGAGTGGCGGAGTCGAACCGCTCGCCCGAAGGCGCCCCGGCTTAGCAGGCCGGTGTGGCACCGCGCCACGTCGCTCTCCAATGGCGGAAGACGGTGGACTCGAACCACAACGGCTTGCGCCGCCGCACTCGCTTCCAAGGAGGCTCGTTCCCATGAACGATTCGTCTTCCGAGCAGCGGAAGGTGGTCGAGTCGAACGACTTGCCGTGAGGCATTTCCGGTTTTCGAAGC
>Ga0187784_10002305_pt1 | contig 15297 bp, 13 predicted proteins | sample 1015_SJ02_MP15_2_FD_132964 | JGI IMG/M metagenome (GOLD analysis project Ga0187784, IMG submission 132964) | Tropical peat soil microbial communities from peatlands in Department of Meta, Colombia - 1015_SJ02_MP15_20_MG | ecosystem: Environmental > Terrestrial > Soil > Wetlands > Peat | place...
ACCATGAAAGAAATAGCGGTCGGGACTCCAGACCTGTCCGGCCCGGTCGGTATACGAATCATCCTGCGCCACCACGCGAATGGGATGCAGCTTGCCGGGAATGCCAGGGACAATCTCCAAGGCGTTGAGGAGGGGCTTTTCCCTGTAAGAACGATGAAACCTCAAATGGAGGCGGCCATCGGAAGCGGGAATAACATCTCTGAAGACCCGTTCATACGCGACGTTGTTGCCGCCGGCGTCGCGATAGATGTCAAGGTCCGTCACCAGGAGCTGTCCGTTCATGTCGACATCGAACATCCGGCTGCTCTCTCCACCGCCAGCAACTGTTGTGGGACCAAACTCGGTCTCCGCAAAGTAAAGTCGCATCTCGTGGACCCCTTTTTTGAGAGGAATGTCGTACGAGAACTCGCCTGCGCGGTATTGTTGAAAGATCGTCGGGTCGAGGGTTCGAGTGATGGTTTGAAGTGACGAGCTGATGGAGTCACCGCCGTTGAAGTAACGATCGCCTTGCCAGACTTTGCCCCTCCGATCAATATAACTCTCCTTGGAATAGCCGGCCAGAATCCTGATCTCGTCGCCCGGCGCTGCGGCGACCGGAGCAGGGCTGCTTTCCGTGGGAGTAGCCAAGGAGGCTCCCCCAGGCTGCCTCGTCCCAGGCCTCCAGGAGATCACCATCACACTCAGGATTACCATGACCAGCACCAAACCGAGAGCAAGAATCGGGAGCCGCATCCACGGCTTGGGACCAGCGACGCCCCCAGAATCGCGAACTGCCGGCTTTGCGATCTCCGCCGGCGCCACGGGGCCGACGACAACCGGAGGGGCTGGAGATACGGACACCGCTTGCAGCTCTCCCGCCGCACTCGCCATCGGTCGCCCCGAGCGCTTCTCCATGGCCGCCGCAGCAGGCTCTCCCCGCTCCACAAAGTGCGGGGCGTAACGTCCCGCTTCGAATACGATCATCAGGGGGTGATCGGCGCCTTCACCCTCGTAATACTTTCTTAACTTCTCCCGCATCCGGTGGGCCTCGACCCGGACAACAGAATTCGTCACTGGATCGAAAGCCGTAGTTCTCCCCAAAGCCTCGACGGCGATGCTGTATTCCTTGAGGTCCTGACTGCAGCCCTCGAAGTACTTGTTGCAGAGGTATGCCAAGAGCCTGGAAAGATTAGGGGAATTTGCGAAGTACTCTGACGCGAGGACCCTGTTAAGTTCGGCCTTCTCCTCCGAGAATGCCGTTACCGGCCTCATGGCTCAATTCCCTTCCTAGCGGCATCTGTTATAGCACAACAACTCTCTCGAGACAACCTGTCGCCTGGGGTCTGTCGCCTGGGGTCATGATTACTGTTATGGCTGCGGCGCCGTCAAGCCCTTGTGACAATGTAACAAGTTAAGCCGCCCACATGTAACGGAGCGGAGCAGCCCCGACGGAGGTAACATGGGGTAGCAAAGCAAATGGGATTGGACGCGCGTGCCTCGTCCCACACTGCCGAGTGAATGGGCTATATAAGTAGCCAACATGAAGCCTGTGGGCGGCTCTCCTGAGATGGGCTGTCTCCCCAGCCTCACCTGGCCATCCAACCGCCATCGACCGTGAGGATGGTTCCGTGGACGTAATTCGAGGCTGCGGAGGCAAGGAAAACGACGGCGCCCTTGAGGTCCTCGGGTTCGCCCCAGCGCTCGGCGGGTATTCGAGCCAAGATAGCCGGGGCGCGCTGCGGGTCGTTTCGCAGCGCCTGCGTGTTGTCGGTGTTGATATAACCGGGCGCAATGGCGTTGACGTTCACGCCTTTCCCCGCCCATTCGTTCGCCAATGCCTTGGCCAGTTGCCCCACACCACCCTTGCTGGCCGCGTAGCCCGAAACCAGGATGCCGCCCTGAAACGCCAAAAGGGACGCGGTGAAGATGATCTTGCCTTGGCCTCTCTCCACCATTCGTTTCCCCATCTCCCGGCTCAAAATAAACTGCGCGTTGAGGTTGACCTCAACCAATTTGTCCCAGTAATCGTCGGGGTATTCGACGGCAGGCTTGCGCAAAATGGTCCCGGCATTGTTCACCAGGATATCGATGGTGGGGATATCGGCCTGAACCTGTCGGATAAAGCCATAAAGCGCCTTGCGGTCGCTGAAGTCGCAGGCATAAGCGCGGAAAGCGCGGCCCAGCGCACGAACTTCTCGTTCTACTTGGCTTTCGGCTTTCTCCAGCGCTGCGCTGACACCGACAATATCCGCTCCCGCCTCGGCCAGAGCCAAAGCCATGGCCTTCCCGATTCCGCGCCTGCAACCTGTCACCAGAGCAATTTTGCCCTCAAGTTTGAACTGGTCAAGAATGCGCATGTCGCTTTGTTACCTCCTCTCATGCCGCATGACGTGTGGCAGGCGACTCCGGTATTTTATTTTTCGGCACTAAGAATAAGCCACAGTGAGTAATGACACCAAACCTTATTTCGCTGCTCCGGGCGCTTTGCTACAATGGCCCCCGAATTCAGGAGGCGACGGTCATGAAGCGGTTGAGTCTTCTAATCTGTTTGATGATGCTTACGTTAGGAACGCCTCAGGCAGCGGAGGACTACCCTTTGGGTCCTGACTCCCAGCGCCAGGCTGGCGTGCCGCAGGGCATCGTCACTCACTACATCTGGACTACCAGCAGAGTTTACCCGGGCACGTTTCGAGACTATTGGGTGTATGTGCCCGCTCAATACACGCCGGACAAGCCTGCCTGCTTCATGGTTTTTCAGGACGGCGAGAGCTTTATGAAGGAAGATGGCCGCGCTCGCATCCCCATTGTGTTTGACAACCTGATCGCTAAGCACGACATGCCCGTGACCATCGGCGTTTTCATCAATCCGGGCGTGCTCAAGGCACTGTCGCCGGACCAGAAGGACCGCTCGAATCGCAGCTTTGAGTACGATGCGCTGGGCGACCGGTACGCTCGATTCCTGCTGGAAGAAATCCTGCCGGAAGTCGCGAAGTACTACAAGCTTTCCACCGACCCCGACGATCACGCGATTTCCGGCCTGAGTTCCGGCGGGATTTGCTCCTTCAACGTGGCGTGGAACCGGCCGAACGCTTTCCATCGCGTGCTCAGCTTTATCGGCAGCTTCGCCGATCTGCGCGGCGGCGACATCTATCCGGCGCTGATTCGCAAGACGGAGCCCAAACCTCTGCGCGTTTTTCTTCAAGATGGCAGCAAAGACCTCAGCATCTTCGCGGGGGACTGGTGGCTCGCGAATCAAGCAATGGCTTCGGCGCTGGCGTGGGCAGGTTACGATGCGAAATTTGTCACCGGCGCCAACGACCACGACATGGAGCAGGGGGGAGCGATTCTGCCCGACGCGCTGCGCTGGTTGTGGCGCGACTATCCGCAGCCCATCGCCAAACCTCGCCCCGTTCATGACGCCCGTTTCGGCCCGCCCATCCTCGATCCCATCAGCGACTGGAAACTCGTACCTGAGGATCTCGCATTCCCTGGGGGATCATTGACCGCCGATTCCAAAGGGAACGTATACTTTACCGGCCCCAGGAACATCGACATGGTCGGCGACGACACCACGGGCATGGCTTTCAGGAAAGGGACTTACGCGGCGGGCATGGCCCTCGCTCCGGATGGACGCCTTTACGCCTGCCAAATCGCAGACAAACGAATCGTAGCTTTCTCCGCTGACCTCAAGGAAGATACGATCGCTGGCGGAGTGCACTGCTCTCACCTGGTGGTAACGCAGGCGGGGGATATCTACTATACCGACCCTGTTGAGCACACACTCTGGTCCCTGAATCAAAAGGGGGAGAGGCGTGAACTTTATCGCGACGTGGTTGTTTCGGGTGGTTTGAGGCTCTCACCCGACCAGTCACTAGTCTACCTCTCTGACGGTGCGGGCAAGTGGGTGTGGTCATTTCGAATTCAACCCGACGGCTCCCTCTCGCGCGGGGAGCCTTTTTATCGTTTGGAGACGCGCGACGAATCCTCGGCTACAGGTGCCTTCGAAATGACGGTGGATACCTTGGGCTTCCTCTATGTGCAGACGAATCTGGGCATTCAAGTTTGCGACGAGGAGGGCCGAGTTGTGCTGATCATCAACCCGCCTAGTTATGGTTTAATGCCAAATTACTTCCTGGCCGAAGGCATTACCTTTGGCGGTCCGGACTTTCAAGACTTGTTTGTCGTTGTCAATGGGAAGCTCTTCAAGCGCCATATGCTGAGGAAGGGTTTTCCGCCCTGGGTTCAGCAAAGGCCGCCGGTCCGGAAGCCATGAGGGCTGCGGCGCGGACCTCCGGTTTTGGGGTCCGGGGGTTTTCTTAAGCCCGTGGACAAGCCGCGGACCCCAAAACCGGGGGTCCGCGCTACCGGTCTGGCCGTCCACACGACACCGACAGGCTGAATAATCATGAAACCCAAAAGCGGTAGCTATGCACTAATCCTTTTTTGTCCCAAGGGTAAGCTGGTTCAAATCGGCAAACTCGGCCTCTTGCAGCTTCGACGTGGTTTCTACGTTTACATAGGCAGCGCCCTGGGGCCGGGAGGTGTCCGGGCCCGCCTCGCGCACCATCGGAAGTTGTCGCTGCGACCGCACTGGCACATTGATTACCTGCGACCCCATACCTGTCTCGACTGGATCTGGTATTCTCACGACCGGATCCGTCGCGAGCATCGCTGGGCGCGCATCGTCAGCGGGCTGCGAGGAGCCTCTGTTCCCCTCGCGGGATTCGGCTCCTCGGATTGCAGGTGCAAGACGCACCTTTTCTTCTTCGCCAAGCGGCCCTCGTTCAGTGAGTTTGTGGATTCGTTTATCTTTCGATTCTGAATCCAATTTTTAGGGTGACTTGGAATTCTGCCACCGCACCGTCTTTGATCTTGCCGCGTTCCTCCACAACCTGGAACCAATCCATGTTGCGCACCGTTTTTGCCGCTTCCGCAACGGCTGCCTTAGTGGCTTCGGCAAAACTCGTGGGTGAAGTTCCTACCAGCTCTGTGATCTTGTATATTCCCGGCATGCTGTTTCTCCTTATTCGATTTGTTTTGCCTGTAGCGATGCATTCTAACTCCAAAAGACCGTCGTATGCTTGACAGTTTGGATGGTGCCTCATAAAATTATTTTGGTGGAGCGCATTGGGTGGCAAAAAAGGTTGGTCATGGACAAGAAGAAAGTCGAGTACTACAAGAAGCGCCTGGTCACAACGCAAGACGAGCTATTGCGATTGGTGACCAAGTCCGAGCGCGACGGGCGTGAGGCCGACGAAGAAGCTACTCAGGACATCGCCGACAAGGCTGCCAACTCCTACACCAAAGAGTTCCTTTTCCACCAAAGCGACGAGAACCGGCGTCTTCTCCAACTGGTCAACGAGGCCTTGGAACGTGTCAAAGACGGCACCTACGGCCTGTGCGTGTCCTGCCAAGGGGAAGTCCAGGTCAAACGCTTGGAGGCGGTGCCTTGGGCACGCCATTGCATCGAGTGCCAAGAAAAGCAGGACTTGGGTATTTTGTAGCGTACCACCACCCCTTGATCCCTTCCTCAGCGAGGAGAGGGCTAAGGGGTGGCCGAAAGCGAGGATCGTCTTCAATCTTGCCCCCAGCTCCAAAGTGGCCACGCCCTCCATTCTCAGGGAACTAGCCGGGAGTTTGCTTGCTGTCGTCGCCCCCACTGATTGCCTGGTGTGTCAGCAGGAACTCACTGAACCTTGTGCCGCATCCATATGTCGGGCATGCTGGGAAGACCTTCAACCCTGGCTCGGCCCCGCCTGTGCACGTTGCGGGCTTCCTTTCGCCTCCTTTCGGGCCGTGGAAACCGCAGACTCGCTTTGCGACTCGTGCCGGCAAGGCGAAATGGAATTCGACTTGGCGCGAAGCTATGGGCTCTACGCCGGAAACTTGCGCAAGGCCCTCCTTCATTTGAAATTTCATGGGCGGGAATACCTTGGCCACCGCCTGGGGGCGCTTTTGGTGCGGGTGTGGGAGGCGCTGCCCGAGCCAGATTCAGCCCTCGTGGCGCCGGTCCCGCTCCACCCTTCCCGCCGGCGCGAGCGAGGGTTCAACCAAGCCGAACTGCTGGCGAGAGGTCTGGTAAGAGGACTGCGAAAAGCAGGGAGACTTCATGGATTGCGATTGCTGGCGGGTTCCCTGCGACGCATTCGCGCCACCGTTCCGCAAGTGGGCCTGAGCGTCAGCGCGCGGCGCGCGAATGTGAGTGGCGTCTTTTCCGTGGCCCGGCCAGAAGAGGTGCGTAATCGTACCGTGCTGCTGGTCGATGACGTGATGACAACCGGGGCGACTCTTTCCGCTTGCGCCGCCGCCCTCAAGCGGGCGGGCGCTGCGCGCGTCCTGGCGTTGTCGCTGGCTCGCGCCACTCCGCAATTCCCGGACGTGGAAAGCAGTGGATAGTGGCTAGCGACGAAAGGCAGCGGTTCGTCAGTGATAGACGGGAGTAGTGGCGAGATCTGGCAACTGACGACGGACAACGCACCACTAACCACTGCCCTTGACGAACTTGGGCATAACTGAACATAATGAACACTGGGCGGCAAGCCATAGTGCCTCAGCGGGATGAATCTTATGTCGGAGGATGACCACCAACCGTCGCTGCAAGAACCCGTTCTCGTTTTGAACGCGACCTACGAGCCCATCAACGTCACGGCAGTCCGCCGCGCCTTGGTTCTTATCCTGAAGGGCGCCGCGACCGCGGAAGAAGATGACGGCAGCTTCATCCATGCCGCTCGCTTCGCAATTCGTATTCCCTCTGTCATCAGACTGCTGGAATTTCGGCGGATTCCTTATCAAACCCGGGCCCTGTCGAGGAAGAATCTGCTTTTGCGTGACCGCTATACCTGCCAGTTCTGTGGACGGGCTTTCCCGGCGCACGAGCTGACGCTGGATCATGTGATTCCGCGCTCGCGGGGCGGCCATACAGACTGGGATAACCTGGTGGCCTGCTGCCACAAGTGCAACAACCTGAAGGGCGACCGGCTGCCGGAAGAGGCAGGGTTGACATTGCTGAGGCCGCCGCGGCCCTTTACCCTGCACACCAGCCGTCAGATCATGCGCATGATGGGCCGCTCGGACGAACGGTGGAGGAAGTACTTATTCTGCTGAGCTCCACGCGCTGTCATTCTGATTCCGCAGTCGCGGAAGAAGAATCGCGGCAGTTGCTTGTCGACCTCACGACTGCGGAGATTCTTCGCTCAGAATGACCAGCGCGTTGCCAAATGGAGTGAGTCATTTGCCGGAAGGCGAAGCGCAAGCGGACTCCCATCCTGGGAACCTATCCAGGTCTCGACATTCAGCATTTTACATTGACGGCTTGTGTCTGGCTTTTCTGGCGCTCCTTGCCACTCTCCCTTACCTCAATACTCTTCACAACCTTTTCGTTTACGACGACGCCACCCAGGTTGTAAATAATCCTTACGTTCAGAATTTTGATCACTTGAAAGAAATCTTCACCACGCCTGTTTGGTCTTTCCTTGGCGGAGACTACGCCCACAATTACTACCGTCCCTTGATGTCATTCGGGTATTTGCTCTGTCGCCGGTTTTGCGGGGCAAGGCCGTTGGCCTTTCACTTGGTAAACCTCGTACTGAACTTGCTGGTGGTGCTTTTGCTGTTTTTCGTTACCTGGCGCATGTTTAAAGACCGCACGTTGGCGCTTGTGGCAGCGGGTTTGTTCGCCATCCATCCTATCCACTCTGAGTCAGTCGCCTGGATCGCAGCCATCACGGATCTCCAGTTAGCCTTTTTCTATCTGCTGACGTTCTGGTTCTTTTTGGGGCTTTCTCAAGTCAGCGGGCGAAAATTGATCCTCGGTGAATTGTCTATGGCCGTGAGCTTTGCTCTGGCATTGCTTGCCAAGGAACCAGCCGTCATCTTGGCGCTACTGGCCACGTTTTACGAGCACTTTTGTCGGAAGGATCGCACGCAGACGAGCCTGGGCATTAAGCTCATACGCTACGGCCCGCTTTGGCTTCTGCTCTTTGCCTACCTGGTTGCCCGAACCCACTTTGTGGGAGGGTTGGCAGTCAGATCCCAGCTTCCCGATATGGGGCCGGACACGATCATCCTCTCCGCGCTCGCGCTAGCCGGCCAATACGTTTGGAAGTTGTTGTGGCCTGCTAATCTGTGCGCCTTTTATGCTTTCCACATGAGCACGAGTCCTACTGACCCACGGGTAGTCGCGGGCGCGGCGGCTTTGGTGGGGCTGGCATTTCTTTTTGTATTCTTTTGGAATCGCGTGCGTTTGCTCTCCTTTGCAGTGCTCTTTTTCTTTCTCAACCTTGCCCCTGTCTTGAACGCACGTTGGTTGGCTGCTAATGTATTCACAGAGCGCTACCTGTATTTGCCTTCGGTAGGATTCTGCTGGGTTCTGGGCTGGGCGCTGACGGCTCTATGGCGAGCTGCGGCAAGACATAGCGTTTGGTGGCGCGTCATCATGGCGGCTTCGGCCCTTGCCATCGTGGCCGCGTGCACACTCAGAATTAGGCGACGAAACCGGGATTGGCACGACGATGAGACGCTTTACAAGGCAACCATTGCCCTCCAACCTGATGCCTATACAATTCACATTAACCTCGCGGCGTTGTATCTCGACCGAGACGATTTCAAGAATGCTGAGCACGAATTACTCGAGGCCGACCGGGTTGCGCCCGATTATCCCTTGATCCTGAATAACCTTGGATTACTGAATCTGAAACAAAAACGTTATGACGATGCGCTGGGCTACTTGATCCGCTCCATCCTGAAGAATCCCAACGAGCCTCAGCCTCATCTCTACTTGGCATTGGTGTACGAGGAGACCGGACATCCTGACTACGCAGAAAAGGAACTCCTGACGGCCATCAAGCTTTCCCCCCTCAGCCAGCATGCCCATGCGGGGCTTGGCGAATTCTATTTCGACCAGGGGAGGCTCCAGGAGGCCGAGACACAATTCCAAGAATCTCTCCGGGCAGCCAAGACTCTGCGTGGTTATTGGGGGCTGGGTTTGGTCTACTGGCGTGAAGGCAGGTATGCAGAAGCTGAGCACGCCTTTCAGGACGCTGTGGCCCTAGTGCCTTCTTCCGGTCGTGCCCATATGATGCTTGGGCTGCTGTATACCGAGACAAAAAGGGATCGCGAAGCGCTCCGGGAATTGCAGACCGGGTTGCGGAGCGAGCCCAACAATCCTCAAGCCCTCGGGGCATTGCACAGGCTCCAGAGCCGGGCGCCCTGATTAGCTCCAAACCCGGTCCCAGGAACGTTCGTTATCCCACTCGGTAGTGGGCTCGAAATACCCGGTGCCGGGTTTCAGGTGCTGCCTCATGACGTCTTCGTTGAGCGTCACGCCCAGGCCAGGCTTGTCGGGGACGGTGATATAGCCTTTGCTAATGATGGGCTTCTCAACTCCTTCCACGAAGTCCTGCCACCACAGCACATCCAGGGAGTGGTTTTCGAGCGCCAGGAAATTCTCCGTAGCCGCGGCGCAGTGAACGCTCGCCATGCAGCCCACCGGCAGGCCGGCATAATGCATCGCCATGGACACACCGTATTCCATGGCCGCGTCGCCGATCTTGTGGGTCTCGAGAATTCCCCCCGAGGTGGCTAGATCGGGGTGAATCTTGCTCACCGCGTGCCTCTCGCACAGCTTGATGAAATCTTCCTTCAGGTAAATGTCTTCACCGGTGAGCGTGGGTGTGGGGCTGGCCTCCGTGATGCGCTGCCACAGGTCAGTGTACTGCCAGGGAACCAAGTCCTCCATCCAGGCGAGGTTGTATTTTTCATAGGCCCTTCCCAGCCGGATGCAGGAGTTCACTCCGATGTGGCCCAGGTGGTCCATGGAGAGTGGGATTTCCATTCCCACGGCTTCGCGTATCGCAGCAACATACTCGCAGAGCAGCTCGATTCCCTTATCAGTGACCTCGGTTGCCACAAACGGATGAGGGAGAAATGTTTCCTCCCAGGCGCTCAATCCCGCAGGCCGAGTGACGGTGCCAGGGATGTCCTGGACCATGTTGATTCCCAAATCCATCTTCAACCACGTTAAGCCCATTTCTTCCTTGCGAATCCTCATGTTCTGAGCGTAAACCTTGGGGTCCTTCGACTCGGTGGTGTCGGCATAAATCCGCACCTTGTCGCGGAATTTGCCGCCTAGCATCTGGTAGATGGGCACCCCATACACCTTCCCCGCAATGTCCCAGAGCCCCATTTCGATGGAAACCACGCCGCCGGCCTGCCGCCCCGGACCGCCGAATTGCTTGAGCTTGCGGAACAGGTAGTCGATGCGGAGCGGGTTCTCGCCCACAATGCGGCTCTTCAGCATAAGCGCGTAAGTTGGGCTGGCGCCGTCTCGAACTTCACCGAGTCCATAAACACCTTGGTTCGTATCGAGGCGAATGATGGTGCAGGGGCCGGGCCCGGGTTTCACCACCGTCGCCACGCGCAGGTCGGTGATCTTCAGGTTCGAAGGACTTGAGTCGGTATTTACATTCCGAAACTCCGGTTCGGAGTCCGCTGGCGCGTCCGTTCCCACCAGCGCTCCCCCCAGCATCGCCGCCGAGGTCCTCAAGATTCCTCGCCGGTCTATCGTCAGGTCATTGTGGCTGGACATCGCTTATCTCCTCCCGGTTGCATCCTACTCCCTCTCCCTTGGGGAGAGGGTGGCCCGCGACGGCGCTTTCACCAGGCGTCGCGGGCCGGGTGAGGGGTCACTTGCGCGACTTAGACAACAAGCCGAAAGTGGAGATTGGACAACTTGAGACTGTGGCGTTACTCGTTGCACGTAACAAGCTCCCACTCTGCGAGAGACAAAGCTCTGGCTTCAGCTAGCTTCTGAGCCTCAGCGACCCAGCGCCTATAGTGCTCGATATCGTCACATTCGGTCCAGTTGCATTGAGCACCTCCTGGCAGGCATTCGATGATTCTCCGATCGAATGGGCAGTGAGGTGGTGGTTGCGGAACCTCACCCAAGCACCACAAGTATTTCAGAAATAGATTGAGCGCCTTCTGCGCGCTTCCGATGCGGAAACGGCTCTTACGGAGCAGTTCTCCGCAATCCTCGGGAATCTGGTCGGCAAGCGCTTTGATGTTGCCAACATGGGCCTCGTCGGTGACAGGCCTCTGATAGCCCTCGGCAATCGTCTTGAGGCGCCTTCGGAGACAGCGCGGAAATGCGTCCTTCTCGGTGCACCCAGGCTTGTAAACGCGACCTCTTTGGACGACAGCCATGAGCGTCAGGAAGAACAGTTCGTCGCGTAGGAATTCTTTCTTGCCCGCCTCGGTCGTGCCATTAAGGGGCGGTTTCCGCGACTGGTTAGATGTGTTGTTCAACTGCAAATTCCTCCCGTAGCGTTGAAGCCCCCTCACCCGTCACGCTCCGGCTGATGAGAGCGCCGGAGCGTGACACCCTCTCCCCAGGGGAGAGGGCTGGAATGTATTTCCCTCTGCCTAGCTGCCCATCTGCCCACCTGCCTACCTGCCTAGCTGCCCATCTGCCCACCTGCCTACCTGCCTAGCTGCCCACCTGGCCACCTGCCAACCTGTCTACTGCCCATCTGCCGACCTGCCTAGTCGTCCTTCTTCCGCACCTTCGATCCCTTCGAAGCGCAGTACTGATTGAACTCTTCGTTCATCTGGGTGGTCCACTTGCCGTCGATCTGCCCAGGCGTGTATTTCTGTTGCCGCAGCATCAAATGGCCCCACTCATCGACCATATGAATAAGCTCGGCCCGATCGGCGACTTCCTCGCACAACTGGGGAGGGATGAAGGTGACCCCTTCGACATCGGTCACGGCCACGTCGCCCGGCATCACCGTAGCCTGTCCAATGCGGATGGGGACGTTTATGCCCATCAGCATGACGTTCCTCAAGGCGGAAGGATCCACGCCGCGGGCGTAGACTTGAAAGCCTTCGATCTCCCTTATTCCCGTCTCGTCGCGCACCGAGCCGTCCACGATTAACCCAGTGTGGCTCTTGGCATACATCGACGTGCCAAGGTTATCACCGATGAACGTGCCATCCTTGATTTTTCCGAACAAATCGACCACCAGAATGTCGCCGGGTTGGAGCGTGTCGATCACCCAGGAATTCTGCGCGCCCACGCGGCCCTCAGCCTTGCCGTGCTCATTGAGCACGGCGTTGACGTCCGGCCTCACCGGCATGAATACCGCCGTCACCACTCTTCCCACCAGACGCGGCCCCGCGTTGATCACTTTCCACCCCCCCTCGAACTGAAAAGGGTATCCCGCCTTCATGAGCACGCCCCACGCTTCTTCCGCGTCCACCGTCTTCAGCCGCTCCAGCAACTCGTCGGGCACCTTAGGCCGCCCGTCCGGGAAGCGCTCGCCTTTCCACTCTCGGGTCAACTCGAGCCGTTGCTCCTTGGAAAACATTCCAAGCTGCGCCCATCCGCACACACAGAATCCTAGGACGACAACGAGTAATATCGACAAAGAGAATTTGCTTTTCATGTGTCCGCCTCCTTGATCAAGTCAGCAGAGTATAGCAGGGAATCCGGCCTTGCGTCGTGCGGTCGTGCAGTTTGTAGCATGGGAGGGAAGTCTGTAGCGCGGGGTCTCGCCCGATGTCGCGGGAGCGTCCCGCTCCCGCCCTGGAGCTTGTCCATTCGTGTTCCGATCTGCCGCCCCGGCCACGTTCCCACCCTCTCCACCTTGGAGGAGGCGAGAATGTAGAAACTCGAGGCCCTCTCCCCCTTGGGAGTCTGTGTGATAACCCTGCCTAAGCTGTCATTCCGAGCGGAGCGAGGAATCTCGCTCTGAGGATTTTCAAGGCAGTGCGAGATTCCTCGTCGTCCGCCAATAAGAATAGCGGACTCCTCGGAATGACGCGCAAACTTGAGTTATCACACAGACTCCCTTGGGGGAGAGGGTTCCGCCGCCGCCGTTTTCTTCAGCCGGGGCGGGCCGGGCGAGGGGGTCGAGGCCGTGAGATCAGCAAAAACACAGCGCAGTCGCCGGCACAGGCGCCTGGCCCAATGTTTACCTCGCCACCGCAGTCTAGGGCTTAGCGGACACCCTGTCACTTGACAAACGGAAAAACATAGCCTAGAATTCTGGGTTGATGCAGCGCGCTAGGTCAGGGCCTCCTCGAGATTGCCGGCGCGCAGCGTTTTAGAGTGCCGTCCGCTGCGGTGAACTGCCACTTTCTTTCAGGCCAGCTTGCTGGCTGGAGTTGTGCCGTGAGGCAACATCGCCGCAAGTGAGGTTGCGGATTGCGTTATGGAGACATGAACGGCCCGCGAGCTAGCTCGCGAAAGGGAAGGCGGCACCCGCCGTGGCGGGCTGCGCTCCAAGGCGAGTTCTTCAAAATTGAACGAACGAACCGTGAATGTCATTGAAAATAAAGGACAGCCGAGGAAAACTTGAAGCCGAGGCAGGAATGTCTTAGAAAACAAAGGCACTTATGCGTTAATGCCGGGAATATTGCTGAAAACAAAGCATCTTAGCCGCCAGCCTAAACCAGTCTTAGCGCTAGCTGCACGATTAAAGACTGATAAGCCACCCGCCGAAGAGAAGTAGGCAGTGGACAGTCGGCAAAAAGCAGTCGGCGGCAAGCGTGGAGGGGGACTTGGAAGTCGCAATCTCAAAATGCTCGTGCCGCCAGCCGCGATTTCTCAGCGGCCCAAAGCTTATAGCTGATGGCTGGTAGCTGACCGCTGAAGGCTAACCAAAGACCACATACAGGGTTCAATGCCACCGTGCCAGATTGTACCAAGTACAAAATGTCTCTTGCTCTGGAATCATCAAAACTGTTATTGTCATCTTTAGACCTGCACGATGTTCCCTCGCAAAGGAAGCAGGCAGCGTTGAAAGTCGAGACCGCAGTCTCCAGTTCAGCAAACGTAGTTCCCCTGGTCGAGTCGTTAGCCCACACCCGGATTCGGGACTGCTATCAATGCGGTAAATGCACGGCGGGCTGCCCGATGGCCGCCGGGATGGACACACCACCCACCCAACTCATTCGCCTGCTGCAACTCGGCCGTGCCGGGCGGGCGCTCCGCGCGCAAGCCATTTGGCAATGCGTTTCCTGCCAGACCTGTGCCACACGTTGCCCGAAGTCTGTGGACTGCGCGGGAGTGATAGATGCGCTGCGGCAACTGTCGGCGGAGCGTGGAATGGCTACACCCGCGCAGCAGCGCATCGTGCTTTTCCAGAAGGCTTTCCTTAGAAACATCCGCCGCAACGGCCGCCTGAACGAATTGGAATTGATCGGCGAGTTCAAGTTCTCAACCTTCCTGCGCGGCCGGAGTCTTTCCTTTCTTTTCAAGGACGCGACGCTGGCCCCCCAATTGATGAAGCGGAAGAAGTTCCATCTGGCGGGGGAGAAAGCGCGTGATCGGGGCGTGGTGGCCCGCATCTTCGCGCGCTGTATGGACGACTCACAGTTATGAACCTGGCCTACTATCCCGGCTGCGCCTTGCACGGCTCGTCGAACGATTACGAGCAATCGCTTCGGGCTTGCTTCGAGACTCTGGACGTCCGGCTGAAAGAAATCGACGATTGGATTTGCTGCGGGGCCACCGCCGCGCACTCGTTGAACCAGAAGCTGGCCATCGCCCTGCCGGCGCGCAATCTGGCGCTGGCGGAGAACGAAGGTTATCGACAGATGCTGGCGCCCTGCCCGATGTGCTCCATGCAACTGCTTAAAGCACGCAAAGCTCTGGCGGAAGATGAGGCGCTGCGGCGCAGCGTGTCGGAGATCGTGGAATTGGAAGTCCGGGGCGAGACGCAGGTGCTGAACTTGATCCAGCTTTTCGAGGCGGTTGGTTTGGACCGGCTCAAAGCCGCGGTGAAGACCCCACTCGGCTCGATCTGCGCCGCCTGCTATTACGGCTGCCTGCTCACGCGGCCGGCCAGCGTGGTGGAGTTCGATGACTCGGAGCAACCCCGCTCCATGGAGAAGATAGTGGAGACCTTGGGCGGCAAAACGGTGGATTGGAACTATCGCACCGAGTGTTGCGGGGCGGGGATGACCATGGCCAGCGAGCAGACCGTGCTCGAGCTCTCGCACAAGATCCTCAGCAATGCCGCCGCGCACGGCGCCAACTGCCTGGTGGTGGCTTGCCCCATGTGCCACGTCAACCTGGACATGAAACAGGTCAACATCGAGCGGCACTACGGCGTGCGGCACGCAATGCCTATCTACTACCTGTCGGACGTGGTGGGACTGGCCCTAGGATTCAAGGCCGAGGCACTAGGCATCGACCGGCATTTTGTTTGTAGCGCTACGGGGAAAGCGTAGGAGACCATGTCTAGAATCGGGGTCTTCATCTGCTGGTGTGGCGAGAACGTCGCCCGCACCGTGGACGTGGAGGAGGCCACGAAG
>Ga0187784_10002306_pt1 | contig 15295 bp, 16 predicted proteins | sample 1015_SJ02_MP15_2_FD_132964 | JGI IMG/M metagenome (GOLD analysis project Ga0187784, IMG submission 132964) | Tropical peat soil microbial communities from peatlands in Department of Meta, Colombia - 1015_SJ02_MP15_20_MG | ecosystem: Environmental > Terrestrial > Soil > Wetlands > Peat | place...
CATCGTACTAAATAATTAGTATGAGAACCAGGAGCCGCACCCTCACCGAGCAAGAGCTGGAAATCATGAAGGTCGTCTGGGAACTCCGGACGGCCACCGTGCGCGACGTATACGAAACCCTCCTGCGCCGCCGCAAAATTGCTTACACCACCGTCATGACCATGATGAACGTCCTGGAAGCCAAGAAGTATCTCAAGAAACGGGCGGCAGACCGTGCCTACGTCTACCGGGCCACCCGCCCGCGCAGCGAAGTCATCAAAGCCATGGTGCACGAGTTCGTGGGCCGGGTGTTCAACGGTTCCGCCGAGCCGCTGCTGGTTCACCTTATTAAGGACCGGCGATTGTCGAAAAAAGAGCTGGAAAGGATCGCGCGCACGATTGAGGAGGCGGAATGAGCGCCTCCTGGTGGCTGGGAAATCTTGTGATGTACAGCGTCCAGGTGGCGCTGTTAATCGCAGCGGGCGGGTTGGCTGCGGCAGTGCTGCGCCTGAAGCAGCCGCGCGTCATGCTGGCCTACTGGCAAGCATTGCTGGCGGCCTGCCTGCTTCTGCCGCTGCTCCAGCGCTGGCAACGGATGGGCTCGGGCCCGGCAGGTGGCACCGCTACGATCATCGGCCTCGAGGCCGGCGATGTGGATCCTGTGCTGGGTTCGGTTCCACTTCATGCCTGGGTATTGCTGCTGCTGGCGGCGGGCGTGGGTCTGGGGCTGCTGCGGCTGGCGCTGGGGCTTTGGCGTCTGGGCCATTATCGGCGCGCCGCCCTGCCTATTGCCCCCTTGCCGGACGCGCTCCGCGATGCGCTGGCACTCGTCGGCGGTGAGCCCACGTTCTATTTCTCTGACCGCCTGGAGTCGCCGGTGACCTTCGGGTGGCTCCGCCCCGCGATCATCTTTCCCAGGCGCTTCGCGCGCATGGAAGAGAGTCAACAGCGAGCGATTGCCTGCCACGAACTGCTGCACGTGGCGCGGCGCGACTGGCTGCTGATTCTCTTCGAGGAGCTTATCCTGACGTTGTTTTGGTTTCATCCCGCCATCTGGTAGGCCATACGCAGCATTCGCCTTGCCCGCGAAGAGGTGGTGGACAGCGAAGTCGTGGCGCTCACCGGAGCACGCCAGCCCTATCTCCACGCCCTGCTGGAAATCGCCGCGGCGCGGCGAGCCCTGCCGGTGCCTGCGCCTTTATTCCTGGTCGAGAGCCAGCTAGCGCAACGTATTGCCTCGCTGGTGAAGGAGGTTCGCATGTCGAAGCCGAGACTTATTGCGTCGTTGGTGATTGCCTTGGCCGTCCTTGTGGGGACGGGTTGGTGGGCCGCAAGGACTTTCTGGCTCGCCGCTCCGCTCGGGGCTCCAACCCACATGGTTGGATATGGGGTCTTCAGCGCGCCCGGCAGCGACGTCCCGTCGTATTTCATGCTCTGCGTGGTGGAAGACGACCGAGCGGGAGCAAGCGGCATTGTCGGGCGCGCTAACCCAGAAGTCAAGTGTCCAGTGCCCCTCTCTACGCCAATGCCTCCTTACACCTCGCAGGCCAAGGACGATAAGGTGCAGGGAGCCGTAGTCACGGCGGTGGACGTGGACGTCAGCGGCAACGTTGCGGGCGTCAAGCTCACGGCTGTCAGTCTGTCAAGAAATCTGAGCGACGGATTGGATGAGAGCGTGATCGAAACCCTCCGCACCTGGAAATTCAAGCCTGCCATGAGACAAGGCAAACCGGTGCCCGCAGAGGTCCGCGTGCAAGTCGACTTCCACCTGTCGTAGAAAGCAGCGCAGCCCTGTTTCCTAGATCTGCGGCAACTGGCATATACGGGCCGTTCAGCCCACCCGGCAGCAACGCCCCGCCCAAGGATTTAGTTTTTTACAAGGTGGAAGGCAACGTAAAGGCGCCGGTGCCCATCTATAAGCCCGAGCCTCCTTACTCCGCGCCAGCGGGCAAGGACAAGGCGGAAGGAAGCATAGTCACGGAGGCGGCGGTAGATGGCAAGCGGCGAAACCAAGGAAAAGCATTACCGGGAACAAACCATTCTGCCCGTCACGGACATGCGTCCCTGGTTTCTGGATCTTCCCGAGCAGCTCAGGGCATTCTTTGAGAAGCCCAAAGCCCCCGCAATCCCCATTACTTCAAAGCCGATTGACGTGCCGGAGATTTGGCAAGATTATCGGCCGCAGTCGGGTTCGTGGCTGAACTCCCTGCTCGTCCATTTGGTGGGAATTGCGATCGTTACGTTGCCGTTTGCAGTCCACCGCCCAACCCCACGCGCCAAAGTATCAACCAAGTATGAAATGATTGATGTATCGCCCTACGTGGCGCAATTGGAGGCGGCAGCCAAGAAGGCGAAGGGTGGTGGCGGGGGAGGCGACCGCTCGCCGACGCCGGCTTCAAAGGGTGCGGTTCCCAGGTTCGCCAAGGTACAACTCGCTCCCCCGCTGGCGGTCATCAGGAACCCCAACCCCATCTTGCAAGTCGAGCCCACTTTGCTCGGCCCGCCGGACCTGAAGCTGCCCCAAATGGCTTTGAACATGCCCTGGGGCGACCCCCAAGGCGTTCCTGGCCCGCCCTCCAACGGGCCGGGGACGGGGGGCGGTATAGGCCCCGGTGAAGGGACCGGCATCGGCCCGGGCAAGGGAAGCGGCCTGGGCCCTGGGGAGGGTGACGGGCCGAGCGGCCCTTATACCTTCGAAGGCAGTATCACCGCTCCGATTCCGACTTACAAACCTCTACCCGCTTACTCCGAGCAAGCTCGCAAGGAGAAGTATCAGGGCGTGGTGTCGCTTTGGATTGTGGTGGACGCCCTGGGCAACGTCAGCGATTGTCGTGTGGTGAGACCCCTAGGCCTGGGGCTCGACGAAAGGGCCATAGAAACCGTGCGGACTTGGAGGTTCAAGCCAGCCCTGCGCAACGGGGTTCCCGTTGCGGTGCGTGTGAGCGTCGAAGTCAGTTTCCGCTTGCTCTGACCGTCCTGATCTATCTGCATCGCTAAGGCTCAACTTCTTCGCGCTTGGTGCGAAGCTCGAGCCCATTAAATCCCGCCCCAACCCACATTAAGACACTACCCGAAGACCGGCATTGGGTGAGGCTCTATGAATTCGTGAGGAAACCGCGAACGCCACGATACCCACGAGCGCGCCCGCCACGGCGTCCGCAGCGTAGTGGTACCGGCCGTAAACGGTGGCTACAGCAACGCTCAGCGCGGCGACGCAGAAAAGGATGCCGAGGCGTGGCCGATAGGCGCGCACGGCCAACGCTGTCGCGGTGACTGCCGCCGCGTGGGCGCTCGGAAAGAGACAGACCTGCACGCTTAAGCGGTCCAGAAGCCAGAGGTTCATGTGTCGCAGCAGCGGAGAAACCGTTGGCCCAGGAACATCGTTGAACAACACCCGCGGTGGGGTAAGTGGAAATGCCGGATAAACGGCGTAGCAAAACAGGGTGGCGAGGAGGACTGCCGTCCAGAACTTGTCAAACATTACAGCGCGGCCCCTGGGTTCGCGTTGTGCCACGATCGAGGCGCGCATCAGGTAGAGGGCGGCGAAGCCGAGTGGAACCAGGGGGTAGCAGAGCAAGTAAAATATCTCGAGATAGTGTTGGAGCCAGGGAGCGCACGCATCGAGCGCCCATTCTACCCACCGGCTGTGAAGGATCGCTTGGTCCCAAGAGATGAACAGATGGTCGAGCCGATGTGCAGGGTCGGCTTTGATGAACAATCCCGATTCACGGTAGGCCAGCAACATCAGAAGCGCAGGATGCCAATCGCGGACGGGTGAGGCTATCCGGCTTCGTCCGACCAGACCACCCTTGCTTAATGCCGCGATGAGGCAGCCAACGATTACGTTCAACACCGCCAGCACCCCGAGCGTAGTGCCAGGCAAAGACAGGGTGAGGGAAGCTACAAAGAGGGCGGCGAAGAAGGCCAAAAGAGTTTTTTCCGAGACACGTAATCGGCTAGCCCACCGCCTGCCTGAAAAAGTCTTCGCCATTTCATTTCAACTGGGGCGTCGGCTGGAAGACCATGCTGACGCGAAACGAATTTGATGCAGCGGCGGCTTTACGCCGCCAAGGTGCGAGGCAAACTCGCCCCGGGAATTTTATCAAACCCGAAATATTCCTGTAACATAAGAGATGCTATACTTTCCGCGTGCGTCCACGCATCGTAATCATCGAAGACGAAAAAGACATCGTCGAGCTTGTACGCTACAACTTTCGCAAGGAAGGGTTCGAGGTCGAAAGCTTCGGGCGAGGCCGCGAGGGGCTCGAATATCTTCGTCGCAACCCTGCCGACGTCCTCCTTCTGGACATTCTTCTGCCGGACGAAGACGGGTTTAGCATTTGCAAGCGCCTCCGCGCCGACGATCGCTTGAGGGCTTTGCCGGTCATCTTCCTCACCGCCAAGGGTGAGGAAGTGGATCGAGTCCTCGGGCTCGAGATCGGGGGGGACGACTACGTGGTCAAACCCTTCAGCCCGCGGGAGCTGGTGGCACGGGTGCGAGCGGTTTTGCGCCGGCAGGAGCGCGTGGCAGAAAAGCGGGAGGTGGTGGAGGCGGGGAGCCTTCGGCTCGATTCCCGCACTCAGGAGGTGACCGTGCGCGGGCAGCCGGTGGAGCTGAGCACGCTGGAATTCAAGCTCCTGTACTATCTGGCTTCTCACCCCCGCCATGTCTTCAACCGCGATCGGCTGCTGGACGAAGTCTGGGGCCGCGACCGCTTCGTCACCCCGCGGACTGTGGACGTCCACATCCGCCGCCTGCGTGAAAAGATTGAGACAGTTCCCCACCAGCCGCAGTTCTTGCAGACGGTGCGCGGGAGCGGCTACCGGTTCTCGCCGGAGCCCCAGGAAGTGGGGGAACCCGCCTGACCGTATTCTTCCTGCCCGCAACCCACTTTCTCCTTCGTGATATAATCCGAGGCTTATAAGTCCATCTGTCCTAGGTCGGCATGGTCTTCAGCAGCCCGATTTTCCGCAAGCTCCTCAGCAGCGCCTTCCTCTTGATCGCGTTGACACTGGCGGTGCTGGATTTCTATCTCACACGATACACCAGCAAGCATGAAGTTCAGGCGGTGGAACAACGGCTTACCGCCGTGGCCAGGGTCCTTGCGGTCGAGCCACCTAATCTCCCCCTGGAGCGGATGCAAGAATGGGCCAAGTCCGCTTCCGCACGCGCCCCCTGCCGCATAACGGTGATAGACCCTCAGGGCGTGGTGCTGGCCGACTCCGACTATGACCCGAAGAGCATGGAGAACCATGCGAATCGTCCGGAGATTCAGGCGGCTTACATGAATCGCGTGGGCAGCGCCATCCGGCGCAGCCGCACGTTAGGGCGCGACTTGTGTTACTTGGCCATCCCGCTTCAGTACCAGGGCCACCCCGGGTATGTGCTCAGGGTGGCAGTGCCGCTCGAGAACATCGACGAGGCTATCGCGGCGGTGCGTTGGCGAATCCTGACCGCTTCTTTGGTTGCCGCCTGCGTCGCCCTTTTTATTGCCTTCTTTTTCTCCCGCTCTTTCTCGCGCCGCGTGGGCAGGTTGCGCGCTTTCGCCGAGGGACTGGTGAAAGCGAATTTTGCCGAAGGCCCGTTGCCGGACGCGAACGACGAGTTGGGGTCCCTAACACGCTCACTCAATTCGACAGCTTCCCAGTTACACGATCTCGTCGAGCGATTAAGCCTGGAGTCTGGGCGTCGCGAAGCGATTCTCAGCAGCATGGTGGAAGGCGTTCTGGCGGTGGACCAGGACTTGAGAATCACCTTCTACAACGCCTCCTTTGCCCGCGCCGTCGGCGCGCGCGCCCAGATCCCGGAACGCTCGCCCCTGGTGGACGTGGTGCGTGACCCGGTTCTGCGCGAGATTCTGTCGCGCGTGGTGGCTACGGGTGAGACTTTGAAGCAGCGGTTACAGCTCCCTGCCGCCGAAGGCCGCGCTTTTGAGGTCCAGGCTGCGCCGCTTCGAGTGGCAGGAGGGCGCGGCGCCATCGCCATCCTCCACGACATCACCGACCTGGAAAGACTGGAACGCGTGAGAAAGGACTTTGTCGCCAACGTCTCGCACGAGTTGCGCACGCCGCTGACCGCGATTCGCGGCTATACAGAAACGCTGCTGGAGGGTGCGCTGGAGGACGCAGAGAACAACCGCAGATTCCTCGACATCATCAAGACTCATGCCATCCGCTTGAACAGCATCGCCTCCGATCTCTTGGCCCTGTCCGAACTGGAGTCCGGCAAGGCCACAGCCGAGCAAGCACAAGTTTCCGTCCGGGCAGCTATGGATGCCGCCTTACGGACGGTGGAAGCGGAGGCGCGGGGCCGTGGGGTCAAGCTCATTCGTGGCCAGGTTGAAGAATTAACCGTCCTCGGCGAGCGGGTCCACCTCGAGCAGGCGTTGGTGAATCTCCTCAACAATGCCGTGAGGTTCAACCGCCCGGATGGCGAAGTGCGCGTCGAGGTCACGCGGACCAGGGACGATGAGGTGAGTGTCAGCATCGCGGATAACGGTATCGGAATTCCTTCGGCGGATTTGCCCCGCCTTTTCGAGCGCTTCTATCGCGTCGACAAAGCGCGTTCCCGCGAGGTGGGAGGCACCGGCCTGGGACTCTCCATCGTCAAGCATATCGTGGAGCGAATGCACGGTCGGGTAACTGTGGAGAGCCAGTTGGGTAAAGGCTCAGTGTTCACCATCCTGCTTCCTTGCGCACTCTAGTGTCCTGTCCCGCCTGATTCTTGATAAAGCTCCCTGCCCTCCCTTTCCCTCTCTCCCTTGGGGGACCGCCCCAACCTCGTCAGTCTTTGCCGAACATTCAAGCATTCTTCATGTTCGCGTAACAGCATGGCGTGAAACTGGGCCAGCGAGGATTCCCCCATGCAGGAAAAAATCACCGCACTATTAGTCCACGAGCGTCCTGAACCAATGGCATTCATCAGGCGTGCCCTTGAAAGCCAGTCAATCGAAACCCAAAGCGTGAGATCCTGCCGTGAAGCCCACCAAACCCTGTGGGGACGCCAACCGCCCCATTTGGTACTCACCGATGCCCGGCTCCCCGATGGGTCCTGGGAAGACGTTGTCCTCTTCGCAGCCAAGGCGCCTGAGCCGGTCAACGTCATTGTGGTCTCGGATGTGGTTGACATCACCATTTACCTGGAGGCCATCCAGTGCGGCGCCTTTGATTTCATCGTTCCTCCTATGACCTTGCCGGACTTCACTTATGTAGTGCGGTTGGCGGTCGAGAACGCGCTGTGGCGCAGGGGATCCCAATCGCTCGTATCCGAAACTCGAAACTAGAAACTCGAAACTCTCAAAAGAAGATGATGCTTCCCGGCGGAGTCGCGTTTCAAATTTTGCGTTTCGAATTTTGGGTTTCGATTTTCGAGTCCCGAATTTCGATTTTCCGCTCTATTGGCGGTTGTATTCTTTCTCCTTCTGCATCTGCGCGCTCATCTCGACCAGGGATTTGAAGAGGCCGGGCGATAATCCTGCTGCAACGCGCAACTCATCCAGGCTTTTGAAGAAGCCGCGCGCCCGACGTTCAGCCACCATGCGCCGCGCGGTGGCCAAGTCCACGCCAGGCAATGTCATCAATTCAGCCTCGCTGGCAGTGTTGAGGTTGAGCGTGAGCGGCAAGGTTCGGTCGCGCTCCCAGACGGCCGGCGCTATTTTGAAACCTGAGTTCACCACCCACAACTCCGGCCCCAGGTTTGCCCCCAAGGCCAGTTTTCCCTGCGCCACATGTTCGGTAGTGGCCTTGAGCAGGGCGAAGGCGGGCAAGGCCCGTTGGCGGAAGGCTTCCATGTCGGCCCGGCGGCCCGCGATGGCGGCGCCCTCAAAGGCGGTGGCAAGCTCCTGCGAAGCGGTCACTCCGCGTGTGGTCTGGAGAAAAACCCCGTAAATGGCCTCCGCCTCCTCCGGGAACAGGCTCGCATAAGCGTCCACGATCTCGATTATCAAAGGCTGGTGGGGGTTGACTGATTGGGCCGCCACTTTCCGCATAGCGGCGAAGAGCTTCAAGTTTACATTCTCGTAGGGAGAGACGGCGTTTTTTATCTCCGAATCTGCGGGAGCCAGAAACGGCTGGTAAAACCCCGCCTCGCGGTATCGATTGCGCAGGCGGTCGTCGTTCACCAAGCGATAAAACAAGGTGGCGATCACACCTTCGCTCGCCATCATCTCCTGCGCGTTCTTGAGTTCATCCGAGAGGAAGTCCACTGACGTTTCGCTGTCGAGATACAGTTGGTAGCGGTCGGGGTCGGGCAGGGGCGCCGCGGCGGGCAGAGCTTTGCGATGAATAAACAAATTCCGCTTCACGCCGTCGGTGCGCAATTGCTGATCCAGCCGGCTGAGCCATAACCGGTCCAGGTCCGTCGCGGTCGCTCCCTTGCTCAACTCCCTCAGGTGGGCGTTGTCCGTAGCATCGCGCACCAGAGGCTGGAAGTGCTCCGCATAACCTTCGTCGAACGCCGTGGGGAAGTCGGTCACCGTCATGCTTTGGTGCATCTTGCGTGAGGGGCCGCTGTTGATGTCACCCAAGAGGGATTTCAGGATCAAATGGCCGAGTTCGTGAGAGAAAATCTCTTCCAGACCCCCGCTCTCGATGCCCTCTTCACCGACTACCAAATCCACATAACCCGCCAGGACCAGCCGCTTGGCGCCGCTTTGGTCTTGAAGCCAAAAACCATATCGGGCAAACCCACCTTCCTCCCCAGACAGGAGCAAGTACATAGGCTCCGTCAGGCGCTGTTCTGCGCTTCTGCCCGGCTCGTGGAGTAGAAAGTTGCGCGCATAGCGGTCAAGCCTTAGCACCTGTTGCGCGTAACTGTTTTGGAGCGCCTCACGCACGTGGTGAACAAGTTGGGAGTCCTGGGGTGAACGAAATACTGGATAGGCTTTACCGTCAGGAGCGGCGGCCTGACGGGTGCGCCCCTGAGCGTCTGTGGCGGGTTGGAGGATGCCCACCGGCACCTTGGCGCCCTCCTGTGCCGCAGAGGCATTATGGAAAGGGCACAATGTAAAAACAATGAGTATTTGCAATGCTGTCGAATGTCTGCCGAGTCTATTCATTTCTGCCCCCTTCATGAACTCTGATTATACGCAGCAAAGGTCGGGGACGTTCCGGGGTTATAATGAAGATATAGCCGGGCAGTAAACCGTAGCGGCAATCTGCTGCATCTAAAATAGTACCGGCTGGAACAACGATAGGCACTAAGGTTGAAACCCGGAATTCCGGAAGTGTTACTTCAGGCGCGGCCGTCCTGCGGCGGCATTGGTAACCTTGGGGGCGGGGCCACGTCAAATTAGTTGGGAGGAATATCTTTATGCGCGCCAACACAAAAGAATTTCTGCGCGAGAATCTGTTTGGGTTGAGCTTGACCCTCATTGGGGTAATTTGCCTGACGCTTTCGGCCCTGCTTTATGAAGGGCACCGTGTTTTCCCGCAATTCGCCCTGGCGGTGGGGTCGGGATTGGACGGGCAGGAAATTGACACTCTGGAGCGGCAGAACAAAGCTTACGAGCGCATCGCCGAGTCGGTCACACCGGCGATTGTAGCCATCCAATCGACGCAAGTCATCAAGGTGCAACAGTCGCCTTTTATGATGGACCCCTTTTTCCGTCAGTTCTTCGGCAACATGCTTCCCCAGTTTAATATCCCGCGGGAGCAGCGAGAGCACGCGTTGGGCAGCGGCGTCATCGTCTCGGCGGACGGTTACATCGTGACGAATAACCACGTGGTCTCCAAGGCAACTCAAATCGAGGTTTTGCTCTCGGATAAGCGGTCGTTCAAAGGTAAGGTCATGGGCGCTGACCCGCAGACCGACATCGCGGTGGTCAAGATTGATGCGCAGAACTTGCCCCTTGTGCCCTTCGGTGATTCCGACCAGATGAAGGTCGGTGATACCGTGATGGCGTTTGGGAACCCCTTCGGACAGTATTTCACGGTGACACGGGGGAGCGTGAGCGCGCTCGGCAGGTCCCTTTCTGACCCTGACAAGTTCGAAGATTTTATTCAGACGGACGCCGCCATTAACCCCGGGAATTCCGGCGGGGCGCTGGTGAACGTGCGCGGCCAAGTTATCGGCATCAATACGGCAATCATCCCCGGAAGCGGCGGTCCGGGCGGAGAGGGAAGCTTTATTGGCATCGGTTTTGCCATTCCCTCCAACACCGCCAAGCACGTGATGGAGGATCTGATCAAGACGGGTAAGGTATCGCGCGGGTATCTGGGCGTCGGCATCGAGGACCTAAGCGGAGCCCTGGCCAAGAAGTTCGATGTTCCGGACACGTCCGGAGCGCTGGTGAGTGAGGTTACTGCCGGCGGACCTGCCGACAAAGCCGGCATCAAGAACGGGGATGTGGTCCGCAAGTTGAATGGCCAGACCGTCGAAGGACGGGATCAATTGACGGCGATGATCACCAATGTCAACCCCGGGACCGAAGTGAAGTTGGACATCCTGCGCGACGGCCAACCGATGACCGTTCGCGTCAAGCTGGGCGAGCGGCCGGCTAATCTCGGCGTCCAAGCCGGGGTGGGCAAAGCTCCCACGGAAGGAGCGTTACGCGGCGTCACGGTGCAAAACCTCACGCCCGCCCTCCGCGATCAGTTAGGTATCCCAACCGACGTGCGGGGCGTCGTGGTGACAGAAGTCGATCCCAGCAGTCCTGCTGCTCAGACCTTGCAGCAAGGCGATGTCATCGAGGGTATCAATCGCCACCCCGTCAATTCCGTAACGGACTTTAACCGCTGGGCGGCTGAGGCGAAGGGGCAAACCCTGCTGCGCCTCAACCGGCAAGGCAGCGGATTTTATATAGTAATTTCTCCTGGCGATAGCGAGGATGAAGAAAGTCAGTGAGCTTGCGTGCGCCTTCGCCTGCGACTCGTAGGGGGACGGTTTGCCGTCCCCTGACGCCGCGATAACCCGGAAGAAGCTTGCGATGACGCTGGCCATGGGATTAGCCGCGGCCCTTCTCTTGGCGGTCGCAGGAATTCGCCTCTTCGAGAATTCTTTCATCTACTTCCCGCCGCGTTTCCCGGAAGGGTTTCCCCCGCCGGAACTTTACGCGCGGCAGGTTGAGGATGTCTGGATCACCACGCTCGATAAAGTTCGAGTGAATGCTTGGTACTCACCGAATCCCGCCTCCGAAAAAGCGCTCCTGTGGTTTCACGGCAACGCGGAAAACATCGGCCAGGGGCTCGAACACTTGACGTTCTACTCGCGCCTCGGTGTCAATGTGCTTGCCGTGGACTATCGGGGCTATGGGAAGAGCGAAGGCTCACCGGACGAAACAGGAGTGTATCGCGATGCCGACGCCGCTTATGACTACCTCATCCAAGACCGGCATTTCCAACCTAAGAACGTCTTCGTGTTTGGGCATTCGCTGGGCGGCGCGGTGGCTATCGACCTTGCCTCCAGGCGGGAGTGCGGCGGCCTGATTGTGCAAAGCTCCTTCACCTCGGCGAAGGATATGGCGCGCCGCATGTTTCGCATTCCCCTGTTCGAGTATATCCCCAAGAGCCAGTTCGACTCGCTTGCCAAGATTCGACGCGTTCGCGCCCCCATCTTAATCGTCCACGGGACGCGTGACGAAGTCGTCCCATTCCCCATGGGGCAGCGACTCTTCCAAGCTGCGCCCGAACCCAAGTTCTTCTTTCCCGTGCAAGACGCCGGGCACAATGATGTAGTGGAGGTCGGGGGAGAAGGGCTTCTCGACCGTCTCAAGTCCTTCTTGGAGGAAAACCATGAAGTCCGTTGAGGTCTTTCGTCATTCGAAGCGGGGCGAGGGGAAGGGCCTGAGCCAGGAAGGCCGTGACTTGGCTCAACGCGCAAAGGCTCTGCTAGCCCCCCACTATGACCTTTGGGTATCCAGTCCGAAACAACGCGCTCGGGAAACCCTGGAAGTATTTGGCTTCAATCGGTACGAGGTCGACAAAGCCTTTACCGCCGTGAACCCCTGGGAGCCGTTTGACACCCAGATCACCAAAATCGCCCCAGCACGCGGCATCATCCCACTTGCCGCCTGCTGGGAGTATCCCGAGGCATTGAATTGTCTGCGCCGGCAAGGCATGACATTCTTGGGTGCGGTGAAGCGTGTTTCCAGCAGGTTGCCCGAAGGCGGCCGCGCCCTTGTCGTCTCCCACGGCGGCATTCTCGAGGCTGCGGCTCTGCTGGGTTGCTCACGTTATCATCTGGATGAAATCGGCGGCGAAATCGGCTTTTGCGAAGGCGTGGTCTTCATCTTCGAGGGGGAGGCGCTGAAAGGCGTCGCGGTGAAGCGTCTGCCGAAGAGTACGTAGTGATCACGCAAACACAAGATCGCACCGGTGCTCTGAAGCCGCACATTGCTCCCCTGCTTTGGGTAAATCGCGGACCACATCCGCTTGCCCCGAAGGGGCAAACCGTGAGTAGCCGTAGGTTTCAACCTACGGAAAACAAGCCGATCACCAGCGTCAACCCCGAATGGGGTTGACGGGTGCAGAATGGGCCCATGTCGACCCATATCCAGATTTGTTATCACATCGTCTTCCCGACGAAGGACCGTCAGCCGACCCTCCGGGCGGATCGCCGCGAGGACCTCTTCCGCTACATTTGGGGCATCATCAAGAACCGCGGCCGCCATCTTTACCGCATCAACGGTCTCGGAGACCACCTTCACATTCTTAGCAGCCTGCACCCCACCGTCTGCCTGGCGGATTTCGTCAAGGACATCAAAACTGGCTCGGCACTCTGGATCAAGGATAACTCAGTGTTCAAGAGCTTTTCGCACTGGCAAGAGGGATACGGCGCTTTTACGTGCTCTAGGCGCGACATCGATGACCTAATCGAATACATCAAGAGACAAGAGGAGCATCACCGCCGGACGACCTTTGCGGAGGAGTACCGCAAGCTGCTGGAGGAGGCGGGGATTGAATTCGACGAACGGTACATGCTTTAGGCCCGTAGTCCGGCCCCTACCGGGGCCGTGACCTCTTTTGTGGACTGGTTTCCGTAGGTTGAAACCTACGGCTACTCACGGTTTGCCCCTTCGGGGCAGCCGCCTGCATTACGAGATTTACCGGAAGCAAAGAGGTAATGTGCGGGTTTAGGCCAACAGTGGGATCTTATTTCTGGGTAGTCCCTGAGGTACGCTTGTGAAGGGAGCTAGCCTTCCTGGCTTCGCGGGCTTTGTGATAAGATGTGTTTATGGCAAACACTCGAAGCACGACATTTAGCATCCGGTTGAAACCTGGAGTCAAGAAGCGGCTGGCAAGACTGGCGAAAGCCTCCGGTCGGAGTTCTAATTTCCTTATTTCCGACGCCGTAGAGTCTTATGTCCGCGACCAGGAAAGGCTGAGCGCCGAAATCCGCCAAGCCGACCGCCAAGTACGCGCCAGCCACTATATCAAGCACGAGGATATGAAGGCCTGGCTCCTTTCCTGGGGAACCGACCATGAGTTGCCGCCCCCAAAATGCGCGTGCGGCGAAGAGCATCAGGACGAGGTCCTGTGCCGGTAGAAATTAGTTGGTCTCCTCTGGCGCTAGCGCGCCTGCAAGAGATCCGTGCCTACGTGGCGCTGGAGAATCCCGGTGCGGCGGAGCGATTAGCGACCCGCATCGTGGCGGTCGTGGAAGCCTTGAGGGACTTTCCCTATTTGGGCCGAGCAGGAGCCGAGCCCGGAATTCGAGAGTTGGTCATCGGCGGGACACCCTACATCGTTCTCTGCCGAGTGCGGGGCAAGCGGGTTACGATCAATACGATCTGGCATGGAGCGCAACGGAAAGAGGCTTGAAGCCTTGCTCATTTCGATTGGAGGAATTACAATAGCACACCGTGAATCTGACAAGCCTACTCCATCAGGCCATCGCCGAGATCGAAAAACTGCCCGCTGAGGAGCAGGATGCGATTGCGTCACGCATTTTGGCTGAACTGGCCGACGAGCGCGCGTGGGAAAGCCGCTTCAATGCTACGACCGACGAACAGTGGGAGCGCTTGGCCCAAAGAGCGCGCCGCGAAATCGCGGCTGGGGAGACCACTCCACTCGATGACGTTTTCCCGCCTGGTGTTCCCCAGCCGTGACCTCGAGTGTCACTAAAGATTTTCGGAGGCGGCTTGACCGGCTTGCCACACCTGTTCGCCAGCAGGCGGACCGAGCTTACGCGCTATGGCGCGCCGATCCCTTTCATCTCAGTCTCCAGTTCAAGCAGGTCAGCCCCCAATGGCCGATCTACTCGGTCCGTATTGGGATTGGTTTTCGAGCGCTAGGGCTGCGGGAGACAGATCGCATCTGCTGGTTCTGGATCGGTTCGCACGGTGAGTACGATGAGCTCATTAAGCATCTTTAACCGAATGTCAGGGCGGGCTCCCGGGTTACAAAACTACGACCCGGGAGGAGGTCCGGCGGGTTTTCCGGAGCCGTTGGCTTTCTGGCCGCCGCCGGCAGGGGGAACGGCGGCGCCGTGGCACTTCTTATATTTCTTGCCGCTGCCGCAGGGGCAGGGATCGTTGCGTCCAATCTTCTCGCGGCGGATGACCTGCTGGGGCTTCTCGGTGACGCCGCCGCCCACCATCTGCATCTCGGCCTGCTCGCGCCGCTTGCGCCGCTGGTACTGACGGATCATTTCCTCTTGTTCTTCCGGCGTCTTCAACAGGAAGAGGAAGCGCAGGGTCTCGTCCTCGACGCGGTCCATCAGGCTCTCGAACATATCGAAAGACTCGCGCTTATATTCCACTAGTGGGTCGCGCTGGCCGTAGCCACGCAGGCCGATGCCCTCCTTCAAGTGGTCCATGGTCAGAAGGTGGTCTTTCCACTGCGCGTCCACCACCTGGAGCATGATCATGCGCTCGTGCAAGCGCATCCGCTCGGCGCCCCAGGCCTGCTCCCGCTCGTCGTACCGCTCGCGGGCCAGGCGTTTCAACTCCTGGGCGAGTTGGTCGACCGTCTTGGGGTCGAACTTCTTCATGTCGAGCGGGCGGAGGTCGATTCCCAGCCTGTTCCAGAACTCCGTGCGCAAGCCATTGATATTCCACTGGTCGGCGTGCTGGTCCTTGGGACAGAATTCGCCGACCAGCCATTCCACCATGCGGTCGCAAATCCCCAGCACGTATTCCTTCTGGTCTTGTCCCTCCAGTTGTTTTCCTTCCAGCAATTGACGCCGCAGGCCGTAGAAGGTCTCGCGCTGCTTGTTCATCACGTCGTCGTACTCGAGCAGGTGCTTGCGCGACTCGAAGTTCTGCGCTTCCACGGCCTTTTGCGCCGCCTCGATGCGCTTGCTGATCATTCTCGACTCGATGGCCACGCCTTCTTCCATGCCCAGACGCTGCATGAAGTTCGAGACCCAATCCTTGGC
>Ga0187784_10002307_pt1 | contig 15291 bp, 14 predicted proteins | sample 1015_SJ02_MP15_2_FD_132964 | JGI IMG/M metagenome (GOLD analysis project Ga0187784, IMG submission 132964) | Tropical peat soil microbial communities from peatlands in Department of Meta, Colombia - 1015_SJ02_MP15_20_MG | ecosystem: Environmental > Terrestrial > Soil > Wetlands > Peat | place...
GCAGTTCGACTCGCCGTCCGGCATGAGCCGGTTCGAGGAGCTCCTGAAGCCTTACCGCACGGGCGCCTGCGGCGTGAGCGTGACGGTGAGCCGCGGAGGATACTCGGGGCGGGTCAACCTGCCGGATGCCTGGTCGGTTCGCCCGACGCGCGAGCTTCTCGATAAACTATCGGCGCTGGTGGGCCGCGACGGCTGGTATTTGGTGTATGGTCCGCGCACCGACATGCGCGGCGAGGAAAGCTCTTCATGGCGATGAATTTCTTGGAGTTCGAGCAGCCGATCGCCGAATTGGAGGCGAAGATCGAAGAGCTCAAGTTCCTGGGCTCCGACTCGACCATCAACATTGCCGAGGAGGTCAAGCGGCTGCAATCGAAGAGCCGTGCCCTGACAAGCACCATCTTCGCGAATCTCACCCCTTGGCAGATCACGCAACTGGCGCGGCACCCGCAGCGGCCCTACACCCTGGACTACGTATCGCTGATCTTCACCGATTGGCAGGAGCTGCACGGCGATCGCATGTACAGCGATGACCTCGCGATCGTCGGCGGCCTGGTGCGTCTCGAGGGCCAGCCGGTGATGCTCATCGGCCATCAAAAAGGCCGCGACACCAAGGAACGCGTGCGCCGCAATTACGGCATGCCGAAACCCGAGGGCTACCGCAAGGCGCTGCGCCTGATGAAGATGGCCGAGCGCTTTCGCATTCCCATCATCACGCTGATCGACACGCCGGGCGCCTACCCGGGGATCGGCTCGGAGGAGCGCGGCCAAAGCGAGGCCATCGCGCGGAACCTATTCGAGATGTCGCATCTCGCGGCCCCGATTCTGTCGGTGGTCATCGGCGAAGGCGGCTCGGGCGGTGCGCTCGCGATCGGAGTCTGCGATCGACTGCTGATGCTGCAATTCTCGGTGTATTCGGTCATCACGCCGGAGAGCTGTGCGTCGATTCTCTGGAAGAGCACCGACAAGAAAGAGATTGCGGCGGACGCGATGGGCGGAACCGCCGATCGGCTGAAAAAACTCGCCCTGGTGGACGAGGTCCTGAAGGAACCTCACGGGGCCGCCCACCGCGATCCTCACGCCATGGCTCAAACCATGAAAGAAAGCATGGTCAAGCACTTATCGGAGCTTTGTAAGCAACCCATCACGACGCTGCTCGACGCGCGACAAGCGCGCCTGCGCAGCTTCGGCGCGTTCCACGAAGGATAGGAGCCCCTAGCATGGTCTTCGGCGCGGCCCTGTTGCGCGCCGTCCTGGAGGAGCATCTGCCGAGCGATGCGACGGGCTTGCTGGTTGCCCTGAGCGGCGGTGCGGACTCGGCGGCACTGCTCACGGCGCTCAAGCAAGGTGCTGGGTGGCCTCTTGCGCTGCGCGCCGTACACGTCGATCACGGCTTGCAGCGTGCCTCGCTCGCGCTCAAGGAGGCGAGCGAGAAGCTGTGCCGTCGCTTGGCTGTGCCGCTCTCGGTCCTCGAGGTTCGCGTCGACACCGGCACCGGCGTCTCGATCGAGGCGGAGGCGCGCCGCGCGCGCTACCGCGCGCTCGCGCTCGAGCTTCGGCCGGGCGAGTGCCTGTTGACGGCGCACCATGCGCAGGATCAAGCCGAAACGCTCCTCTTGCAGCTCATGCGCGGCGCCGGAGTCGCGGGCTTGTCGGCGATGCCGGTATGTCGGCCGTTTGCGAAAGGGTGGCATTTACGGCCGCTCCTCAACGTGACCCCGCGCGAGCTCGGCGCGTTTCGCGCCTCGCACGCGGTCCTCGCCGTGGAGGACCCCATGAACCGCGACCCGCGCTTCGACCGTGCGTACCTGCGCCTGCGACTGTGGCCGGCCGTCGAAGAGCGCTGGCCGGCGGCGGCCGAGACCTTGTCCAGGGCTGCGCGTCACCTGGCCGAGGCGCAAGAGTCTCTCGACTCGAGGGCTGAAGAGCGTGTCGACCGCTTGCGCGATGGGGATGCGCTCTCGGTGAGGGGACTGCGCGCGTTGTCGGCGATCGAGCGAGTGGAGACGCTGCGCCACTGGCTGCGGGCGGCGGCGATCACGCCGCCGCCCGCGTCGCGCTTGACCGAGGCGCTCAAGCAGATTCTCCAAAGCCGCAGCGACCACCAACCTGCAATCGTCTGGGGGCCGCACGCTCTGCGTCGCTACCGGCAGCGCCTGTTCGTCACCCCGGCCATCGTCCCTGCGCTCGCGCACGCTCTGGAATGGCGTGTCGCGCAGGGGTCGTGTCTGCCGCTCGGCGAGAGCTTGGGCACGCTGCGCTGGGCCTCGCAGCCGGGCGGCTTGGATCCACGGTTGTTGCCGGACAGCTTGAGCGTGCGCCGGCGCCGCGGCGGTGAGACCTTGAGAATCGGCGCGCGCGCACGCACGCAGAGCGTGCAGCACCTGTGTCAATCGATGGGGGTGCTGCCCTGGATGCGCGATGCGCTGCCGATGCTCTACGCGGGCGATGCGCTCGTCGGCGTCGCAGATCTATGGCAGGACGCGCACTTCAGCGTCGCTCGGGACGCGCCGGGAATCGCATGCGTCTGGGAGGATGCGCCGATTCTCACCTGAGCGCGCGCGATGCGCGAGCTCCCGATGAGGGCGCCGATTGTGGCACAGGCACCGATCTGGTAATCTGAACTCCCGTCGAATTTCATTATCCATCTGCGCTCCTGGGCCGCGTGAAACATGGTTTCACGCGGCGTGGGGTATTTCGGCGGCGACCTGAGGAACCTGCCCATGACTCGATTCATATTCGTCACCGGCGGCGTGGTTTCCTCGCTCGGCAAGGGCATCGCCTCCGCCTCCCTGGGCGCCATCCTCGAGGCGCGAGGATTGAAGATCAGCATGGTGAAGCTCGATCCATACATAAACGTGGATCCGGGCACCATAAGTCCCTTTCAGCACGGGGAGGTGTTCGTCACCGCCGACGGCACCGAGACCGACCTCGATCTCGGCCATTACGAGCGTTTCGTGCGCACCACGACGGGGCGCAACAGCAACTTCACGACCGGGCGGATCTACGAGCGCGTGATCGCCAAGGAACGGCGCGGTGACTACCTGGGCGCGACAGTGCAGGTGATTCCGCACATCACCGACGAAATCAAGTATCGAATTCGTATGGGTGCGGGGGACGCCGATGTGTGCATGGTCGAGATCGGAGGCACGGTCGGCGACATCGAGTCGCTGCCGTTTCTCGAGGCAATTCGCCAGATGGGCGTCGAGCTCGGTCGCAACCAGGTGCTCTACATGCACTTGACGCTCGTGCCCATCGTCGGCGGCTCGGGCGAGATCAAGACCAAGCCCACGCAGCACTCGGTCAAGGAATTGCGAGGCATCGGCATCCAGCCGGATATCTTGCTATGTCGCTGCCTGCATTCGCTGCCCGACGAGCAGCGCCGCAAGATCGCCCTCTTCACCAACGTCGAGGAGCGCGCGGTAATCTCCGCGGTCGACTCGGACGATATCTACAAGATCCCGATGCTGCTTCACGAACAGGATCTCGACGACATCGTGGTCGACAAGCTGCGCTTGAACGCACCGCCGACGGACCTCGCCGAATGGCGGGCGGTGGTCGCGGCCAAGCAGAATCCGGAGGCGGTGGTCGATATCGGCATGGTCGGCAAGTACGTGCAGATCCGCGACTCTTACATCTCGCTCAACGAGTCGCTCATGCACGGAGGGATCAAGACGCGCACGCGCGTGAATATCCATTACTTCGAGTCTCAGGACATCGAACGCCATGGGCCGGCCCGCCTCGAGACCATGGACGCGATCTTGGTTCCGGGCGGCTTCGGCGACCGGGGCATCGAGGGAAAGATCCAGGCGATACGATTTGCGCGGGAGAATCGCATTCCGTATCTCGGGATTTGTCTCGGCATGCAGTTGGCGATCATCGAGTACGCGCGCAACGTTGTGGGCCTCAAGGACGCCAACAGTACCGAATTCGACCGCGCCACGAATCATCCGGTGATCGCGCTGATCACCGAGTGGCAGGATCTCGCGCGCGGGCAGCAGGTGCGCGACGAGAAATCCGACTTGGGAGGGAGCATGCGCTTGGGCGCTCAGGAGGCGCGGCTCAAGCCGGGGACGCTGGTGCGTGCGCTCTACGGCAAGGAAAGCATCTACGAGAGACATCGGCACCGCTACGAGTTCAACAATCACTACTTGGAGGAGTTGTCCGCGGCGGGCTTGACGTTCTCGGGGTTTTCGGCCGACGGCCTGGTGGAGATGGTCGAGCTCGATTCTCACCCCTGGTTCGTGGCGAGCCAGTTCCATCCGGAGTTCACCTCGACGCCGCGTGACGGGCATCCGTTGTTCACGGGCTTCATTCTGGCGGCGCGCGAATACCGTGCAGCGCTGCAGCCCGGCCGCGCAACGGCATGAGGCTTGCCTCCTTCGAGGTCGGTGCGGACCGGCCGCTCTTCTTGATTGCGGGACCTTGCGTAATCGAGAGCGAGGCGATGGTCGTCGAGGTGGCCGGGCGGCTGCGGGAAGTGACCGGCTCGCTCGGCATCCCGTTCGTCTTCAAGGCCTCCTTTGACAAGGCCAATCGCAGCTCGCGCACGAGCTTCCGCGGGCCCGGGATCGAGGCGGGACTGAAGGCGCTCGCGCTGGTGCGCGCCCAGATCGGCGTTCCCGTGCTCACCGACGTGCACGAAGACACGCCCGTGGGCGAGGTGGCTCAAGTGGTCGACGTGCTGCAAACCCCGGCATTTCTGTGCCGGCAGACGAATTTCATCGTCGCCGTCTGCTCGCAGGGCAAACCCGTGAACATCAAGAAGGGTCAGTTCCTGAGTCCGTGGGAAATGCAGAACGTCGTCGACAAGGCGCGCTCGACGGGCAACACCCAGATCATGGTGTGCGAGCGCGGTTTCTCATTCGGTTACAACAATCTCGTCTCGGACATGCGCTCGTTGGCCATCATGCGTGCAACCGGCTGTCCCGTGGTGTTCGACGCCACGCACTCCGTGCAGCTCCCCGGCGGGAAGGGTGAGGCTTCCGGCGGCGAGCGCGAGTTCGTGCCGGTGCTGGCGCGGGCGGCGGTCGCGACGGGCATTGCGGGCCTGTTCATGGAAACGCATCCGGATCCGGCAAAGGCGCTCTCGGATGGGCCCAACGCCTGGCCGCTCGACCGTATGGCATCGCTTCTCGCGACGCTGGTCGAGCTCGATCGCACCGTGAAGAGGAAACCTTTCGAGGAGTCGCTGCTATGAGCCGCATCGTCGATATTCGAGGCCGCGAGATCATCGATTCGCGCGGCAATCCTACCGTCGAGGCCGATGTCGCGCTCGAATCGGGCGTCATGGGCCGAGCGGCTGTGCCCTCGGGGGCCTCCACGGGATCGCGCGAGGCGGTGGAGCTGCGCGACGGGGATCCGAAGCGCTTCCTGGGTAAGGGTGTCCGAAAAGCGGTCGAGCACATCAACGGCACGATTCGCGCCACGCTCGTCGGGCTCGATCCCAGGGATCAGCCCGGCCTCGACGGCAAGTTGATCGCGGCGGACGGCACCGACAACAAGTCCAAGCTGGGCGCGAACGCGATCCTCGCCGTATCGCTCGCCGCCGCACACGCCGCCGCGCAGGAGCGCAAATTGCCGCTGTATCGCCATCTGAGCGATGGCCGTGAGCTCGTCATGCCGGTGCCGATGATGAACATCATCAACGGCGGCGCACACGCAGACAACAGCATCGACATCCAGGAATTCATGATCTTGCCGCTGGGCGCGCCGTCCTTGTCGGAGGCACTGCGCTACGGCTCCGAGGTGTTCCACGCGCTGAAGAAGGTGCTGCACGCGAAGGGTCTCAACACCGCCGTGGGAGACGAGGGCGGGTTTGCGCCGGACCTGCCGTCGAACGAGGCCGCGCTCGCGACGATCCTCGAAGCCATCGAGAAGGCGGGGTACCGCCCGGGCAGGGACATCTACCTGGGGCTCGACGTCGCGAGCAACGAGCTCTACGAGGACGGACTCTACGAGCTTGCCTCCGAGTCGCGCAAGTTCGACGCGCGTGGCTTTGCCGACTATCTCGCGGGGCTCGCCGCGAGGTATCCCATCGTGACGATCGAGGACGGCATGAGCGAGGGCGATTGGGACGGGTGGGCGGTGCTCACCCAGAAGCTGGGAGCCAAGCTGCAACTGGTCGGTGACGACCTCTTCGTCACCAACACCGAGATATTCGCCGAAGGCATCGCCAAGAAGATCGCCAACGCGATTCTCATCAAGCCGAACCAGATCGGCACGCTCACCGAGACCCTGGCTGCCATCGAGATGGCAGCCAAGGCGAAGTACGCCGCGATCGTCTCGCACCGCTCGGGCGAGACCGAGGACGTGACGATCGCCGACATTGCGGTAGGGACCGCCGCCACGCAGATCAAGACCGGCTCGATGTCGCGCTCGGATCGAGTCGCCAAATACAATCAGTTGCTGCGCATCGAAGCCGAGCTCGGCAGCAAGGCGCAGTTCGCGGGACGTAAGGCATTGGCGGTTCCAGTTTCTTAAGAATTCGTGCTAAGCTACTGTGCACATGAGGATTTTAGCCGTCATTCTTGCTCTGTGCTTGGTCCTGCTGCAGTACCGTCTGTGGGTGTCCGATCAAGGGATGCGCGAGATCTGGCGCTTGAGTCAAGCGGTCGAGGCGCAGGCGTCGGCGAACTCCGAGCAGCGTGAGCGCAATCGTCAATTGGCGGCGGAAGTGGCTGACTTGAAGGTCGGACTCACCGCGCTCGAGGAGCGTGCACGCAGCGAGCTCGGCATGGTGGGCAACAGCGAGACCTTCTATCAGATCGTGACTCCCGCTACCGCGGCGCCCGCCACGACCCTCTCTGCTCGCGCACAGTGAGCGGGCCCGAAGCAGCGCGCCGCGTCTTCGCGGTCGTACCGGCCGCCGGCCGCGGTGAGCGCTTCGATCCGGGTGGCAAGCGTGCCCCCAAGCAATACACGCCGCTCTTCGGATCGACCGTGCTCGAATGGGCGCTGCGACCCTTGCTTGCGGAGCCGCGCATCGAGCGGGTCGTGGTCGTCGTCGCGGCCGATGACCTGCACTGGAGCGAGCTCGCGCGTGCCATCGATCACCCGAAACTAGCCACTGCCATCGGTGGGGCGAGCCGCCAGGAGTCCGTGATGAGCGGGCTTAAGGGTCTTGGCACGCTGGCCCGAGCGGATGACTGGGTGCTCGTGCACGATGCCGCGCGCCCGTGCTTGGAGGCGCCCGACGTGAAGGCCGTGGTCGACGCGCTCGACGGGGAGGCGTGCGGTGCCGTGCTCGCCACGCCGGTCGTGGATACCGTCAAGCGCGAGCGTGACGGGCTCATCGGCGAGACGGTGGATCGGCGAGGATTGTGGCGCGCGTTGACGCCCCAGGTATTTCCCTTGGGAGCGCTCGAGCGGGCGCTCGCCCAAGCCGAGCGCGGCGCGGTCAGCGTCACCGACGAGGCACAGGCGATGGAGCGGCTTGGGCTCAGGCCGAGGCTCGTGCAAGGTTCCCCGCTCAACATCAAGATCACGCGCGCGTCGGATTTGGATCTGGCAGAGCGTATATTGGCGAGCGCGGAGAGTGCAGCGATGCGGGGCAGAATGCGAATCGGCCAGGGGTTCGACGTGCACGCGTTCGGCGCAGGCGATCACGTCATGCTGGGCGGGGTGCGGGTGGCTCACCACCGCGGCGTGGTGGCGCATTCGGACGGCGATGTGGTGATTCACGCGCTCTGCGACGCCTTGCTCGGCGCGCTCGGCGCAGGCGACATCGGCAAGCATTTTCCGGACAGCGATCCGCGCTACAAGGGCGCGGATAGCCGCCTGTTCTTGCGCACGGTCGCCGGCATGATGCGCTCGGCGGGATGGAGACTCATCAACGCGGACGTGACGGTGCTCGCCGAGGCGCCGCGCATCGCCTCCCATCGCGCGGCCATCGCCGCCAATCTTGCCGCCGATCTCGGCACCTCCGCCGAATGCATCAATATCAAAGCCACCACCACCGAGCGGCTGGGATTCATCGGCCGGGGCGAGGGACTGGCAGCACAAGCCGGCGTACTCCTGGGCGCCGCAAACGCAACGGGCTCTTAGGTGGCGATCCGGGGCCCGCGGCCCGAGAGCTGGACGCGAGCCGCGCTCGAGCCACCCCGCGCCTGCGGCGCTGCGCCGCTTCCCAAGGTGCAGATCAAGGTGGAACCGGAGGATTTTCGCGTCGAGGAGCTGCTATCCTTTACCCCATCGGAGGCGGGTCCCCACTGGCTGCTGCGCATCGAGAAGCGTGCGGCGAATACTCCCTGGGTGGCGGCCGAGCTCGCCCGCATCGCCGGCCTGCCGCTGGCGGACATCGGCTACGCCGGCTTGAAGGACCGCCACGCGATCGCCGTACAGTGGTTCAGCGTCCCCGTCCGAGCGCAGCAGCCGGTCGAGTTCTGGAGCAAGGCGGGTAGCGAGGAATTCAAGGTCCTCGAGGTGCGCGCGAATGCGCGCAAGCTCAAACGCGGCGCCCTCGCGGGCAATCAATTTCACATTCGCCTGCGCCGGCTCGTCTGGCCGCCCGAGGATCTCGACACGAGGATCGCCGCGCTCCGCGCTCACGGCGCGCCGAACTACTTCGGAGCGCAACGTTTCGGCCGAGAAGGATTCAATCTCGATCGGCTCGCCGGGTGGGTAGCGAGCGGGCGCGAGCCGCGCGGGCGTGCCGAGCGCGGATTCGCGCTCTCCGCTGCGCGTGCGCTCATATTCAATGCGGTGCTCGCGCGGCGCGTGCAAGCAGGCAACTGGTCCCGGCTGGAGGAGGGGGATCTTGCGAGCCTCGAGGGCAGCGGCAGCTACTTCCACGTTGCGGCGATCGACGATGAGCTCGAGCGGCGACTCGCCGCGTTCGACATTCACCCGTCCGGGCCGCTCTGGGGTCGAGGCGTGCCGCAGACTTCGGGTCGCGCGCTCGATACCGAGCTCGAGGTAGCGCGAGAGTTCGGCGCCGTTGCCGAGCTTCTCGCAATGCAAGGGCTGGCTCAGGAGCGACGCGCTCTGCGCTGCCGAATCCGCGACCTCTCCGTCGAGGCCGATGGGTCCACGCTGACCTTGAGCTTCGCTCTGGGCAGAGGACAATTCGCGACCGCGGTGCTGCGCGAACTGTGTGAATTCGAGCAGCCGCTATTCGAGCCCGCCGCCGATTAGCCGGATCAAGCCCGCAAAAGCACGTACACGGCGCCCGTGCCGCCATCGATGCCACGGGCCGAGCTGAACGCCATGACGTCGCAGTGGTGCTTGAGCCAGGAGTTGACCGCGATCTTGAGAATCGGTCCGCGCGCGCCGGAGCGGTAACCTTTGCCGTGAATGATTCTCACGCATCGATGGCCGGCCTGCCGATTGAATGCGATGAACTCGGCGAGACTCTCGCGGGCCGCCGCTTGAGAGAGACCGTGCAGATCCAGCTCGTCTTCGATCGGGAAGAGTCCGCGGCGCAGGTGTCGCAGCACCGAGGTGCGCACGCCGGGCCGCCGAAAGGACAGCGCGTCGGCGCCCGTGAGCTGCGGTGCGGCCTCTTCCGGAACGAGCGGCAGGCTCTCGTTCGATTGAGCGGCGGCGGCGCGGCGCGCGCGCCTCGTCTCGCCGGGTGCGCCGACGCGCGAGGGCGCCAGCGGTTTCACGTCGCGCACCGCGGCGCGAAAGAGCTCGGCCTCTTGGGCGGCGTGCGCTCTTTGCTCGACGCGAGCCTTGTCATGCGCGACGGCGGCGTTGGGTCGGGCAGAGCGTGGTTTTGCCATGGTATGAGGACTCGATCTGCTATCCGCGTTTGCGGCGTTACAGTATAGTCCGCAAGGGCTAACCCGCCATCGCAGCTCTGGTAAAGTGAAGATCCTACTTTCTAACGACGACGGGTACCGTGCCGAGGGGCTGGAGGCGCTTCGGCAAGCCGTCCAGCCGTTGGGTGCGCTCACGATCGTCGCTCCCGACCGCAACCGGAGCGGTGCGAGCAACTCGCTCACCTTGGACGTTCCCGTGCGCGCGGCGCGCTACGATGCCGATTGCTACTACGTCAATGGAACACCCACCGACTGCGTGCACCTCGCGGTGTCGGGACTTTTCGATTTCGATCACGACATCGTCGTGTCGGGCGTCAACGATGGAGCGAACCTCGGCGACGACACGCTGTATTCGGGGACGGTAGCGGCCGCGGTGGAGGGACGATTTTTCGGACTTCCGGCGATCGCAGTGTCGTTGTGCACCGAGCCCGGCAGCCCGCGCAACTTTGCGAGCGCCGCGCAGATTGCGGCAAGCTTGATCAAGCGTCTCGCGGTCACGCCGCTCCAGGGACCCGTGATGCTCAACCTCAATGTACCGGATCTGCCCGACGGGCAGATCGCCGGCATCCAGGTGACGCGGCTCGGCAGCCGACACCGCAGCAAGCCCATCGTGCGGGCAAAGGATCCCCGCGGCCGCAACGTTTACTGGGTGGGCAACGCGGGAGAGGGACAGGATGCGGGTCCCGGTACGGACTTCCATGCCGTTGCCAACGGCTTCGCATCGATTACCCCGCTGCAAGCGGACTTGACGCGCCACGTGGCTCTGCCCGAGCTCGAGCGCTGGCTAAAGGCTTGACCTGCATGGAGAACCCACGTCTCAACGGCATCGGCATGACTTCGGCGCGTACCCGAGAGCGGCTGGTGCAGCGGCTGCGGGATCAGGGGATCGTCGATGAGCGAGTACTCGAGCAGATACGCAACGTGCCGCGCCACCTGTTCGTCGACGAGGCGCTCGCCAGCCGAGCCTACGAGGACACGGCGCTGCCGATCGGTTTCGGTCAAACGATCTCCCAGCCTTTTGTCGTGGCGCGCATGACGGAGGCATTGCTCGAGGCGGGTCCTGCGCGCAAGGTACTCGAGATCGGCACCGGCTGCGGCTATCAAAGCGCCGTGCTCGCGCCGCTCGTGGCCGATCTCTACACCATGGAGCGCATCGCGGGTCTCCTGGGCCGTGCGCGACGCTTGTTACGCGAGCTCAAGATCCGCAACGTGCACTTTCGGCACGACGACGGCAATGCCGGGTGGCCATCGCGCGCGCCCTTCGATGGGATTCTCGTCACGGCCGCGCCCTATGCCGTGCCCCAGCCCTTGTTCGACCAGCTCGCCGTCGGCGGTCGCTTGATCGCGCCGGTCGGGCCCGACGGACGTCAGGAGCTCGTCCGCTTCACCAAAGGTGAGGTACGAATGCACAGTGAATCCTTGGGCGCCGTGAGCTTCGTGCCGCTGCTCTCGGGACTCGAGCGCTAGTGTCCTGAATCAGAAATTCGCCGGCATTCGAACGCCGCGGCGCCCCGCCCGCTGCGTTGCTCCTTCCTTGAATACGCTAAAGTATTCGCGGTCGTCGCGCCTTGCGGTCGGGCCGCGGCGGCGCTCTCGGTGCACGGCGAATTTCTGATTCAGGACACTAGGAGCCTGGCCGACAGGCTCCTAGCCGCCCTCCGAGCGCAAGTGCGCGCGAGCGTTGTCGGTGTCGTCGCACTGCTGAGCGCCGCCGGCTCCGGCTGCGCCCTCACTAGCGACGATAGCGCGAGAACCTATGTCGTGCAGCCGCACGATACCGTGTACAGCATCGCCTGGCGCCATGATCTCGATTATCGCGACCTCGCGAGATGGAACCGTATCGGACCCGATTATCGGATCGTGATCGGCCAGGTACTCGTTCTCGGGCCGACGGCTCGCCCGCATCCATCGCCCGGCAGCGCGAAGCGCATCGCAGCGCCCCCGCCCGCGCCGAGCGCGGCAGGGAAGTCGCCGGGTGCGCAGCAAACTGCACCGCCAGGTCCCGCCGGCGCTCCCGGGCCCCCCGAGGCGGTCGCCGCGTCGGCAGCGGCGTCGGCCGCGACTCCGGGCCCACCGCTCCAATGGTTTTGGCCGACGACGCACGCCTCGGCGCCGCGCCCGGTACCCGGTGGGGGCATCTTGCTCCTCGGTGAGCTCGGTCAGCCGATCCGCGCAGCCTCGAGTGGTCGTGTGGTGTATGTGGGCAACGGACTTCGCGGCTACGGCAATCTCATCATCATCAAGCATGGCGAGAATCTGCTCTCCGCATACGCGCACACGCGCGAACTCGAAGTGCGCGAGGGACAGCAAGTCGCCGGGGGAGAGGTGATCGCGCAGATGGGGACAGGACCCCGTCGAATCGCGGCGCTCTATTTCGAGATCCGCTTGAACGGCAAGCCCGTCGACCCGCTCTCGTACTTGCCGAAGATCTAACATGGTTGAGTCGCCGGCGAGGTCTAAGTGATTTCTAGATAACTAATATAAGTAATTGAATTATATAATTGAACTATTTACAAACCGGGAGTGCGGTGTTCGCCGCGTTGACGCTCGCAGGCGGGTAGGCGTATGGTTCGTGGCCTGTTGTCAGGGAAAAATCTATTAGCGGGGCGCGACGGTTAGATTCGGTCAGGGAAAAAAACACAACAAGATCAATAAGAAATAGAACAATTCTCGATACCAAACTATTTAGACCGTCGCGCCCCGCGCTTTCTTTTTGAGCTCCTAAGGAAAGAGCAGAGCGACCACGCGACGCTGCTCGGCGACGAGCACGTTGAAGGTTCTCGCTGCGGCGCCCGTGTCCATCACCTCAAAGCCGACGGCCAAGCGCAGAAATTCAGCGCCGAAGGAGTTTCGCGGAAAGCTTTGCCGCACCCCGGTTCCGAGCAGCACGAGTTCGGGCTCGAGCGCGAGGATCGGTGCGGCGTGAGCGGGGCCGAGCTCCTCGATCGCGCGAATCGCGGGTCCCGGCGCAATCGCCGAGGCGCTCACCAAGACCGGGCCGCGAAACTCCGCAGCGTTGATCCGGATCACACCCGACTCATACCCGCGGATGGTGTTCTGGCCGGTGATCGAGTCCTCGATAAAGCGCATATTAAGGTGAGGGTATTCGCAATCAGGGTTGCCGTTGTCCACAGTGTACTTTCGAATCGCCCCACGCGGGCGGGTCACGCGCACGCGTGCGCCTCGTTTCGAGCGACTGCTCGCGCGGATGCACGCGGCAGGACCCGTCGCCGATTGGCGCGCCGAAGCATTTCGACGGATCGCTCCTCATGCCGAGGTGCCGTCGGTGGCGACGGCGGCGGCGAGCATTGCCGCGATTCCCGTCTCGGGCGCCTGGGTTGCCGTTGCGACACCGCTGCATCTGGTCGCGGGCCTGACGAGCGTGAGCGTGCCGCCCGAGGCGATCTTGGAGCTCGACGCCGCCGAGGCGCAGGCGCTCGCCCGCGATTTCAACGGCGCCTTCGGCACGGACGGCCTGCGCTTGGTTTGCGGCGCGGAGAATCTGCTCCTCTGTGTGTTCGATGCGCCGCTGCAAGTCGAGACCACGAGCCCGGAGGAAGCGCTGAGCAGAGACCTCTGGCCTTCGCTGCCGCGCGGTCGCGACGCGGCGCGCCTGCGTCGGCTCATGAGCGAGATCGAGATGTGGCTGTTCGAGCACGAGGTGAACGCGCGACGTCGCTCGCGCGGCTCTCCTACAATCAGCGGGTTGTGGCTTTGGGGAGGGGGTCCGATCATCGAATCCCTGCCCGCGGTCGAGGGCTGGACGGCAGGGAAGGACCCGATGTTCAATGCGTTCGCCCCTCGATCGCACTACCCGGGAGCTGCCGCGTCGGGCGTCGTCGCTTCAGGCGTCGTGGTGATCGGCGACTGGCCGGGCACGAGCGCCTGGAGCGGCGCCGAAGAGCGCTGGCTTGCGCCGGCGCTCGCGGATCTTGCAGCAAGACGGCTCTCGAGCATCGATCTGTCGCTCGGCGATCGATCGTTGACCGTGAGCACGCGCGGGTTGCGGCGCTTCTGGTGCCGGGTGCGGCCATGGTGGGAGATCTTCGGCGTAGGCGAGGGTGGCGGCGCAGTCGAGGGTGGCGATGAGGGCTGAGATTCGCCGCCGCCCGCCGGCGCCGGTGCAGGACTTCACCGCCGGCCTCCACCCGGTGTTGCGACGCCTGTACGCCGCGCGCGGCATCAGTCGCGCGCAAGACCTCGACCTGTCGCTCGCGCGCCTCGCACCCGTCAGCTCGCTCGAGGGCGTCGAGCAGGCGGCCGCCTTGCTCGCCTCGCACCGAACCAGCGGCCGCGTGCTGGTGATCGGGGACTTCGACGCCGACGGAGCCACCGCGAGCGCTCTCGTGGTCCGGGCGCTGCGCGCGCTCGGCTTTGCGCACGTCGATTTTCTGGTGCCCGACCGCTTTCGTTTCGGTTACGGTCTGACGCCGGGCATCGTCGCCGTGGCGGCGGCGCGCCGCCCCACGCTCATCATCACCGTGGATAACGGCATCTCGAGCATCGAGGGGGTCGATGCGGCGCACGCGCTCGGCATCGAGGTGCTGATCACCGATCATCACCTGCCGGGTCCGCAACTGCCCCGCGCGCAAGCGATCGTCAATCCAAACCTCGCGGGATCGGCGTTCGCGAGTCCCGCTCTGGCCGGCGTCGGCGTGGCGTTTTACCTGGTGACGGCGCTGGCGAAGGCGCTCGAGGAGCCTCGCTTCAAGCCGGCTGAGCTGTTGGATTTGGTGGCTCTCGGGACCGTTGCCGATCTGGTGCCGCTCGACTGCAACAACCGAGTGCTGGTGGCACAGGGACTCAAGCGCATTCGCGCCGGACGGTGCGTGCCTGGAATTCGTGCGCTGGCCGAATCGGCGGGGCGCCGACTCGAGATGCTCTCGGCGGCTGACCTCGGCTTCGTCGTCGCTCCGCGGCTGAACGCCGCCGGCCGCCTCGCCGATATGAGCGTCGGCATCGCATGCCTCCTCGCCGATGACGTCCGAGAGGCGTGGCCGCTCGCCGAGCGGCTCGCCAAGCTCAACGAGGAGCGGCGCGAGATCGAGCAGCGGATGCAGCTCGAGGCCGTGGAGCTCGCCGCCGCGGTACGCTTCGACGCGGCGGGCGCCGAGGCGCTCGGATTGTGCCTGTTCGACGAGCACTGGCATCAAGGGGTGGTCGGCCTGGTGGCTGGACGGATCAAGGATCGCCTGCACCGGCCGGTGATCGCATTCGCGCGCGGCGAGGACGGAACGCTGCGCGGCTCGGCTCGCTCGGTCGCCGGCATCAATATTCGCGATGCGATCGACGCGATCGCCACTCGGCGACCGGGATTAATCGAGAAGTTCGGGGGACACGCGATGGCTGCGGGTGTGACCCTCGCGCAGTCGCACCTGCCCGTCTTTCGCGTTGCCTTCCTGGAGGAGATCACGGCGCGGAGCGACCCGGATACCCTCGCCGGGATCATCCTGAGCGACGGTGAATTGGCGGCGGGCGAGCTCTCGGTGGCGACAGCGCGCGCGCTCGCGGCAGCGGGCCCTTGGGGGCA
>Ga0187784_10002308_pt1 | contig 15289 bp, 15 predicted proteins | sample 1015_SJ02_MP15_2_FD_132964 | JGI IMG/M metagenome (GOLD analysis project Ga0187784, IMG submission 132964) | Tropical peat soil microbial communities from peatlands in Department of Meta, Colombia - 1015_SJ02_MP15_20_MG | ecosystem: Environmental > Terrestrial > Soil > Wetlands > Peat | place...
GTCGTCGAGCACGCAGCGCCGGTCCCGGTTTTCAAAGCACTTCATGCAGGCGGTGCACCCCCGAATCGTCTTGCCGGCAAGCTGGACCAGTTCGGTCTCAATGCCCTCCTTTTCGAGCTCCTCAAACACGCGTCGGATCAGGATGGCGGTGTTGCCGTCCTTTCGTGCGCTTCCGTTTATAGCGATGACTTTTGTCATAATTCAACTCCTAATGTCGTGCGTCCTGACAGAAAACGTGGCGTATCACCCGCATACGATTCTTCTGTTGGAGCACTTCATCATCCGGGTCGAATCGACCCTAAATGAGTATATAGCAAATGCAGCGAATAACGCGACACCTTCCTTCTAAAAATCGTGAAGCTGCGGAAAATGGCAAAACATGCCACTGCCGAGAGGTGAGCAAAAATGAGTGTACGCGTCGTGCGTGAAATCAAGAAGTGGTAAACTATTTCCTTGACAGTTTGCGCAGCAGATTTGAAGGCCGAAAGGAAAGCAAGAAACGGATAGGCGGTGAGCGCCAGTGGAGCGCATGATGGGGTACGGCTACAGGGACGAGCCTAACAGTAATGCAGAACTACGATTCGCTGCGCTCAATCAGCGAAATGGGCATCACAGCGAAAATGCAGAGATTAGCGCGGAGCACGGTTCGCCCAACAACGAGACGGTATTTGAGGTAGGCCAGACAGGCGAGCCCTGCTCCTGCTAATGTGCAGCCTAAACAAGCGGCGTATAAAGCAACGCACTATCAGATTTAACGGTTCCGATTCGATTTTTTACTTCTTTTGGAAATTGGAGTCGAAATAAAGGTTCTTTACCACTGTGGAGCGCGTATTTTTTCTCGAGCGCCGCATTCTGCGGCTGTCCAAAAGGTGACATCGCGCCGCAAACGCCTCCACTGGAACCGGTGAACAAGAAACGCTTGATAAAGCGCCATACGTAACTCCTTGTTTTACTTCCCGCTGTCGACAGTCAATAGGGGTTTTAATGGCCTCGGTCGCGGCTGCCTGCCGCCAGTAAGCCCTTTGACTGCCTGCACGAGACGCATCTCACCTTGTTAACATTGACGTCACGTCGAGGGGTCGCATTTCTGTCCGATCGCTTTTCTAGCTGAACGTGAGCTTAAAAAACACCGCCGCAGCCGATGAGTGGTAGAAGCACGACATTCGCGAGCGTCAGCCACCTGCCGCTGCGGCTTGCTCTACGAGGCGGCGCCTTCCTCGATCCTTTGTTGCCAGTGCAGGTCATCGCGCCTGCGTCTACACGAGTGCCAGCACAGATCGCTACAGGAACGCCCTGAATATTTACGCGGTCAAGGTGCTCGTTTTTGCAGGGCTCCAGCACAGGACGGCCACAGCATTGTCAGTCAAGATAATGGTCCGTCCGCCCTGCGTTCGCAGTTGAGCCCCGGTTTTAAAAGTTGTAGTCGAATACTAGTCTTGCACCATTTATGGTGGTCCGCGCGCGAAATCGGTGTTTGTTCGTTGTGGCGACTCGGGAACGATCCGCTTTGACGCGATAACGCAAAGTGTGGTGGGTTAAACACTGAGGGGATGCGCTGCTGAGGTTCTGCGTTGGGAGTACTAGGCCGCTGCGGTTCACTCAACGAAACTTTTAAATATGATAATGTCTTATAATATATCTATAGATATATCAGAGGAGGATTAAATGAGCTACAAAACGTATGAGAACAGGTGTGGGCCGTGGCACAACGTGCCGCATTTCTACAAAGCTTGGTTCACACACCCGAGACGCGAACGCGGACACTTGAAATACCTCGTCCTACTCGCCCTGCAAGAACAACCTCTCAACGGCTACGAAATCATCAAAGCTATCGAAAACAAGCACGCCCGTGTGCCGAGCCCCGCGGTGATCTACCCGACACTGCAGCTCCTCGAAGACCAGGGTTACGTAAGCTCGAGCGAACACGAAAACAAGAAGGTGTACGCGCTTACCGATGAGGGCAAAAAGTGCATTGAAGAAAACCGTGAGAGGATCGATCAGCTCAAGGCAAGCCTGGCGCAACCCAATTGGAACTCACTTCCCGGAATCGGAAAACGCGTCGCTTCGCTCGCTGGCACCATTTTTTCAAACTGCACGTACCTCGACGACGCGAAGACCAAGCAAATTGAGGATCTGCTCGACGAGACACGAAAGCGTGTTGGCGACATCATTTTCGAAAATCAAGCCGATTAAAGGTGTCCATTCCATTGCCACAACCACAGCCATTGCCACAACCACAGCCATTTCCACAGCCATTGCCACAACCGCAGCCATTTCCACAGCCATTGCCGCAACCACAGCCATAACCGTGAGCAATACTATACAGGCAATGGCCCCAAATTGATGCACTAACATCGAACAGCGTCAATCGAGTGAACCGCGCGAAGCTACCGCCTTTGATAACATCAGGCAGTTGCTTTCTCGCGCAGTTAATTCACACTCAGCGCCACGGGGTCTCTCGTGGCGTTTCCATAAGTTGACAGCGGCTCGTGGTGAGACATGAGATCAGCTGCCCATGTCATTTGGAAGAAGCTTTTGTCTCTGAATTGTTGGCTGCCGTTAACCGCAATGGTCAGCTTAATTTTGTGCAAAATTTTATTAAATTAAATAAATAGCGAAGCTCAATCTTCTAACATTCGTGAGTCTGAACCGCGAATACCTCTCCACTGCGCTGCAGACTCCGGATGAGACGACCACACCACATCTATAGGGCACCTGCGATAGGCTGCTCTAAATATATCGTAAAGTTTTGGTCAACTTTTGGTCAACTTTTGGTCAACTTTTGGTCAACTTTTGGTCAACTTTTTGTCAACTTTTTTTGCCTAGTTGCTTACAATTGAACTCGGCACGCGGCATCACGTTCAACGGGCGACGGTCAGCTTGCTCTGCTCGGCGGCTGACTTCGAATTCAAGCTCTGGCAACGCTGCTGCGCCTCTCGATAACTAGCAGCGTGTGGGCGAACAGCGGCGCGGTTAACGAACGCTAGGCTTGGGCGCCGTGCGAAACGTCTTTTTGGAAGGGCAGCTGGTTCTTGACGGATATAATCACAGCGAGGGCTAGGGACGTTTCCGCGATGCCGAGCAATTCGCTTTGCACGAATAAGGCGGTGTTCAGGGATTATTACCAGCGAGCTGTGAGCAATAATTACCTCGTACGTGAAGCCAAAGGTGGTCGCTGAAAGCGGATAGAAAGGGGCACGCCAGCGCCCGTAACAGTTCGAGCAACAGGTGCGAGAGCAGCTAGAAAGTGGCGATCAGTACAACGTCAAATAGAACTTCATTCTTCGCCCGGAAGCGCGCGTACAACACAAGGCCGATGGTAGGCATGAGGATGAAGACGTGGTGCAAAAGTAAACGGTGATAAGTGGGCACCGGGTGATCTAAATCCGGAAACACTGTAAGGGGGGACAACAGAAGAACGTAGTTTCGTACTGTTTGCCCCCAAAACACCCATAACCGCGAAGTGGCAACGATGAGGTGAGTAATCGGATCCGGCATTGTAGGGCTGCTTCTTGCAGGGGTTTCGCCGGGATGTGGCACTTAGTTTGAGACTGCTAGTTTAAATAGTTCCCTTGCGGGTTGCACCGTAAGGGTGCGTCGATTTGCTGGCGGCGTTTCCTTTCTGCTCGCATCATTCAGGCGTGCGTTTTACCCCCGAAGCATCCGTGAGACGGCTTCAAAACCCGGCAGCCGGAGCGTAAGTCCCAATGCCAGCGAGGTTCGAGTGAACGTTGTTTGTGCTGTCGGGTCACCTCTGACGTCGAACGGCCTCCTCCATCCATTCTCGTGCGTGCAATTCGTTGGTGAGGAGCCTCACGTCATTGCCCTCAATCTCGGCCATGCAGGCCGCGAAAACCACCATTATGTCGTCAACGTGTGCGTGAGGGTGCGAGGGATCGATAAAGAAGACTACAACGTGGCAGCGATCGAACAGAATCTCTGTCGCGATCTCTATGTCACCGCCCTTGGGCCCGGTCAGGTATCGCCTGATAGTCCCCCCGTCGCGCAGTGTTCTGCAGGCGTTTTCGACTTCCTCACCCGTACGGCCGGTTGTCAAGACACGATTGAATCTACAAAGCTCGTCTTCGTACTGAATGGCAAAATCGATCATGCGCTGTTTTATCTTGTCGTGTGCGATCAACGCGATCGTTTGGTCTTCAAACCGAGTATAAAACGCCGCACCGCGCCCGCGACGCGGTATGCGCACTTCGTCGTATCTATTTCCGTTTCTTCGTGCTGCGACCGGCCACGCGCCATCGGGTTCGCGCGAGCCCAGTCGTATCTTGAGCGGCGATTGCGGCGCCTTTTGGGGGTTTCTTTTAGCGTCTCGTGCAGCTTCGTTCCTGAACCAATCTTTCACCGAACCAGCGTTCACGAGGCGCTTGACATTCCAAAGATCGCTCAGTCGATTCAGCGCACGATATTCGGGGCTCAGCCAATGCGTTGTAATCGGGCTCAGAAACGACCACACGATGCTGCATTGGCGCTCCACAATCGTGTTCGCAAGAATCGTCACGCCGCACTGCCTTCGATCAGGGAGAACGGTCACGCCGCACTCGTGCAATAGGAACTCTCGCACGTCGTCTCTCATTGTCTGCAACCGTTCGGTCTGCAACACCTCTGGGGGACCTTGTCCCAACACGACGCGGTTGAATGTACCGCCCGTGAAAAGAAAATGGAACTCTTTCAACGTCTCTCGATCTTCGTCGTTATCGTACAGTTCGTGAAATACCTGAACGAGGTCGTTGTTCTTCTTGATGCTATCGTAGCCAGCAAGGACCGCGATAAGAGTCTTGAGCCCTCCACGATTATCTTCCATCGTTCACCTCAAAATAGCCGCCCTCGCTTTGTCTGCCAACACGGGCACCACGGTGGCGGCGTCTTATGTGTAACTTCAATTTGCGGTCCCGGGTTGCGATTCTGGAGCCCGCTGCTGACATCACTGAGTCGCTTATTCGCAACGGCACTGAAGTCATGATGCGGAGCCGGCTTCAGTCTTTCGTGTCGATCATTGTGAAATAGTTAAGTTTGTAGAGGATACACGACTGATAGAGGTCCATGTTGAAGAGGAATCGTCCGCGGGTAGAAAACACGAATGAGAACTACGCGAAATGCTTGTGCTACACAGAACGTTGTCCGACGTACAATCGAAGCAGTCTTACGGACGGACTCTTCTGCGCACGAGGTAGCAGCGAAAAGACCATTGAAAAAAAAGGATGTGTGTGTCCCTCTTGTCCGATTTGGGCCGAACGTAAGTTGAACGGCGTATTTTTTTGCGCGTACGGCTCCGCTCTCTTTCCGGAAGTTGGCTGAGGGTTAAAGGTCACAGCTACTGCGCTCACGCACTCGCGAAAATCAAACTACGTTTTGAACGAGTTTCACAGCATCGCGAACAAAAGCCGGACACTTTGCCATCACGACTTTATTCTTCTTCACTTCAGCAACCTGTTGTGGGTCTGACAGGTTGTACCCGAGCAGGCCCGTGCAAGCTAATGAGCCGTGGCGCGTTTCAAATTCCCGGAGAAACTCACCGACCACGGCGTAGGTTTTTTCTTTCGCTGCGGCGTCATTGGCTTGTATTCTGCCGTATCGGAGTCCGATTACCATGATCGCACCAGAGAGAGCCCCACAGATATCATCCGTGTAGGCGATTCCGGCACCAAATCCCTGTGAGATCCGGCGTGCCACGTGCTGATCGAGCCCGAAGTCCTGTGCAAAGACCGAAAGCACAGCCTGTGAACACGTGAACCCACGCTGAAAAAGGGTAACTGCCTCTTCTGCTTTTGTCATACCCACCCGTCACGCGCGAGCGCTAATAATCTTATTGCTCAATCGTGTGAAACAAAGAGCGGTCGTTAATGCTTTAGACGCGGTGAGACTGTGTTCTGTAAAACCTGTCTGCTCGGTATTACGCGTCCCGCGCGTGTCGCGGTTTTAAGGCGAGAATGACCCTCGCAGTTTGGTAAACCACGCCAGTAGACGAGAACCGTTCGTGATATTGCGCAAAAAGGAAGCGAGAGGCGAGATAAATGCCTCTCCCTGCTGGCATCGCGGCACCGCGATTTGCAAGATCGCTGCTTATGAGTACTTTCGCCGCGAAACTTGGCCTAAAGAGATCTGACAGGTGCCAGCAAAGCCTTAGATACGTTAAAACAAGAGACTTGTAAACGCGATCCGTGAAAGCTTGCGATGTCGGCGCTCGAAGTGTACGAAGGATGAGACCGCTAATTGTCGACGTCGGGCACGAACACGGAAAAAAGCGATCGCGCGTGGACACACCGAGGATACAACTAGGTGTGAATCGTTTTATCGCCGACAAAGTAGAGCGCCGCAACGAGAACGGCAGTCGCGAGCAAGATAACTGCAAAGTTTTGTAAGTCGGTTGGCTGATAGCCGAAGACGATGATATCTCGTATCATCGCGGTGAGACCTGCACCGAGAAGCAACCCCAAATTGATGGATCTTGTCTTCATATACCCGACGACCGTCATCAGCAGCTCGAGCGCGATTATCGCGGCGATGAGAAAGTTTAGTCCGATTATCGGGCTGTCGGAGACGAAGTAGCTGACGATGCTGTCGACCTCTGCAGCCAGTGCGACGAGCGCGATAACAACGAGCAGTACCCCAACTGCGCCGTACAGTATCAGCTCAGCACTCTCAAAAACCTGCACAATCCTCTGTGGCGCTCTTCTTTGGGGCGGGTCAGCATCCATTACGTCATTCAGAAACACTATGACGCTTCAACGTTTCTAATCGTGTCTTAAATGAATTGTTCCAAAAAGCAGCTGAGCAGGAAAGCGGTAGACAAGAAAAGTCAAGCATCACAGGGTGACATAACAAGTTTCTACACCTCCAGTTTGAAACCGTGATGGCATTTGACAATCTGGCGCAGTCCTTGCAGTTCCAAACCCGCAAGTGAAAGACGCTACATCTGCTTTCATATATATGGTTCATTATCGTTTCAATTGCTGGTCCACGCAAGGCCTCGCCCAATGCGTTGTCATAGGGAACTGATTGAGCGCTTTAATCCGCGCGTCTCTCTCCGTCATCTTGCGTGCGTCCTCGACGTCCACTTGGTCATTATTTTGTCCTGCCGGTTCGCTGCAACGCCCGTAACGCGAGGTAGTCTTGTGTGCTGCACCGCTGAGTGACTCGAGAGAGGGCAGGCTGATCGGCTTTTTTTGCGCTGCAAAAGAATATTACAGAGGCGGACCCTCATGTAGCGATAGTGATGAAGGCTTTACTTCTATTGGGGTGTCCCGAGGTTCCGGTGCAAACCGGCCTCGCGCTATACATCGGGAATACGTTGAAGGCGCAGGGGTTTGAGGTGATATGTGCGGGAACCCCGAGCGCCGTCAACTTAATGAAAGTCGCGGATCCTAAGAAAGCGTACATCGAAACGTACGTGAACATCGATAAGTGCATCGACCAGATCGCCGAGGGAACGTTCGATGTCGACCTCACGTTTGGCTTCATCCACAAGGACTCGGGCCTGCAATATCTCGGGACGATTGCTGCGCTGTCGCGCAGCACCCCCGTAGCCGTTGTTTTTGGACGAGAGGCAGAGCCGCTGAGCAAAGAGGTTGGCGAATCGCTGGACGGAGTGCACGTCGTATGGGCGACGGCCGTGCATAATCCGCTGCCACTTAAGAAGAAGCTTGACAAGATGGGCGAATGGGCCGCGCTTGTGCGGGGTCAGGTCTGAATAACGCCGCGTTACGCGGAGGGCGGCTTCATTATCATTATCGGCGCCAGAAACGAACGCAAACGTTAGCGCCGCTGTCGACCACGCGCAATGTTACATCGCGGGAGCAAGGAAGCAACCGAGCGATGAGAAAGGCAAGCACGGTATATCTTGCGCGGCTAAAGGCCGAGAGCGCTGATGAAAGCGCGCTCACTCGAGTGAGAAAGCTTTTTGGTAAAGCTCAATTGACACGCTGATCGAAGCTGACGCGTTGACTGCTATCAAACTTCACTTCGGCGAACGCGCCAACGATTCACAGATTCGTCCAGAGTTCGTCAAGCAATTCGTCGAGCAGGTAAAAGCGAGCGGCGGAAAGCCGTTTGTCACCGATGCAAATACGCTCTACTCGGGAAGCCGACACAATTCCTGTGACCACCTCGCCACTGCGCTCGAGCACGGGTTAGACTGCGTGGCGTTGGGAGCGCTGCTCATTATCTCTGACGGTCTCGTCAGCGATCACTAGCAGGATCTTCGAATCCACAAGAAACACTTCGAAACGGTAAAAATCGCAGGCGACGTTGTCTCTGCGCAGAGCGCGATTGTGATGATGCACTTCAGGGCACCGGGGCCGGATTCGGGGGCGCGTTAAAGAATTGGGAACGGGATGCCCCAGGTGCCGGGAAGATGGAGCAAAATAAAGGAATGAAGCCAATCTTCGATATGCAGTAGTGCATAACGTGCAGGGCACGCCTCGAAGCGTGCCCACAAGCCGCTATCACGATGGAGGGCGGCCTGCGCATCGATTACGGCCTTTGTGATGGCTGTGGGTGTATTCCGGTGCGCACAAATTCCTCCATCGCATATGATTGGAAACACGATCTCTCGCAGTTTACGGAGGCGCTGACCGAATACGACTTGGCGCGACCGTTGGCAAACAACGCGTCCGTACCTCAACTTCCTTTTCCAGATTATGCCCGACTGCGATTGCGTTCCTTGGAGTGACGCGCCGATAGTGTCCGACGCAGGGATTCTCGCCTCCACCGATCCCGTAGCATTGACGCTGCGACTTTGGATTTGGTGAACCAGCAGCAAGGCTTACCAGGCACTCGCCTTGGGAACAATCTGCAGTCAGGACAGGACAAGTTCAAAGGTGTCTCGCGAAACGAAACATTGCTCTGTCCCAAGCGGCGTCCGCGCTTAGCTGTTCCAAGCGAGCCAAACGGGTGCGGGGATCCCAAGTTGCGAGTGACTTCTTGGAGAGGCGCATGATGGCGACCTCGCACAGCTGCAATTTGCCCTTGTGCCAGAGATCGGAAACCGTGTATCAGCGGTCAAAATTCACACATTTCAAACTTTTTTAGGGAAAGGCAGAAGTTCTTTCGTATGAACTTTGTGTGTGGAGGTGGTTGCACGCCCACGTACATTCTTTTATCGACACTCACCGCTGAGGGAAGGAAGACCGTAAGGCAGCGACCTAATCGCATTCAGGAAGTCGATCAAGAGATGGAAGCGATGCAGGTGAAAGTAATATCTCAGCACGCGGTCGTAGGGCCCTATGACTTTGTGAACATTGTCGAAGCGCCCGATAATGAAACTATTCTTCGGGCCTCGGTCGAGCTAGGAGCCCGCGGAACCATCAAGATGATAAGCATGCCGGCGATCCCCATTGAAGAATTCATCAGAGCAATAAAAGAGCGATAGGGTTTAGTTTAGTTGCCACCACGCGAGCGCGTCACAGTTTGACCGAGTGCGATAGAGGACTCTTCCACGTGGAGAGCGGTCGTCGTCGTGCGGTGGGCTAGGTACCTGCTTACAAAACGTGAATTAGGAAAAAAAATCGTTCCGAGATGAGGCTGCATGCGTTAAACGGCCTTGGACTCTAAAGCGTCAGCAATCATTCGCAGGATGATGTCTGGTACCTCGTGATTACGCATTTCCTTGATTTTTTCAAGCGCGATCCATTTCGCGCCGGTTACCCCTTGTCCCGCCTGTGGAAATCCGCTCAAGTATTCGGCTTCGAAGCAAATGAGCAGCACTTGTTTGTCCCACTCGGTGTTGGGGTCATACGATACGTACGCCTTAACCTGCCGAGAGATGGAGACTTTCACGCGCGTTTCCTCGTAGCATTCACGTGCGGCGCAGTCTTCCAGGCCCTCGCCGAGTTCGAGCTTGCCTCCCGGGAGGATCCATTTGCCGGCCCAGTATCCGCCTTCTTGCTCCACCATCAGCACGAGGTTGCTCCGGATCGTGCATGCCAAGCAACTGGTCACGTAGCTGCCATTCATCACTTACCGTGAGTCAGAGGAGGTTTATTAAGTTACTCAAATGGCCTCACACGAGCCGAACCGGCCTGGCGATGCAGCGGGAGAAACGGTCGCGTGGAATTGCGGCAGCCGTCGATGCATATAAATATATATTCATATTTGGATCAACATCGTAGATTGAACTAAGGATGAGTCTAGAAGACATCGAAGTTGACGAAGCCGTTGCTACCTATATCAAGGAGCAACGAAAGGATTTTAGAGTTACGACCACGTGTTCGGGCGCCCTTATTCTTCCTACGTCCATAAGCCCGCCTAAAGAGACTGATGTCTCCATCCGCGTCGGCAACAACGTGCTCTACGTCTCCATCTACCAGGCGCGCTGGATCAAACGCATAGATCGGCGCATGCTTTATTACGTCAATCTCAAGGAATAGCCGTGCAGCTGCCAGTAGACGGCGTCAGCGTTCTTTTTGCGCGTTCGCGCTTCGGCTTAGAGGCCCATCCCCTCAGTCGTCTGCACCGCGCGCCGCATCTCTTCTTGTAACGCTGGCGGCACGCCTTTGATCTCGATATCCAAGAAGCCGCGAACGATGGCAGAGGTCGCCTCTTCTTCGCTGAGCCCCCGGGACATAAGATAGGTTATCTCCTCCTCCGCGATTTTTCCGACGGCCGCTTCGTGCGACATGTCGACGCCGGGCACCGCTCCGTCGAGTTCAGGCACAGCAAAAATCCTGCCATGGTCTCCCAGAAGCAGTCCACGGCACTCGAGATGTCCTTTTACGTCAGCGTGGAGCCCGGTAAGATTTCCACGCGAGATGATCTCGCCGCCGTTTGTAATCGTTCGTGCGATAACGTCCGATTTGCACTGCTCTGCTTCCAGGATGACCCGTGCGCCGACGTCCATGTGGGAATTTTCTGCAGCGTAAAGCAGTGAGTTTGCCAACGCGGTGGCGTTCGCGCCGACGCAGCGAAGCGTAGGGTACATCTGCAAGCTTCGCACGGGCTTTAAGCACACGTAGTTGCTGATGAACGTCGCGTCCTTGTCTATGATGGCGCCGCTCCTCGGGCGGACAGCCACCTCAGGACCCCAGGTATGGATCATCGTAAAGGAGCATGTTGCCCCCTCCTTGACGAAAAATTCGGAAATCCCGATGTGGACGCCGTGAGAGACCTCGGCAGCGGTTCGGCAGCCCGATATGATGTGCAGCTCCGAACCCTCTTCGGCGATGATGACGTTGTGCACGTTTTGCGACAGACTCTCTTGGGCTAGAAACATGCACGCCTGGATCGGCATGATGATCTTCGCGCCGGCTTTCGCCCGTATGAAGTAGCCGTTGCTGAACTCGAGGGCCGCCTGGGCGGTGTACTTGTCAGCGTCAACCGAAACTGCTTTCCACCAGTAATTTTTAAGCCAGTCGTACTTATCGAGCGCGTCGGTTACGCTCAGCACCTCGAGGTTCTCTGCCGTTGCCTTGGAGTAGACAACGCTTGTGTCAAGCTGGAAAAACGATCCGGAGCGGTCGGTCTCTGCGGCATCCACTCCCACACCCAGCGACTGGTTCTGATAGTTTGGAGGGAGCGTCTGAAGTGTCTTCACTTTCTCGTGGGACGGGGCCTTTGACGTGTACTGTTCAAGCGGTATGTCGGGGCCATATGCCGCCTTCTTCGCGCGGGCTTTTTCGGCGCGTTCGGTCAGCTCATCTACCTCGGACATTTGACACACTCCTCATAGCCGAGCTCGCATATATCGTGGAGGAGCTCTCCTGGGTTACCGGAACACGCTATTTGACCATCAACGAGAACGTGCGCCTTGTCCGCCTGCACGATCTGCAAGATGCCTCCGGCGTGCGTTATGATGAGCCCCGCCTTGCGTCGCTCGCGCGAGCGTTTGTCTCGTTCAAGCAGCTTGTTTATGGTCTCACCGACGAGCGCAATATTTTCGAGATCGACGCCAGAATCTGGCTCGTCAAGCAGCACGAGGTCGGGATTTTGCGCGAGGAGCTGCAACAACTCCGTACGCTTAACCTCGCCGCCTGAGAACCCGAGATTGACGTCACGCGTGAGAAAATCTGGCGGGATGTGGATGGTCTCAGCGACTTCTTCGATCTTAAAGGCGCGGTCACCGTGCTGCGCCGCAATCTCGGTCAAGTCCTTCAGCTTTACGCCGTGGATGGCCGGCGGGTGTTGAAACGAGAGCCCGATCCCGAGGCGTGCTCGCTCGTTAATAGGTAAATGGGTAATATCTTCCTTCTTAAATAGGATCCGCCCCTCGGTTACCCGGTAGCTCGGGAATCCCATAATGGTAAGCACAAGCGTGGTCTTGCCTGAGCCGTTTTGACCGAAAAGCGCGTGCGTCTCTCCTTCGTTGATGCTGAGGTCCAATCCCCTGAGTATGTTCTTTCCATCAACAGCTACGTGCAAGTTTTGGATATCGAGCATTTTTCCATTCCACCTTTGCTTCGTCCTGCACGGCAACCGCGCGGTCTCTCGTCACGATCCGTCTTTGTGCGTGTCGTAGGCGGGGTTCAACACGTCTTTGTAGACGTCGCCACCGTCTATGACGACCTCAGGCCAGATTGATACGCCCGAGTGCACCGTGACGAAGTCGTACACAAGGACGCGTGGACCAATGACCGTATTGTTTTCCAGTACGCAATGATCCCCTATTCTTGTGCCGTTGTCAACGACGGAACCCGACACGGACGTGTGAGCCCCGATCTTCACATCGTCGTAGATGATGCCCGAAAGCACTGACGTATCGTTTGCGATGTCGCAATCGGAGCCGATGGTCGTATATGGGCTAATCAAAACGTTATCGCCAACGGTGGTGTTCGCGCCGATCACTACCGGACCAACAATTGCCGAGTTTGAGCCGATGCAGACGTCGGTTCCGATTGTCGCGGGTCCGTTCAAGCGCGCTTCTTTTATATTGAAGCGCCCGGCGATCTCTGTTCCGCGCAGATTATCGAGCAACCATCTGGAGGCTTGTCGGTAGGCCGTCGCGTTGCCAATGTCGGTCCAGTGGCCGCGGGCCATCCACGCTGACATGGATTCGTGTGAACTCAATAGCTTCGGGAAAAGATCCTTGGCAAAGTCAAATCGCTGCTTGGGGATGTGGCTGAAGAGTTCTGGATCGCACATGTAGATCCCCGTGCTTGCGAGGTTGCTGAATATCTCGCCTGAGCTCGGCTTTTCCCTGAATCGATGGACGCGATTGTTAACGTCGATGTCGAGGATGCCATATTCCCGCGGATCATCGATTGACATTACCCCTACCGTGAGCATGCTGTCGTTCTTCCGGTGGAACTGATAGAACTCGCGAAGGTTAAAGTCCATAACGTGATCCCCCCCGACGACGAGAAACGGTCCGCCGTCAAGGGCGTTCTCAGCGTTCCTTACGCTCCCTGCTGTACCCAGCTTCTTTCTCTCGCGAATATAGCGTATTTCCACCCCAAATTTTGCTCCGTCTCCAAGGTACTCCTCAATATTGCGGCCCAGGTACCCCAGTGTGATAACGATGTCGTTGAAGCCGTTTGCTGAAAGGTGTTCGACAAGGTGGCCGACAGACGGTTTGTTGAGCAGCGGGATGCTCGGCTTCGGTCGTTCGAAGGTCAACGGCCTGAGCCTCGTCCCGGCGCCACCGCACATAATGCACGCTTTCATGTGTCCTACCCTTCTTTCGCGCCTCGAGTTCGAAGCCCACCCTCGGCGACGTCAGTTTCATGATAGAGATGCATTTATCAGGCTTAAAATATTGCCTCTATGAATGGCATCGATTAAAAGATGCCGTTTTCATTGATATTATCGATTATAGAATCACGCGCGTTGAGGTCGGCAATCGAATCGACGTAGCGTTCCAGGTGAACGACAAAATCCTCAAGTTTGTCGAAAGGAACGATGAAACACCCGCCCTCACTCAGAAGTGCGTCGTCTATCCAACTCACGATGACGGGCACACTGCTAACAGAAAACGTCCGATCAAACTCGCTGCAGCGCGCGAGGTGTTTTCGCGCTTGTGCCCTGATGGATGAGCTTCGCTGCCGGGCTTTGCTGTACCGCTTGGCGTCAATGAGCACAGTGGTATCGAAGCGGTGAGCGACGACGTCGATTTCGTAGCGCCGTCCGGCTGCCACGAAGACCTTCCTGAAATCCGTTGAGAAGCCGGCGCACTCGAGGACGTCGCGGGTCTGCTCCTCAAATTCCTGCCAGGTGGGCTGGGCATCGGTTACATCAACCGCATCTTGCTCGCCGAAAAGCGCAAGCACCATGAGTTACTCCGTGTCTTCCCCCTCATCTTCCGCGTGCTCGTCTTCAATGTCTTTCGCCGCGTCGCGCAGGCTTGCGGCCATCTCATTTTTCAGAATTGCGATCTCCTTGTCGACGTCCACCATTGGCTTTGGCACGTCTTTGTGAGATCTGACCCGCACTTTTGTCGGTCGTCGCCTGCGCCTGGTGTGGGTGTCGGTACCTTCTAGGTTAGCAAGCTGTTCGACGGCTGCCTTAAGTGCTTGTTTGGCAAACGAGAGGAGTGTCTCGTTGAACCTGCCCCGTGATGGCTGTTCTTCTGTTTTCAGCAGTTCATACACCACGAGCATGCGAAGCTCTTTGATATCGCTCTTGAGCTCGCGAACCTCTTTGATGAGCGTGTCAATTCTTTCGTCGTTTGCCGCGGCCACTACGTATCCGTCCCCGCAAGCACGCTGAGCACATCCTCCGGCTCGTACCTTAGTTGAATCTCTCGCGTTCGCCCGCGTGTTCCTCTCCCTGTAAAATCGGTATTAATGAGTCGAATTGAATCAAGCTTTGAGATAATGTCATAAAATCGCGTGTAACCGAGATGCGTCTCTTCGTTGAACTTCTTGTAGAGATCCCCGGCCTTAATCTTTGCCTCCTGCTCTGCGATCAGTTTGAGAAGGTCTCGCTCTTCCGCACGCAACGAGTGTATAGAGTACGTGACGTGCACGAGGCGTGATTTTTCGTATGACTGCACAACGTCATCTGGGGCAATATATTTTCGGGCGCTTATCTCCGCCCGCACTCCCGTTTTTCTTAGGAGGTCGATCCCGACCCGCAGGTCACTTGATTCTTCCACAAGATCAACCACCATCTCGAGCACGTCGCCCGGCACCACGTTTGCGTAGAATCCGTGCCGCACGCGGTCTTCTAGTATGTCGCGCACCTCGGCGCGTTTGTACAGCGGGAAATATATCTCCTCAGGAAGGAAGACCGACATCACGCGTGGATCGAGCACCTTTGACATCTCAACGGACAGGTCGCTTGATATCGCGATGACCCCCACTTTGGCCTCCGCTGACACCTCGTGAGCCCGCAGAAGCGCATA
>Ga0187784_10002309_pt1 | contig 15288 bp, 16 predicted proteins | sample 1015_SJ02_MP15_2_FD_132964 | JGI IMG/M metagenome (GOLD analysis project Ga0187784, IMG submission 132964) | Tropical peat soil microbial communities from peatlands in Department of Meta, Colombia - 1015_SJ02_MP15_20_MG | ecosystem: Environmental > Terrestrial > Soil > Wetlands > Peat | place...
AATATCATTATCCTGAGGGGCGGGATGGGCCCAAAACAACGTAAGGCACTGGCTGAACAGATTAAAGCAGTTCCTGACTCAAAAGAGAGGGTAATCGTTGCTACGGGGCGGTATATCGGAGAGGGTTTCGATGATTCCAGACTGGACACGTTGTTCTTAGCGATGCCTATATCGTGGCGCGGTACGCTTCAACAATACGTAGGACGTCTACACCGACTTCACGATAATAAGCAGGTCGTGCAGGTCTATGATTATGTTGACATTCATATTCCGACACTAATGCGAATGTATAAGAAACGACTTAAGGGTTATGAGGCAATCGGTTACCTGGTCCAAAATTTCCAGGAAAACCAGGGAGAACAAGCCGATGAATCACTGCACAAAACCAAAGATACTGTCTTGGAAAATTAAAAATGGATATCAAAAGTATTAGACTGCGAGACGCTGCCTCATAAATCAACAATTCCGTGGACAGCACTGGCAAATAAAAAAGGTACACCCTGTTTCAGAGTGTGCCCTTTTCTTAAAAAACGGGAGTGACTTCCCGGTTGTTTTGTTTTAATGGCCCTTTTCAGAAGGAGCTTTTTCCTTCATCCCTGTGGTCTTTGGTGCACTCATCGTGACCACATCAGCCACCGATTTGTGTCCCTCTTTGGCGTATTCGACAGTGACTTCCTGTCCTTTCTTCAAATCGGCGAGGGCGAGCGTCTTCTGACCTTCAGTGATCTTTGCCTTGTCACTCAAAGAGAAGGTCATTTCTTCCTTTCCGCTCTTCACGGAAAAATCCTTCGTGACCACATCCACCCTTTCGATGGCACCACTGAATTTCTCGAGTTTGGGTGCGGCTGGCGTCGCTGGGGCAGGCGCTTTTTGCTCTGCTGCCATAACGGCGGCGGCAAAGATCACTGAAGCGGCTAAGACCATAACCGTTAACATTGTTCTTCTCATGTCATTCACCTCCTGTCTGCTGAAATTTTGTTTCCTAATTTAATTTTGATTGAGAAGAATGAATTTTGTCAAGGATGGGAGTTCCGGATTGGTGCAAAAAAAATAAACATGCCACCTTTTAGGATGTTCAGGTTTGTAAAAAAATTCTCTTTTTTTGATCAGCGGAACCGGTTATAATCTCGTCTGCAATATTCAGACCATTTGATATAACGTAGCCGAAAATCAAATTTCACGGATGCGGTGTGATGGCAGAGAAAAACATGAATGGAGAACCCAGTTTTGAGGAGCTTTTGAGGGCTAGTTCGGAAGCTCCCGGTCGCAAGCTTTTCCCCGGGGACAAGGTTTCAGGGAAGGTGTTGAAAATTAGCAAGGATACGATCTTTATTGACTTAGGAGGAAAGAGCGAAGGCATCGCGGATCTTCAGGAATTCGTGGATAAGGAAGGCCATCTCACCGTCGAGCAAGGGGATTTAGTTGAAATGAGGGTAGCATCGATTCGCGACGGAATTTATCTCACAAAAGGCATGAAGGTTCAGGGCGCGGATGCCCTCGACATGCTGCGGGAGGCGAAAGAAAACCGGATCCCTGTTGAAGGAAGAGTCGCTGGCGTCGTGAAAGGAGGTTTCGAGGTCAATCTCTCTGGTATTCGTGCCTTTTGTCCTATAGGCCAGATTGATCTCGCGTTCTGCGAGAAGCCTGAGGAGCATGTTGGGGCGAAATATTCATTTCGTATCATGGAGATCAAAGAAAGAGGGAAGAATATTGTGGTCTCCAGACGCGGGCTCCTGGAGGAAGAACGGGAGAAAAAGTCAAAGGAAACTTTAGCGAGACTGAAGCCCGGCCTCGAATGCGAAGGAAGGGTGATGAAACTGACAGGCTTCGGAGCTTTTGTCGATATCGGAGGTATCGAGGGGATGATCCATATCTCTGAAATATCTCATGCGAGGATCAGGCACCCATCAGAAGTTCTTAAGCTCGGCCAGCACGTGAAGGTAAGGGTGACGAAGTTTGAGACGGATAAGGCCGGCCGGCCTAAAATCTCTCTCTCCATCAAAGTCCTGGAGCCTGACGCATGGGAGAGGGGCCTTGGATTTGAGGAGGGAGAAATCATTCATGGTAAAGTTTCCAGACTCACCGACTTCGGCGCCTTTGTCGAGGTGGCGCCGGGGCTGGACGGCCTTGTCCACATTTCAGAGATCAGCTACGAGCATGTCTCTCACCCGAGTAAGTTGCTTCACGAAGGAGATGCAGTGGATGTGCTGGTCCTGGGAATAGATCGCCAGGCGCACCGCATCTCGCTATCGATTAAAGAGGCGGCGGTCAAAAAGAGAATGGAAGAGGAGGAGGGTTCGGATAAGGTGCGCCTCGAGGCAGGACAGATCTTGAGAGGAATCGTTGAGGACAGCAAGCCTTACGGTATTTTCATTCGCCTTCCGCAGCTCGGCCCGAAGGTAAAGGGCTTGCTTCCGGTAGAGGAGCTGAAAAATTCCGGGAAAGGAGACGTTAAAAAGAAGTTTCCCAAAGGACAGGAGATCCAGGTGGAGATCATCTCCGTCGATGCACAGGGAAAAATCCGACTATCCCAAAGAACGATGGAGGAGAGAGAAGACCGGGAAGATTACAAAAAGTTTTTGGAGAAGGAGGAGAAAAACGAGAAGCTGGGTACTCTTGGAGACATCTTCAATAATTTGAAGTTGAAGTGAACCACTCTGCTTCTTAATTTTTGAAGGGTTTCTTTTCTTTCCCTTATTGAGTTCTCAGTTGTGGTTATTCCCGTGAAAACGGGCTCCAATTGAAAAGACTGGATTCCGGGTCGAGCCCTGAACACCATGCGGTGCAGGGCAAGTCCGGAATGAAAGCAAAGTAAAGAGACTTTTGGTGCGAAACAGTACCTGCCCACAGCTATGGAGAATCTACTTTGAAGATGGAATACACAGGTTCCCTGATGAAGAAAACGAATGCGGCAAGGTTTTTAGATAATCTAAAGATTGACTATAAACTTGTAGAGTATGAGATCGATGAGTCGGACCTGAGCGCCGAAACGGTCGCAAGGAAAGTGAACCTGCCTCCGGGACAGGTATTTAAAACACTGGTCGCACGAGGCGACAAAACAGGGGTACTCATGGCTTGCATTCCAGGGAATTCGGAACTCGACTTGAAGTCGATGGCTGCGGTCAGTGGGGATAAAAAGGTGGAAATGGTCCATGTGAAGGAAATTCAGCAAATCACGGGCTATATTCGGGGAGGTGTCTCACCGGTTGGGGCAAAAAGACACTATCCCGTCTTCCTGGACGAGAGCGCCGTGACGTTTCCGTTTATTTCAATCAGCGCCGGGGTCCGCGGTTCCCAAATTTTTGTATCGCCGGGGGATTTAATCGAGGCGCTGGATATGAAGCCATGCAAGATCGTCCGAAGTGAACCCCGTTAGAAATTGCCGTCGTTGCCACCCTTTGACATACCTTTCGACAAGCTCAAACGTTCCTGAGTCTATCGAAAGGCTCAGGGTTGTGAGCACTTTCGAACAGCTCGAGACCGAGGAGGACATCATTTCTAAGGGGGTGAATAAGGGTTGACACGAAGGGGATATCCTGGGTTATGATACGGTTTGTTTAGTATCTACGGGAAAAATAAATAAAGGGAAAGGAGCCTAAATGAGATTAAAACTGATCGTCGTCTTGGGGATTGTGTTCTTTGTCAGCCAGGTGAGTGCGGAAGAAAAGCAGGTGCTCCAAAATCAGAAAGAAAAAGTGAGCTATAGCATCGGCTTGAACATTGGGAATAATTTGAAAAAACAATCGATCGATATCGACATGAATATTTTTGCGAAAGGGATCCAGGATGGCCTCTCTGGGGCGAGTCCCCTGTTGAACAAAGAAGAAATTCAAGAAACCATGGTCGCTTTCCAAAGGGAAATGATGGAGAAGTATAAGAAGCAGGGAGAGGCCTTTCTCGCTGAGAACAAAAAAAAGGAAGCGGTTAAAATCTTGCCGGATGGCCTGCAGTATAAAGTGATAAAGGCGGGAACCGGCAAGAAACCTAAAGCGGACGATACGGTGACAGTGAATTACCGGGGAACCTTGATCGATGGCACGGAGTTTGACAGCTCTTACAAACGTGGACAACCTGCGACGTTCCCGGTTTCCGGTGGCATGATTAAGGGTTGGAGTGAGGCTTTACAGCTGATGCAGGAGGGTGCGAAATGGGAGCTTTTTATTCCTCCGAATCTCGCCTACGGCGAGCGCGGAATGGGCGGCATTATCGGACCCAATTCAACTCTCATTTTCGAAGTGGAACTGGTCTCAATTAAAGAGAAAACTCAAGAAAACAAGCCGGAAAGCAAACCAGAAAAAAAGTAAGATAATCCTGGCGACTGGAAATGGAGTAGCTACTGGAAACTGGTCACACGAGTGGTTTGTCAACATAAGAGATGAGGAGCCAATTGAGACGGATCATTCTGATCCTTCTTCTGTTGATGTTCCTTTCTCCGGTCTGTTCTGCGGTGTCCGGTGAAATCTACCAATGGAAGGATAAGGACGGGAACGTTGTTTTCTCCGATACACCTCCCCCACCAGGAATCAACGCGGAGATTAGGCAATTTAAGGAAGACACGACAGAAAGACCAAGGGCAAAAGAAAATCTACCAAGGGCAAAAGAAAATCCCCAAAGACCGAAAAGGGAAGCTCTGAAAGAGAAAAGGCCTTACGGGGATATCCAGGTCATCCTGTACATGACATCGTGGTGTCCTTATTGTGCGAAGGCGAGAAATTACCTTCGTTCCCTAGACGTTCATTTGACCGAATACAATATTGAAAGAGATAAAGATAGGAAAGAGGAGATGCTGAGCAAAAGCGGCGGCTCGACGGGCGTCCCTTTAATCGGTGTTGAAGGGACCATCGTCAGAGGATACAATCCCGATGCCCTTAAGGCCGCCATTGAAAGAAGAAGAGATTTATAGTAGGGAAGTAGCAGATTAGAATAAAAAAACCTCCGAGCCGAAGCTCGAAGGTTCTAAATTCGGATTAAGCCGGAAAATCAATTCCGGTCGGCTTGCACCAAGAGTGGGTTACGCCCGCTCTTTGACATGTTCCATTCCGGCTACGGTTTCCCTTTGAAACCTCTCCCTTTGGTATATCTCATAGAAAAGCGTTCCGACTCCGAGGATGACCACAATGGCTCCAAAGATCATGTTATTGGTAGCAAAATGGGTTTCCCCGTAACCGAAGACGAATGGTGAGATGAACAACCAGATTCCTACCAGCATTTGAAATACTGGCCAGGAATAAAACAGACTTTTCGTTCTAATTCACCTCCTTAAAAACCAAAAGCGCTCTGGCAACTCCGGAGCGCTTTTGGTTTCTTGACCTCAATGGCTCGCTTGCCTGAATAGAACCGCCAGCAAGCTGCCTCTTAATGCCTCTTTATAAAAAAGAATTGATAAAAACTTTCTTGTCAAGGTCGCTGGTGGTCGAAGGAAATTTACCGCAAATCATTAACCCCCCAATTTTCTTGAAAAAAACGAGGACTCGTGTTAGTTTTGTGTAAATTATGCGCGAGCCAATGATTGAGATGGTTCATGTATTTAAGACGTATCCAAGCCAGATCTCGGCTCTTTCGGATATTACGCTGGAGATTTCATCAGGGGAATTCACGTTCGTCTCCGGTCCCAGTGGTTCCGGGAAAAGCACCCTTCTTCGAATCGTATGCTGTGCAGAAAAACCAACAGGAGGTGAGGTGGTCGTCGATGGAGTGCAAATCACGCAGCCCGGCTTTAATAAAATCCACCCGTTGAGAAGGAAGATGGGGATCGTTTCCCAGGATTTCAAACTGTTGCGTGACCGGACGGCAAACGAGAATGTGGCTTTCGCTCTGGAAGTGACAGGCCATACCCGAAAGGAGGCGAAAAGTAAAGCCTCGGATATATTGAAGCGAGTCGGGCTTGAAGAAAGGGAGGAAGACCCCATCCTTTCCCTCTCAGCAGGCGAACAGCAGCGAGTGGCCATCGCGCGGGCCATAGTCAATTCGCCGTCGTTAATTCTCGCCGATGAGCCCACGGGCAACTTGGATGTCAAGACGACCCTGGATGTGATGGGGATCTTCAGCGACCTTAACCGTCAAGGAACCACCATCGTGTTTGCGACTCAATTTACGGGACTCGTCAAACGTTTTCCATATCGCGTGATTCATATTTTAAACGGGCAGGTATCGAATGGAAAAAAAGTGGATACCAACGAGGTTCAAGAGGTGAAAACAGGGGAATGACTTTTTTCCTTCAATATGTGATGAGGCGGGCGTTTCAAAATATGGTGGGAAACTTGTTCCCCAATCTCATCACCATCGGCATCATCGCCGTCTCCATGCTCATCTTTTCGACCTTTACCTTGCTCGCCTTCAACTTGACCAACTTTCTTAAGATCTGGGAAGACAAAATTGAGGTCATTGCGTATCTGAAGCGGGGGACCCCTCCCAGTGAAGTGGAGCCTCTGTTAGACAGAACTCGACTCCTCGAAGGGGTCGAGATCGTAAGGTATGTCTCGCCTTATGATGCAATGAACTTTATGGAGACGAAATTGGGTGGGCAGAAGAACCTCCTCCAAGGGATTCAGCCGGCACTCCTACCGCCTTCTTTTGAGATACGGTTGGAGAAGGACTATCGAAATCCTGCAAAGATTGACGAGGTGGTTAGCCATCTGAGAAAAATCGGGCAGTTTGAGGAGATTCAATACGGACAGGAGTGGGTGGATGCCTTTTCGGCGCTGGTCCATACACTGCGTCTCACTCAGTGGATACTGGGAGGGCTTCTCCTCATCGCGATCGTGTTCATCACCTCCAACACCCTCCAATTGAGCATCTCATCCCGGAGAGAGGAGATTGAGGTCATGCACTGGATCGGAGCGGGCCCTGGTTTTATCCGCGGTCCCTTCTACGTCGAAGGACTCATCCAAGGTCTCCTTGGGGGAGGGCTAGCGATTCTTTTTTTATTCCTACTGCATCAAGGGCTTTTTCTCCATATTCCCCCGTCGATGCAGGCGTGGCTGGCAAAAGTTCCCGTTCTTTTTTTGCCGCCGGAGACCATCGTCTGGATACTATTGGGGGGAACGGTTCTTGGCTTTTTCGGCAGTTTCGTGGCTTCGATGAGGGTTCTGAGGTATAAATGAAAAAGGCTTTGAGTGGAAGATGGATATGGATCGGGTGTTTTTTGATAGGATGGATTTTTTTCTTCGGAACCCCGGAACCGAGAGCCGCCCAAACCGATCAGATTGATAGGGATATCACTGAAAAAAAGAAGGACCTCAAAGACATTAAAAAAGAAATTAATCTAACCAAGGTGAAAGAGAAAAGAGTTCGGGGAAAAGAATCCTCCGTTCTGGGTACCCTCCATCTCCTGGAAATGGCGCTTTACCAGAAGGAAAAGGAATTAAAAGGGATAGAGATGCAGCTGGACCAGACCCAGGAAAGGCTCCAACAGACAAAGCACCAGACCTTAGAGCTCAGCAAGACAATGGATTCCACCAAAGAAGAGCTCCTCTCCAGACTGATCGCCCTTTATAAGATGGAAAGGGTTCCCGTGGAGGGCCTTCTTCTCACTTCAGACTCCTACCCCGACCTCTTGAGGCTTAACAAATATTTAAGGGTGATTATTGATTACGATGCTAGCCTGGTCGAGACCTATCGGTATCAAGTACTTCTGAAAGAGCGATATCAAGAGGAGCTGATGCAGGATCAGATTCAACGGCAGCGAAATATTTCTGAGATAGAGGAGAAGAGAAGGGAGATCACAAAAGTCAGTGAGGAAAAAAGGATATTGCTTAAGTCCATTCAGAATCAAAAGGTAGTCTACGAGAAGGTCCTGTTAGAATTAGAAGAGAGAGCAAAGGAGCTCCAAAGCCTCGTCGCTAAACTGGAACGGGAGAAGAGTCTTCTGGCATACGGTAAATCGAGACACGAGACCCTCAAAGGGAAGTTGACCCCGCCTGTCCAGGGGAAAGCGATCAGCTTATTCAAGGAAAAGGGACAGAATGGGATTGAAATCAAGGCCCCGATGGGAGCCGAGATTCGAGCAGTCCTCTCCGGGAAGGTTCTCTATGCCGATTGGTTCAAAGGGTTTGGGAATATCGTGATCATCGATCATGGCGATCATACCATCACCGTTTCCGGCTACTGCTCGGCGTTATTGAAGAAACCTGGGGACGGTGTTCTCCAGGGGGAGGCGATCGCCTTGATCGGAAGCGCGGGATCATTGAAGGGTCCTTGTCTCTATTTCGAAATTCGCCGTCACGGAAAGCCCCAGGACCCGATGGAATGGTTCTCCCACATAGATCGAATTGTTTCGCTACCCGAAGAGAATAAGAAAGGGAAGAGATTATAAAGGAGGACAATATGTCTCAAGGGAAAAGGATAGGAAATGTCAGGATTGTTTTGGTGATCTTTGCGGTCTTCCTCGTTGGAATCCTCATCGGGTCGGGCCATTCTCAGAAGGTGTCGGCCCTTTCCAATAGCACGTATGAAGACCTCAAGGTTTTCACAGAGGTTCTCGGCCTTATTCAGAAGGATTATGTCGAAGAGACGAATTCAAAAGATTTGATCAACGGAGCGATCAAAGGGATGCTGGAAACCCTGGACCCCCATTCCGCTTTTATGCCTCCCAATATGTACAAGGAAATGCAGGAGGAGACGAAAGGCCGGTTTGAAGGATTGGGAATCGAGATCACCATAAAGGACTCCGTTCTCACCGTAGTCTCTCCCATCGAGGACACGCCCGCTTACAAGGCCGGAATCCTTGCAGGAGATCAAATTGTTAAGATCGACGGGGAGCCGACCAAGAATTTCACCCTCATGGACAGCGTGAAACGATTGCGGGGCCCCAGGGGAACCAAAGTGACGATTAGCATCCTGCGGGAGGGCTTCGCCAAGCCTAAAGATATTACGTTGATCCGAGAGGTCATTCCCCTCCGAAGCGTTCGCCATGAATTGTTAGAGAAAGATTATGGGTATATTCGAATCTCCCAATTTCAAGAAAAAACGGATGATGAATTTGAGAAGGCGATGAAGGCATTGAAGGAAGAGAGCAAGGGAACCTTGAGAGGCTTGATCCTCGACCTCCGGAACAACCCTGGGGGTCTCTTGGATCAGGCCGTCAAAGTTTCAGATCGATTCATCGAATCCGGTCTGATTGTGTCCGTGGAAGGGAGAAAAGAGGACCAGAAGATGAAATTTTATGCTCATCCTGACGAGACTCCTGAGCACTATCCGCTGGTCGTCTTGGTCAACGGCGGGAGCGCCAGCGGCGCAGAGATTGTGGCAGGCGCCATTCAGGACCAGGGCCGTGGCATCATCGTTGGGACTCAGACGTTTGGAAAAGGATCGGTTCAGACGATCATTCCGTTGAAGGATGGATCGGGGTTGAGGCTTACCACGGCAAGATACTACACCCCGAATGGCCGTTCCATTCAGGCCAAAGGAATTGTGCCGGATATCATCGTCAAACCTTCGGGCCGTGAGGAAGAGAAAGAAACCCTTATCCCCAAACTCCCCGCAGAAAAGGATTTGGAGAGGCATCTGACAGATGTGGAAAAGGGCGTGTCGAAGGAGAGAGAAAAGTCCAAGAAAGAAGAGGTCAAAGAAAAGAAGCCAGTCGACAATCAACTGGAGCGGGCGCTCGAGCTCCTCAAAAGCTGGGAAATTTTTAATAAGGTAGCGAGAGAGAATAAATAGTTCAGAGTTCGGAGAAGATGGGACTGCGTAACAAGAACTCAAGATCAGGCGAGGGCATGATGGGGTTCCATGGCTAAGCGACCACACCGGCGAGAAGGATCGAAGAAGTGGACGGGTTATGTCTTCTCTTTCTTCCTCGGTGTCGTGTTGGGCTTCGGCGGATACATTTACCTGGCGCGAGAAAAAGCTCTTTCCCCGGAGGATTTCTCTCAGAAAGTCTTTCTGGCCGACCAGATTATTCAGAGCCAGCTGTACGAGGTCGGCATTCAGAAAAAGAATGTGCTTCTTCATCTGACGTCATTAAAGAAAGAGGGAGACCTGGCCTGGAAACAGTCTTCCTTGAAGGTCCGGGTTCTCCCTTCCCTTTCCTTCTCTCTGGTCGAAGGAAATTTGAGACGAAGCCTTTCTGCCCTCGGGACACCCGTTTCGATTCGGTCCTCCCAAAAACCGGAGTCTCTCCATTTGGAGGTCAGGGTTTCAGGTCGAGTCACTCATCAGCTTACGCTTGTCTGCTCGCTTCCATCTTCCCTGAGGATGGATCTTCACCCGAAGGTCGCCATTGTCATTGACGACCTTGGGGGGGAAAATAAGATTTCTCAAGAACTCCTCCGTTGGGATCTCCCGGTCACCTTTTCCATTCTTCCTTTCGCTCCTTATTCGAAAAAACTTGCTGGGGAGGCTCATCGGAAGGGAAAGGAAATCATCCTCCATCTTCCTATGGAGCCTCGTGGCTATCCGCAGGTCCATCCGGGGGAGGGAGTTCTCCTTGAAGAAATGGATGAAGCGAATTTGCTTCGCCAACTCTCCAAAGATATTGAGGCGGTTCCCTACATCAAAGGGGTAAGCAATCATATGGGATCTCGATTAATGGAAGATTCCGAGAAGATAAAGATTGTCTTTTCAGAATTGAAAAGACGAGGGCTCTTCTTTTTGGACAGCCGGACGACTCCCCAGACTATTGGTCTCCAAGTTGCCCAATCCGTGGGCCTGAAGGCTACGGAAAGGAGCATTTTCATCGACAATTCATCGGCCGATGAAGATATCAAACAGCAACTGGAGCGGCTGATCCAACTCTCCCTCTCCAAGGGAAAGGCGATCGGGATTGGCCACCCTCATCCTTCAACGATCAAGTCCCTCAAAGAGATGATCCCTAAGATGAGGGAGTTGGGAATCGAGCTCGTCCCGCTCTCTGGGGTAATGGAGTAAAAAAACTGGAATAGGTCTTCAGAATCTCATCCCGAAGAAAAGGCTCAAGCTCCTTACGACCTTTTCGATCCCCCCTTAAAACTCTCGCGATCTCTTTTGGCGCCGCCGATAACTCTGACGAGGAAGTTTTTTCTGAAGGCCTATTGAAGCAGCAGAAGGTCCGACGGAGGCATGGCTAAAAGCAATGCACCCGAAGCGATCCTGCCGAGAGGGTTCATTCCACATTCCTGGCTGGGGATGCACGAGTCTTTATGGATCAACCCCTTTTCTAAATCGACTTCTTTCTCTGTATTCGAAACCCAATTTTTTGAGAAGGTCAGGGCTTAACGAGCAGATCGATCTGGGGAGCATTCTTGTCAATCTTTGTGCCTACCGAGGTGGAACAATGAGCGCAGAGATACTCATATTCCTCACCTTCGGGCAACACTAAAAGCAATCTCCTTCTCACCGGGACTGCGGCCTTGCACCTCGGGCAGTAGAGAGAAGTTGCCTCAAACTGTTCAAAACTGGGCTTCTGCATATCAATAAGTATAAGAAAAGATAAGTCCGTAGACAAGCGTTTTTCATCCTTTTTCGGGATCTCCTGGAAGACTCGATAAAAGGGCGCCGCCTTCGAAGCACTTAGTAAAAAGGAGCTAAAATTCCAATGGAACATGAGTTTAAAAGGTGTATAAAGAATAAACCGTGGGAGGAAACGTTTTTTCTCGACCCCTTTCTTTGATCCTCATCCTCCTTGGCACGCTTGTTTTCACAGCGGAAGGAGGAGAGAGTAGTAAATATAGATAGTAGCTTCATGAAATTAGAAGCTCGGCAGAAAAGAAGGCAGGGCCATCATTATTTTTGTCGAGGATTTTTTAATTGACAATCGAAAAAAGGCTGTGTTAAGTTAAGGTAAATGTTTAAAAAACCTTTAATTATATTCATCTCGATTCTTTTGCTACTGCCTCTTTTCAGAGGAGTGGCTGGGTTTTCACAAACGGTCAATAACGATCCTCCCTCTTTTCAAAAACCATGTAACATGTGCCATTGCAATCCCAACATGCCGAAATGTCCCCATTGCCGTTCATCAGGTTCTGTGAATTTATATCTCCACCACGAGACAGGAACCTATCTGCCAATACTTACCTCTTCTTTAATCCTAATCTATCTCGATACTCTCTCTGATCAAGGATTTACTAAATCAATTTTTCACCCACCTACATCAATTTCTTGAAGTCATCACCAGTTTTTCACAATCCTTTATGTAACTTTCCATTTCCCTTGCATGGGACATGAAAAGTTCTAAATTAACAATGGCATCTTCTAACTTTAAGGAGCAGACTTCTCTCTGAGAAGAGCGAAAATGACATGTAATAAACAGAAGTGAATAAGCTTATCTTTTTTCTGTGGCACCCTGTTCTGTTCCCTTCTATTAGAGAATTCACCAGTTTTCTCGGAAAGGAAGTGATGAAATGGGGTTTAAAATATCTAATTTGGCCAACGCAGTTTTTTTCTCCTCCGTCATTTTAGTACTTCTCTTTTCCTTGGCTCAGTCAGAAGAACCGCGGCTGAATGTGAATCGACTAGTTGATGAGGCAATTCAGAACAACCCTGAAATTCTGGCTGCGAAGAAGAAATGGGAGGTCTACAAGGAGAAGATACCTCAGGCCAGAGCTCTCGAAGATCCGATGTTTGGCTTCGGAATCATCAACCTTCCAACCAGTCTCAGTTTCCATCAAGAGGACATGACGATGAAGGAGTTTTCGATTTCTCAGAAGTTTCCTTTTTATGGAAAGAGAAAGCTTATGGGAGAAATGGCTGGAAAAGAAGCAGAGGCGGTTTCCGCGGAAATTCAGGGGAAGATACATCAAGTGATAAGAGACGTGAAGGCCGCCTATTATGAACTTTCCCATGTTTACCGGACCACACAAGTCACACAAAGGAATAAGGAGATCCTGGAGAATTTTGCAAAGATCGCTGAGACCCGTTACTCCGTTGGAGAAGGGATACAACAGGACGTACTCAAGGCTCATGTGGAAGTTTCAAAGATGGTGGATGATCTGATCATGTTATCCCAGAGAAAAAGAGCCTTAGAAGCGAGATTGAATGCTTTGCTCAATCGGCCTCCGGAAACGCCGGTGGGTGAGCCAGAAGAAGTTGTTTTCAGAAAAGTTCCATACACCATTGAAGAACTTCAAAAAATGGCCTTAGAAATGAACCCTAATCTGCAGGGAATGAAAAAGATGATCGAGGCGAAAGAAAAGGCCTATGCCCTTGCGAAGAGGGAATATTATCCCGACTTTAATCTACGGTTCGCCTATGGCCAGAGGGATAGGCTCATGGGTATGAGACAAGACGATATGCTCACAGGGATGGTGGAGATCAATATTCCTATTTTCTACAAGTCAAAACAGGAGCGGAAGGTTGCAGAGACAGTGGCTGATATGAAAGGCGCAGAAGCGCAATACCAGGCGATGAAGAATGAGGTCCTTTTCATGATCGCAGATATGGGCTCAATGACCCAACGGGTGGAAAGACAGATTGACCTCTATAAAACAGGTATCCTTCCTCAAGCAAGCCTTCAGGTAAACTCAGCCCTGAGTTCGTACCGGGTGAGTAAGGCAGATTTCTTGACTCTTCTCGATAGCCAGATGACGCTCTATAAATATGAATTAGAATATCATCAGGCATTGACTGAATATGAGAAGAACGTGGCAAGCTTAGGAGCGGCTGTGGGAAAGCGTTTCTCGCAGAAGGAGGAAGGAAAATGAAACACACAGCATCAATCACAACGACGGGGGTCATCCCCGCGAAGGCGGGAATCGAGAAAGACGCTGAATTCCCCCGGGTCAAGCATAGGGCAGGCTCAGCCGAGCTGGGAATGACAAACAACATCAGGTTTGTGTCACCAGGTATAACTGTGCTCATTCTGTTGATGGCCCTTCCGTGGCTGATCTCCGGATGCGGAAAAGGGAAGGAGAGGCCGACTCCTAAAGATGAGATGAACCATGAGGCCAAGGCTGCCACAACCGAGGCTGCAAAAAAGCCGGGCACAACAGAGATGGAAGAGATGAAAGGGATGACCATGGAGTCAATTCAGAAGGAAAACAAGATGCAGGAAGTGGCTCCCGGGACAGTCCAAATCTCTCCGGAGAGGCAACAACTGATCGGAGTTAAATTTGGAACTGTGGAAATGAGACCTCTTGAAAAGGTGATCCGGACCGTTGGAAGAGTCGATTATGATGAAAAGAGGATTGTGACTGTTTCACTTAAGATCGGAGGTTGGATCGAGGATCTTTATGTCGATTTTACAGGCAGGTTTGTCAGGAAAGGGGATCCGCTTCTTACCATCTATAGCCCTGAGTTGGTTTCAACCCAAGAGGAATATCTGCTCGCCCTTCAGGCAAAGAAGTCTTTAACGAAGAGTTCCTTTCCAGAGGTGGCCGGGAGTGGTGAGACTCTGGCAGAATCTGCCAGGAGACGTCTCAAGCTCTGGGACATTACCGACGAGGAGATCCAGAAGTTAGAAGAGAGTGGCAAATCGAAAAGGACCCTTACCCTCTATGCCCCTTTTACCGGATTTGTTCTTGAAAAATCCGCTTACAAGGGTATGAATGTGATGCCAGGAGTGGCGCTTTACAAATTGGCCGATCTCTCAGTAGTGTGGCTCTATGCGGATATTTATGAATATGAACTCCCCTTCATCCGATTGGGACAAGAAGCAACCGTTCAACTCACCTACCTTCCAGGCGAGACGTTTAGGGGGAAGGCCATCTATATCTACCCCACCCTGAATCCCGAGACCCGAACCGCAAAGGTAAGGTTTGAATTTCCAAATCCCCACGACAGACTTAAGCCGGAAATGTACGCCAATGTGGAGATCAAGATTCCCCTGGGACAGAAGCTTGCTGTCCCGGCAGGAGCGATCATCAATACGGGTGTCCGTCAGGTGGCGATCATCGATAAAGGCAATGGTTATTTCGAGCCGCGAGAGGTAAGACTTGGCTCAAAAGTGGATGATTACTACGAGGTCGTGAGTGGCCTGAAAGCGGGTGAGCGAGTCGTGACGAGTGCCAGCTTCCTTGTGGATTCGGAATCGAACCTGAAAGAAGCAATGGGAGGCATGGCGAATATGCCGGGGATGGAACATGGAGGCCATGGCAAATGATGAACAAATTCGAAGCACGAAATCCGAAATTCGAAACAATTTCAAATGACCAAAATCGAGGGCTCAACTCTTTCGTTTTGAGGTTGGGTCATTCGAATTTTGGATTTGTTTCGGATTTCGATATTCGGATTTCGAATTTTGAGCGACTCGGTTTCCTAAAAGTGCTCATTTTGGGGAGCTGTTTATGATCAACAAACTGATCGAGTGGTGTGCCCGCAATAAATTTATCGTCTTTCTCCTTGTTGGGATGGCCGTGTTGTGGGGCCTATATTCTA
>Ga0187784_10002310_pt1 | contig 15286 bp, 13 predicted proteins | sample 1015_SJ02_MP15_2_FD_132964 | JGI IMG/M metagenome (GOLD analysis project Ga0187784, IMG submission 132964) | Tropical peat soil microbial communities from peatlands in Department of Meta, Colombia - 1015_SJ02_MP15_20_MG | ecosystem: Environmental > Terrestrial > Soil > Wetlands > Peat | place...
GATGGCGCTCAAGATCAAAGTGGTCAAGGAGGATGGCACAAAGATTGGTTATGTCGATGCACTCGTGCGTTCCTTACTGCTGATCATCGACGCAATACCGTGGGTTATTCCGTTCTTGCTCGGTGCAATTCTTATCTGGACGTCGGATCAGAGACAGCGGATTGGAGACCGCGCAGCGCACACGGTAGTAGTGACCGCGTGAAGGGGCGTTCCCCCCTTCTTTTTTTCCTTTAATTTGCGGCCTCATACGCAATAAGCACGAAGAAGCCCTTAAGCGGGCGGTGCGCTCCGACTGTCACCTGCCGAATCAAAACGTTACCCTTGCGTTCGTGCGTCATCGCTTGCGGAGCTTCTCGGTTCTTAGGAGGTGAAAACAAGTGGCAGAAATAGCATCCACAGACACGAGCGGAAAAAACCACCGGCACGGGCACCAAGCAACGCGCACCAGCAGCCTCAAAACGCAACCACTATCATTTGTCACGATAATACCCTTGTTTTTCGGAGTATCAATGGGTGCAGCCAAACGACAACACCAAGCAGGACCAATCAGTCGGGAGCCGACAATTGGCACTCAGTGTTCTTTTCCAGCCATATCTCGAATCCTATCGAGTCCTCTGAATCTCGAATGTCGTGTCGTGCCTCGGAAATCTAGTTTTAGAAATATAATCTTCGAATTGCTTCTTCGTGTAGGCCGTCCGTCTGAGGTACTTAAAAGTCCAGTTCGTCATAAGTGAACTTATCCTGCTCAAGCCCATGCTTTTTACGAAATCACGTAAGGCTTCATCTGAAACATCGCGACGCATGTCGATCACAACCGCCTTTCCGTGCGCGCGTAACACCCTGTACATCTCGCGCAGAGCCCCGACCGGGTCTGCAAAATTTTTGAACGCGGCCGTACAGATGATGAAATCGAACGTCTCATCGTCAAACGGCATGTGTGCGGCATCTCCTTGTCGAAATTCTACCGCAGCCGCTACGCCTGCTTCCGTGGCGTTCTTTTGCGCAATCTCTACGAATGTTCTGCTGATGTCCAACCCGACAACTGTGTACCTCCCACGTTTTGCCAGGTCTATTGCCAGATAGCCAGGGCCTGGAGCGACCTCGAGGACGCTGTCGCCCTCGGCTAGGTTCGCGGCCGCCATTTTTGCCCACGTTTTATATTGTTCAGGTGTACCTTTTCGGGCGTTCGTGTCATACCACTTGGCAATAAAGCCCACCATTCCTATTTTCTTGTATCCTTTCGGGATCTTTGGCGACGTCTTACTTTCGTCAGCGCTTTCAGCATGCATCTTGATAACTCCTTTCTGATTGCGTTCCACTTGTTTGGGATCTTCCAATGGTCTCCTTGGCAACCGTCCAAAGACCCTTACGCGCTACCCGTGGCGATCTCGTCGACCCCACTTCCTGCGCAGAATGCTTCCTTGCGACATCGGATCCGGTGAACGAGCACACTACCTGGGGTGGGACCCGCCAAGGTCACTAGCGTGCGGATCATGGGCCTCTTTCCGGCTCCGTTTGAGACGAGCAAGCCGAATATCTCCCTTCTCCCACGCTGATCGTCATGTTATCGACGGCGCAAACGTTTCCGGCACACACCTTTGTCAGATAATGGGCCGATCAGCTTCAAGCTGCGCCCCTTTCATGTGCATAATGTGCCTATTACGTCTCATCCTCCTCGCGGATCGACTTCATAATCCTCTCATACGGCGTTGACCCAGTTTCGCCCACGAACTTCGAGAATAGCGTTATAAACTGCGCCCGCTCATCGAGAGTCAGCCTTGACATGCCCTCTAATACGTAATCGAGCACTTTCTGCTCGGTCTCTGCTACCCACGTTTTCGCTTTCTCAGTCGGGATGACAAAGACGTCTCGCTTATCTTTTTCACCGCGGACTCGCTGGACATAGCCCTTTTTCTCAAGCACGTCGATATGGTAAGAAACCGTGCTCTTGACGACCTCAGTGGCTTGTGCGATGTCCTTCATGTTGACGTCAAAAAAATTACATCGATAAACAATGAATGACTCATTCGCGGACAGATCGCTTCGTATTCCCGGCCCTATTCCAAAGGCTTTGTTGGTGACGGCTTGAATGATCGACAGATACAGACGGAGCCGATGTGTCTGTTTGTCCATAATAGTTTTAATATTCGAACTATTATATACTCATTTCGAACATTTGAACTATTTAAGTCGCGACGAAGCATACATTCTTGATGCTTTTTGTGACGCCATGTTGGTGCCTTGTCCAGAATCAAGGTGCTTGACCTTTATCAAAATGAAGTGCGTTCACAGCCTCGAAATTCGACCGATAGAACCTAATTTCGAGCTACTTGGGTCTTACAATGCATTTTCGCATTGGAAGCGTTTCCCTCCGGCGATAAAGGAAGCAGTCTATGCGCTTTCAGCTGCGGCAGAACGAAGCGTGCAAACCAAAACATAACGTGGTCCAGTTGTGGGGTTCCATGGCTTTTTAAGTGCTTAATTTTGCCGAGCTGTCGCGGCCACTACAGGGCCCACCCACCGCAATTATTAAATAGAATGATTAATAATGACAGAATAACTATGATGAACGATCTTGAAACGATTTCAAAGGGGCTAACCCAAATGGCAAAGCCGTTTGGCATAGACTCAGAGAGAGAACCGCTGCTACCCGCTGCACTGGCCATTAGCACATGCCTAGGCAGTATCTGCTCGCAGGGCCTTACCCAGGGACCACGTGAGAAGCTTTTTTTGGTAGATGCGGCAGCTATTCATTCGCGTTCATCGTAGTTCCGCGGTCTTTGCCACGATAAAGCCGCTTGCTGAATGGCTGTTGGCAAACGACAGTTGCTGCATTTTAGTGGATACACGTGACTAACAATACAGGAGATTAAACGCATGACAAACCAATCAGGAACGATCGACGTCACCCAGGTGAAAAACCTGGACGTGACCGCAAACCCGGCGGCGCTCGGGCTGACCGCCTTCGGGATAACGACCGTCCTTCTTAACTTAAGCAATGCTGGCTACTTTGCTCTCGGTTCGATGATCCTCGCGATGGGAATCTTCTACGGGGGTCTTGCCCAGGTTATTGCGGGGATCATGGAGTGGAAGAAGAACAACACGTTCGGGATGACCGCATTCCTCTCTTTCGGACTTTTCTGGCTGAGCCTCGTCACGCTCCTGGTCCTGCCGAAACTGGGACTCGCAGCCGCACCAGCTGCGAGTGCGATGACCGCTTACTTCGCAATGTGGGGGCTCTTTACGCTCGTCATGTTTATCGGCGCGCTTAAAACAACCCGGGCATTGCAGGTCGTCCTTGGTTTACTTACCGTGCTGTTCTTCCTGCTGGCAATTGCTGAGACCACAGGGAACGCCACCGTCCTGCAAGTCGCTGGCTATGAAGGCATCATCACCGGTCTCTCGGCAGTCTACGCCGGACTGGCTGAAGTGTTAAACGAGATGTACAAGAGGACAGTCGCTCCGCTGGGGTGAAGAAACCTCCCTGTGCACGGTCACAGGGATCCTCTTTTTTATTCCCAAAAAACAGGTGCGTTTGCGCAGATGAATATTTCGCTGGAACGCAGCAGATCTAGACGTCAGCGATTTTGCGAGAACCGACAAAGCAGGTGGCATCATGGAGGTTAAACGAGATAAAGATCAAAAAACGAAAAACGAACGACAGCAGGACGTTACTTCCGTTCTGCTTAGAGAAGAGCGTCTCTTCACGCCACGAAAGGAAGTGACCGATCTCGCGCGCGTGCGAGACTGGGATACAGAGCTCGCTGCAGGAGAAAACATCGAAGCGTACTGGGCAGAAAAGGCACAGCAGTTCGAATGGTTTGAGCCGTGGACACAGACCCTCGAGACGAGCGGAGCGCCGTTTTACAAATGGTTTGTCGGCGGCAAAACGAACATCGCGTACAACGCAGTCGACCGCCACGTCCGTACCGACCGCCGCTACAAGCTTGCCATCCTTTACGTTAACGAGCGCGGCGACGAGCGGAAGGTCACCTACTACGAGCTGTACAGGCAGGTCAACAAGGCAGCAAACGCACTCAAAAAACTGGGAGTGAAAAAAGGGGATCGCGTTGCGCTCTACCTCCCCCCGTGCGTTGAGTCGGTCGTATCCATGCTTGCCTGCGCCAAGATTGGGGCAGTGCATAACGTCGTGTATGCCGGGTTCAGCGTGCACGCGTTAGCTGAGCGAATGAACGACGCGAAGGCAAAGGTGCTCATAACGGCTGACGGAACGTTCAGGCGAGGGCAGGTGATCGACCTGAAACAGGTCTCAGACGAGGCGGTCAGCAGTTGCCCGAGCGTCGAGACGACGATTGTCGTAAAGCACGCGGGCAATCCCGTAACGATGTCGGATCTGAGCGGAAAAGAGGTGTTCTACGACACGCTAGTAGAGGGCGAACCGGCCGAGTGTCAGGTCGAGCCCATGGACGCCGAAGACATCTTATACATCCTGTATACGTCGGGCAGCACAGGGAAGCCAAAGGGCGTCGTGCACACCACGGGCGGCTACATGGTTGAGACCGCGACATCGCTTAAGGACGTTTTTGATATCCACGACGATGACCTGTGGTGGTGCACAGCGGACATCGGGTGGGTCACGGGACACAGCTACGTCGTCTACGCGCCGCTTCTCTTGGGGACGACAACGCTCGTTTACGAGGGCGCCCCCGACTATCCGCAACCTGACGCATTCTGGAGCATCGTCGAACAGTACGGGGTCACGAAGTTTTACACCGCCCCGACGGCGATTCGGCACTTGATGCGGTTTGGCGACAAGTGGCCCCAGTGTCGTGACTTGCGATCGCTCAGAATACTTGGCACCGTGGGCGAACCAATCAACCCGGAGGCGTGGATGTGGTACTACACGCACGTCGGTAATGAGCGCTGCCCGATCATGGACACGTGGTGGCAAACCGAAACGGGAAGCTTCATGATATCCCCATTGCCAACGGCTCCGCTGAAACCAGGATCGGCGACCAAACCGCTACCGGGGATCCGTGCAGACGTGGTCGACAAGGACGGAAATCCGGTGCCTCCAGGGAAAGGTGGCTTTCTCATCATAACCACTCCGTGGCCTTCGATGCTGAGGACGCTCTACAACGACCCCGAACGGTACGTGAAAACGTACTGGGAAGTGATTCCGGGTGGCGTGTACTGCCCTGGGGACATCACACGAAAGGACCAGGACGGGTACCTCTGGATTCAAGGGAGGGCCGATGACGTGCTGAAGATCGCTGGTCATCGTATCGGAACAAGCGAGGTGGAATCTGCCTTCGTCAGCCACGCCGCTGTGTCAGAGGCCGCAGTCATCGGTAAACCAGACCCGATACGAAACGAGGTCATTAAAGCGTTTCTCATCCTCAAAGAAGGACATTCCGGTGATGCGCATCTAGTCGAGGAGCTTAAGAAGCACGTGCGACACGAGTTAGGACCGGTTGCCGTGGTTGGAGAGATCGTCTTCGTGCAATCCCTACCGAAGACGCGCAGCGGAAAGATCATGCGCAGGGTGCTCAAAGCGCGAGAGCTTGGCATTGACGCCGGCGATGTGACCACGCTTGTGGAATGAGCTCGCCCCCTTTTTCGATGCGAACAATCAATCTGGGGGTGGCGTAGTCCTCCCCCCCTTTTTTCACTGCGAACAACCATCTGGGGGTGGCGCAGCCGCTCGCGTTTACGCTATCGTAATTCAGTTCAGCACTTCCTCGAGCCATCCAAAGATCGCTCGGCGATATCATTGCGGCACCGATAGCAAAGCCCTTCCGCGCCTCCGTCAGCCTTGAAGGGCGTCAATTCTTTCTGACACGAGAGCGTCATCGAGCCTTTTCGCTTGACTAAGGAATGCATCCTCAGCTTCCATGTCAACAGCCAACGCCGGGTATGTGATCTGTTCTGCAGCACCCGTAAGCACGAATTCGGACGCCTTTAGCAAGCACTCGCTGGGATCGAGGGTTCAAAGGCGAACGTGCCGCTTTGAACGTCCCACCGGAGCGCGATATTATCTTTGCCGCTCCATATCTCGTTGTCGACAGCAGCTGTGTCCTGGGGGGTGAAGGCAGGGAGTTCCTGTCTTGACATCCGTACTTCACCTGCATCCAAACGATCAAATACCGCACCTAGCTGTGCGCGCGGCCAGCCGGTGGTTGAAGGCAGCTGCGCTGGGGCAAGGGAGCCACCCAAACTGAGCCAGAATAATAGGTGAACGCAGAACGAAAGAATCGCATTGTCGGTGGTGGGCGCTCTGTGAGGCGAAAAACGGGCGGCAGCACGACGACAGAAGAGTCGATAGGCTACGCCTCACCACAGGAGACGAAATGATTCGTAGTCGTCCGAGAAGCATCTTCCGACCGCCGGCAGAACGGCAGAGCGCAACCTAGGAATGCGCGACGCTCCCCTCGACCTTCGATAGAGATGCTTTCCACACGACTTTGAGAAGATGCAGTGACGGAAATAGTCAGTGCATAGAGCCTGCCCAGTCTCAATACTTGTTTGCACTTTTCAGAACACTGTGATTTTTGTTGGCCCAGTTCACGAAGCGCAAGAGAAACTAAACTCGCTTCCTCCCGGTGGAAGCTCGAGAGCTCATCGCTTCTTCCGATAACCCCATATATGCAAAGACAGGTCGGTCATTAAATCGGTCAATGCGTCCTCATCCATCAAAGACCCAGGAAAGAGCACACGATAAAGGACAATGCCTTTAACCATAACCGTCCAGTCGGCGAGGAGCTCGAAGGGATTTTTGTCACCTAAGTCAACGCCATCGAAACGCTTGTACAATTCGGGAATGGCGCTGTAGTCTTTAAGGTCGAGCTTCTCGATTGCATTTGTGATTTCACTGCCACGCGCCGCAGCGGCCGCTGCCGCCTTCGTCCAAGAGGCGTTATCGGTGCTGAACTGCTGCATATCCTTGATGAGCTCTCGCATGTAGCCCGGAAAGTCGTGAAAATTGATGGTTTCGGGCTGTTTTATCACGAATTCTTCGGCAACGCGCCGAGAGCCGATGCACTTAATGATATCGAACTTACCGCCCGGGAAATATTTGTAGATAAGCCCGACACTCACGCCAGCCGATCTCGCTATGTCCCGCACAGTCACCGCATCATACCCCTTGACCTCGATGAGGGTCCGTGTGGCATCTAAGATTGAGCTAATCTTTCCGCCCTTGTCCCGAGTGACGCTCCTTCTTTCCTGGTGAACGGCATCTGTGGCTTGCATAGGATACTATTAGTGAACATTGTTCTAAGAGTTTATCAATGATGAGATGCATCAAGCTCTGATGAACAAAGTTCACCTGACGTCATTCGACAATCGAAACACCAGAGCGAAGATTACGCATTTTGGTTATGCCGAGTAATGTGGTGAACGTTTTAGACTCTAGGCAGCTTACAAATGAACGAGACAAAGAAAATGGTTGGAGGCGAATCATTTGTCGCTGATCGAAATCGAGAACCTTACCAAGTATTACGGGAAAACCCTAGCTCTCAGTGATGTGGACCTCACGGTCGAAGAAGGCGAGATATTTGGTTTTATCGGCCCCAACGGCGCCGGGAAAACCACGACTCTCCGCATCCTGCTCGGATTGCTACGCAAGAACGCTGGGCGTGTCAGCGTGCTTGGCGCTGATCCGTGGCGCGACGCAGTCGCGCTCCACCGTCGACTGGCCTATGTGCCAGGTGAGGTGAGCCTGTGGCCAAACCTCTCTGGTGGCGAGGTTATCGATCTGCTAAGTAGGCTGCGCGGCGGCTTCGACCGGTCGCGTCGCGACGAGCTGGTGGAACGCTTCAAATTCGATCCGACTAAGCCATGTCGGACTTATTCGACGGGCAACAGACAGAAGGTGGCCCTTATCGCTGCGTTTGTCTCTGACGTTGAGCTGTTCATTCTCGACGAGCCGACGTTAGGCCTCGACCCCCTGATGGAGGCGGTCTTCCGCGACTGCGTAAGAGAAGTGAGGCAGGCCGGCAAGACCGTGCTGCTCTCCAGTCACATCCTCGCAGAGGTCGAGGCGTTGTGCGACCGCATCAGCATCATCAACGCGGGCACGATCGTCGAATCAGGAACGCTTACCGAACTGCGCCACCTCACCCGAATGTCGGTCTCAGTCGAAACCGCTCACCCCGTCACCGGACTTAGTGAACTGCCGGGCGTGCACGACGTGCGGGTCGACGGCGCCCACGCACATATCAACGTGGATGCCGGTGCGATCAATCGCGTCCTGGAACACCTCACCCCGTTCGACGTGCGCACGCTCACGAGTGCCCCGCCCACGCTCGAGGATCTGTTCTTGCGCCACTATGAACTCCCAACTGGGGACGGCGCGCGATGAGCGAGTTTAGCGGCACTGGCGCACTCATTCGGTTGATTGTGCGGAGGGACCGACTCCTGCTGCCGATCTGGATGGCACTGCCGCCCCTCTTCGTCGTCGTCGTAGTCGCCGCGTTCGTAAGTCTCTATCCCACAGCTGCGTCGCAACAGATGCTTGCCGCTCAGATCGTGAACAGTCCCGGATTCGTCGCGTTGCTCGGCCCAGTGTTGTCTCCGACTCTTGGCGGATTAACCGCGTGGCGGTCGAGCCTCTTCGCTTCGTTGATCGTTGCCGGAGCGAGCGCGCTTACCGTGATCCGGCACACCCGCGCCGATGAGGAGACTGGACGGTCCGAGCTGCTAAGCTCGGGCGCAATTGGCAGACGCGCGCCGTTGTCGGCAAGCTTGGTCGTGACGCTCGGCGTCGACCTGGTGCTCGCCGCTCTTTGCACCGCGGGACTGGTCGCTTTTGGGCTTCCTGTCGCGGGGTCAGTCGCACTGGGGCTGTCGTTCGCGGCGATCGGGTGGATGTTTGCGGCGCTCGCTGGCGTGGCGGTGCAGCTGACCGAGAGCTCCGGGGCCGCAAGAGGCATCGCAGGGGCTTTTTTTGTTCTGTTTTACCTGTTAAACGCTGTCAGCGATGCAAACGAACCGAGCGGGCGGTCCTGGTTATCGTGGATCTCGCCCTTTGGATGGATGCACCTTGTCCAACCATTCGCCAACGAACAGTGGGCCGTATTTGCCCTCTTCCTCGGCGCGGTCATCGTGCTAATCGCGATGGCTTACGCGCTCTCGTCACGCCGAGACGTCGGCGCCGGCATTCTCAAGCCGCGGCTTGGCCCGGCTAGGGCGTCGCCCCGGCTTCGTGGCCCACTTGCTCTGGCGTGGAGGCTGCATCGGCGCCCACTGCTTGCTTGGGCCGCAGTGTTTGCAGTGTACGGCGTTATGATTGGCTATCTTGCGAAAACCTCTACGAACCTGCTGGCCTCTAACGCACAGCTTGCAAACTTGTTCGCCCATTTTGGCGGCGCCTCGGCATACACTGACGCCCTTCTTACCTTTTCCCTCACGTTCCTCGGGTGGATCGCAGGCGCATACGCAATCACGGCCACGCTACGGCTGCAAACCGAAGAGGCTGAGGGACGTGTCGATCAGGTGCTTGCTGCCGCGGTCAGCCGGCTGCGGTGGGCAATGAGCAACCTCGCCCTTGTGGTCATCGGCACAGCTGTTGTGCTCGCGGCCTTCGGCCTGCCGGCTGGGCTGGCCTACGGGCTGAGCACCGGCAACGTAGGCTACGAACTGCCCCGAGTGCTGGTCGCCGCGCTTGTCTACCTGCCTGCCGTCTGGGTTGTCGCGGGGATCGCGATGGCCTTGTACGGTCTTGTACCTCGGCTGGCGTTCGTGAGCTGGGGCGTACTAGGAGCATTCTTGCTAGTCGAGCTCATCGGAGAGACGTTGCATGCAAGCCAGTCGATCCTAAACATCTCCCCTTTCAATCACGTGCCAGCGGTCCTTGTAAGCGGAGTGTCCGTGGTGCCTCTAGTTTCGCTCACCCTCGCGGCGTTGATCCTTACAATCGTCGGCCTCATCGGGTTCCAGCGGCGCAGCATCGGGCGATGAACGTATTAGCGCACGTTATTCCCTCGCAGCCCCGCCTTCTAACTGTTGAAGCCCTGTTAGCGGCCGCCGCTACCAATGACGAGGAATTTAGCGTAATTACTTACGTCCGAAAAAAAATGTTCAAGCTGTGACGGAGCGTGACGATATAAAAAACACGAAAGTATCACAAGAACGACACGGGGCACCTAGCGGTCGCTTTCGGCAAATCAACGAACGAAACAAACCTAGAAATTCGTGAAAAATCCGAGCGTGACCGCTAACGGTTTCGTGTTTTAGGAATGGCGGAAAAAAGGGGCGAGAAAGAAAACATCACGCATATGGTAACCTCCTAAGCAAACACCCAGTTTTCGGTGCGCTTCGCGATAGGCAAGGCAGCGCGGCAGCACAGTGACTTCCTTCAGATAGGTCGGCGTTCAGGCCACACTTCGCCTATTCCTGCTCGCGCTGGAGGCCCTCTACCGCAATCTTGTGCAGCAGCGTCGTGCTCACGCTTTCGGCCGTTAACTGACGACTGGGAGTTTGGCAACGCGATAGTTGTACTTTCAATCTCGAAAAAAATTCAGAAAACAGCTCTTTTTTTTCTCAACGATTGCGGCTATCAGCCTCAACAGATTGTTAAAATCAAAGCGCCAAATTCTTAAATCTCCAGTGACAGTTGGGTAGGTGATCATGCGCATCGAGAGTCGCTCTCTGCTCGGGGCCCTTCTTTTTGTTGGCGTCGCGCAGTACTTGCTCGTAATAGTAATCACCGAAGCGCTGCATCCGGGATATAACGTGGCGACCAACTACCTAAGTGATTTGGGCGTGGGGCAAACAGCGCTATTGTTCAACGCGTCAACCGTAGTGTTCGGAGCGTTCCTACTCGTCGGCTCACTGGTCGGATTGCGCACCCTCGGCGCAGGCCTTACCGCCACCCTTGCGATCACCGGCGTCTGTGCTGTGGGGGTGGGCTTATTCCCCGAGACCACCGGCGCGCCCCACAGCATCTTCGCGCTCGTTATGCTTGCATCCGGCGCGGTCTCGGCGATTCTCTCGTACAGAGTGCTGTGCCCGCCGCTGTCGTACTTCTCAGTAGGCCTGGGGATCTTCGCGCTCGTTGCCCTGCTCCTAAGTCTCACGCATCACGATCTGGGAATAGGTCCAGGCGGAATGGAGCGCATGATCGCCTATCCAATCTATTTGTGGGCCCTAGGGTTCGCAGGATCCCTCATAGGCGCAAAGTGACTATTAATCGACGGAAGCCGGGAGCTATCCTATTCGATGGCTTTTATCACGTCGAGGATGCCACTTTGCATAGGACTGCTGACTGCGCCGATGATGCCAAACGTCGCGCGTAAAGCTCTTCATTTTGAGAAGTCTTGTTTATCTTTCACGTACCTGGATCGACTCACCTTGCTCGGGAGGCACGTTTCGTACCTGAATTCATAGGTTTACCTCACTTCTGCCTGCGTTATCGGTCGTTCTAAAGCTGGCCGGAGACACCGCACGAATCATGGTCACGCATTATCCCTGGAATAGTCTGTGCGCCGTACACGGCCGATGGAATCTACCGTAATTGCATCGTCTTGGCTCCTGTCGAATTCGCAAAAAAAAACGGGCCGTGACCGAAGTCCTAATGTACGAAGATATGCTTGCTATCCAGGAGAAGAGTCAAGCACGCAACTTTTGAGCAAAGGCGCGCTAGAGGAGGGAGGGAATGCACGGGAAAGGTTACTTCGACGAGATTGCCCCACGATGGGACGATATGCAGCGAACCTATTTCTCTGGGAAGGTGCGGGACCGAGCGCTCTCTAAGGCACGGGTGCAGCCGGGAAAGCTAGCGGTTGACGTCGGAGCTGGAACCGGGTTTATCGCCGGAGGGCTCATCGAGCGCGGCGTGGAGGTGCTCGCGATCGACGAGTCGCTCCCTATGCTGCAGGTACTCAGCCACAAAGCGGTGGGTGCCGTCGGCCTACATTGTTGCATCGGGAACGCCGAACATCTTCCCGTTCGTACCGGCGTCACAGACTACGTTTTTTCCAACATGTGCCTCCACCACGTCCTGCATCCGACCGCAGCGATAGGTGAGATGACGCGGATTCTCAAGGTGGGAGGCACGCTGATAATCACAGACCTCAGTGAGCACGCATTTGCATTTCTCACGGAAGAGCGCACCGATCGATGGTTGGGCTTTAGGCAGAGCGACATCTACGCGTGGTTTGCCGAAGCGGGGCTAAAAGATATCACGGTGGCCGACACTGGAGAGCGAGCGCACGTGCCATCGGACTCCAGTGACAACTGCGCTGATATCAGCATATTTATGGCGCAGGGTACGAAGTAAAGTGAGCCAAGGCAGTTTCTTTCGCTGCCAGCTCGTCGAGGCTGCCGTCTGTTTGGGTGCGCAACCGCCGTACCCCTGCTGTTATGGAACAAACACAACATTTACACCCTTCCTGAACGGATTTCGTCGCACGCACCAAGGAAGCGTCGTCGCTCGATCATCGGCGGTCGCTCGGGCTCAGCTCTTTAACTGCTTCTCATTTTTGGGCTAGGCTCAGCTCAGCGATGTGCCGCCCTTTAGCGCTTGTGCGCACTCACGGAGCTCTTTCAGCATCGTGTACCCGTTGTCCAAATTCTGCTCCACAATCTGCGCGAATCTGCTCCCCACGATGGCCGCGCTCGCTCCATTGTCGATCACCTGCCGGACGTGCGAGGGCAACGAAATGCCAAATCCGACCGCCAATGGGACTCTCCCTCGAATGATGGACGCGGTTCTTTGTATGCTCGCGATGCTCTCGTGCTGCAAAATTTTTCGTGCGCCGGTGATTCCGTTGGCTGAAATAAGGTACACGAATCCCGACGAGGCTGCCATGAGATTCTCCAATCGTGCCGCTGATGTCGATGGAGCAGCGAGAAAGATGGTGTCGATGCCGTATCGCATCGCCGCGTCCTTGTACAGCGACGCCTCTTCAATAGGAAGGTCAGGAGCGATGATGCCGTCTATGCCGCCTTGTTCAGCTGCGCCGCAGAACGCCTCTACGCCCATCTGGTGCATGATGTTGTAATATGTCATAACAAGCACCGGCACCTCGTGCGCCCTTGTTATAGCGCGAGCAAGGTCAAAAACCTTCCTAGGGGTTGTTCCTGCTCCCAGCGCTCGCCCTGCCGCGCGCTGCAACGTGGGGCCATCTGCTATCGGATCGGAGAAGGGGATTCCGAGCTCAACGATGTCGGCCCCGCCTGCGATTAACGCATCGACGATTGTGAGGGTGTGCTTCGGTGTAGGGTCGCCTGCCATCACATAGGCAATAAGGCCACCTTCGCTGCGTTGTTTCAATTTGCGAAACGTGGCGGCGATCGCGCTCATACGTTTGCCCCCACGCAGCGCGCTACTACGTCAACGTCCTTGTCGCCCCTGCCTGAAAGCGTAACAACGATGATGTCGTCGGTATCCAACGTGGGCGCAAGCCTCATAGCGTGAGCAACGGCGTGCGCCGACTCCAAAGCAGGCAAGATGCCCTCCGTTCTAGACAGTTCAAGGAAGGCCTCAAGCGCCTGTGTGTCACCCACGGCACTAAAGCGAACTCGGTTCTCGTGTTTCAAAAACGCGTGTTCGGGACCGACGCCGGGGTAGTCGAGGCCCGCTGAAATGCTGTGCGTCGGCTCAACCTGCCCATCAGCGTCCTGAAGCAGGTACGTCAACATGCCGTGGAATACTCCCTCTGACCCTGCGCACAACGACGCCGCGTGCTGTGTCGTCTCTAGTCCTGCCCCTCCGGCCTCGACGCCGTGCATCGCGACGTCCTCGTCGAGGAACGGATGAAACGTGCCGATCGCGTTGCTGCCGCCTCCGACGCACGCCACGAGCGCATCCGGGAGGTGCCCGACCTGCCGCGTCATTTGCTCGCGTATTTCGCGCCCAATAACGCTTTGAAAGTCCCTGACGATCATCGGGTAAGGGTGGGGTCCCACGACAGAACCGATCAGGTAGTGCGTCGTGAACACGTTGGCTGTCCAATCGCGCAGGGCTTGGTTGATTGCATCCTTGAGGGTCCGCGACCCGAGCTCCACCGGGCGCACCACGGCGTTGAGCAGCTCCATCCGGAACACGTTGAGCTTTTGACGCTCCATGTCTTCGGTCCCCATGTAGACCTCAGATTTGAGCCCCAGTGCCGCACACGCGATAGCAGTGGCTACCCCGTGCTGCCCCGCTCCTGTTTCGGCGATGATGCGTGTTTTCCCCATGCGCTTCGCGAGCAGTGCCTGACCGAGCGTATTGTTGATCTTATGGGCGCCGCCGTGAGCAAGGTCCTCGCGTTTGAGGTAGATCCTGGCACCGCCGAGTTTCGCTGAGAGGTTCTCAGCGTAGTACAAAGGAGTTGGCCGTCCCGCAAACGTCGATAGATATCCGGTGAGTTGCTTTTGAAAATCGTGATCTTCGCGAAGATGCGCATAAGCCTCTGCGAGTTCTGAAAGTGCCGCTACCAACGTTTCAGGAACGAAGCTGCCCCCAAAGCGTCCGTACTTGCCGTCGACAGGATAATCGTTATAGCCCATGAGATGCCTCCGTCACGGCGTGCATAAACGCACGAATCTTCGCTGGATCTTTGATCCCCGGCCGGACCTCAACCCCGCTTGAAACGTCAACCGCATACGGGCGCACCGTTTCGATGGCTGCCCGGACGTTTTCCGGCGTCAGGCCTCCCGCCAGGATGAGGGGGGTAGGCGCGATCAGTTCCCTGATAGCCCGGCTTACGTTCCAGTCGTGCGGTTTCCCCGTGCCCCCGTGCGCGCCGGGGACGAACGAGTCGGCAAGGAGCGCATCGCAGCGCACTTTAGAGGGAAGCGCAGCGTCCGCATGGTCATTCACCGCGACCGCGCGAATCACCCGAATGCCGCGAAGTTGCCCACAAATTGCGGCGCCAGGCAGCGTACCCGCCACCTGCACCGCATCGGGGGCAAGGCACGAGCACAGCGTCTCGAGCTGATCGATGGTGTCAAAGACCGAAACGAGGACGCTCTGGACGAAGGGCGGCACGGCTTCGACAAGATCCCGTGCGCGGTCCGCTGATATGTTTCTCGGTGACGCAGGCACGTCCACGACGAAGCCGATCGCGTCTGCCCCCACGTCGACGGCTACTTCGAGGTCTTCCCTGTTCGTTATGCCACAAACCTTGACGCGCACTCGTCTCACGCCGTGCTCACCATCCTATCGACCGTTCGGCGCACGTCCTCAGCTCGCACGAGAGCTGAACCGACCAGGACCGCGTCTGCGCCACAACGCTTGAGAAATAGGGCCTCTTCGGGAGTCGCAACGCCGCTCTCACTTACGATGATCCTTCCGTCAGCGGGGACTTTTTCCAGGATATCCTTGGTGGTCATAAGA
>Ga0187784_10002311_pt1 | contig 15283 bp, 13 predicted proteins | sample 1015_SJ02_MP15_2_FD_132964 | JGI IMG/M metagenome (GOLD analysis project Ga0187784, IMG submission 132964) | Tropical peat soil microbial communities from peatlands in Department of Meta, Colombia - 1015_SJ02_MP15_20_MG | ecosystem: Environmental > Terrestrial > Soil > Wetlands > Peat | place...
CGAGCGGCGGAGGACTCGCGCACCACCGATAAGAATCGACTCGCAGTCCTTCCCTTCGCCAACATCAGCCCGGACCCTTCGGACGAGTACTTCGCCGACGGACTCACGGAAGAGTTGATTGCGAGCCTTTCGCTCGTGCCAGGCTTGAAGGTGATCGCTCGAACCTCGGTGATCGGGTACAAAAAAACGGAGAAAACCGTCGCCACGATTGGAAAGGAACTTGGGGTTGGCACCGTGGTGGAAGGGAGTGTCCGCAGGTCGGCCAACCGAATCCGCGTCACGGTCCAGGTCATCGACGTGGCCAGCGAAGAACATCTCTGGACAGCGAAGTACGATGACGATCTCGACGACATCTTCGCGGTGCAAGGAGACATCGCGACGAAGGTCGCCGAGGCCCTTCCCGGCGGGTTAAGGCGGGAGAAAGCTCCGATCCCTGAGCTCGCGAAACCCCGAGAGACCGAGGCCTATCTCCTCTATCTCCAGGGTCAAGCTCTCATGTGGAAGACCGACGAAGACTCGCTGCGTCGTTCCTTGGATTTTTTCAAGAAGGCTCTCCAGACCGACCCCACGTTCGCGCGAGCGTACGTGGGCATGGTTCGAGCCTACACGAGCCTCGGTAGTGAGAATTTCATGTCGTGGCTGGACGCGTGCAACCTAGGGAGAGCGGCGGCCGAAAAGGCAATCGCTCTCGACCCGAGCTTGGCCGAAGCTCACGCCTCACGAGCCGAGATCGCGTTCATGGCCGACGAGACGGCGGACGTCCTTGACCGAGAAGTGCGAAGAGCGCTCGAGCTGAACCAAAACCTTGCCCAGGCCCACACCATCCTGGCAGCCCTCGCCGGATCCCTCGGTATCGCGGAGGCGTATGTTGCGGGGAACGAGGACGCGTACCGACTGGATCCTCTGTCGCCCGCCGCGATTCGAACCTTGGGGAACGCGTACTTCTTCTCGGGTCGGTTCGAAGATGCTGTGGCACATTGGAAGAAAACGATGGAGCAGTCTCCGATGGATTCCTACCGGGGCCTGGCGGATTACCACATGCTCAAGGGGGACTTCGAACAAGCCGAGCTCGCAGTCCAGGAACTGGAACGGCTCGCTCCGTCCAGCGACTATGCTCTCCTCTGCCGGGGATATCTTTCGGCCCTGAAGGGAGACCGTCCCGGGGCCATGAAGATGATTGAGAAGCTCCAGGAGACCTCGCGCGAGGGATACGCGCGTCAGTCCTCGGTCGGATTCATCTACTACGCGCTCGGCGACCTCGACCGGTTCTTCGACGTGATGTTTGAGACGGCGAAGGCGCACACGATGCAGGCCGCTCGAATCCGGTTGTGCCCAATGTTCGCCGGAGCAAGGAAAGACCGGAGATTCGTCCAGCTCATGTCGACGTATGGCCGGCCCGTTCAGGCTCCCAAGTAGGTCCGGGGTCGCCGTTCGCTCGGCGGAAATGACAGAACGGATTGTCGCACCCGAACTCCGCTAGAAGTCTCGAAGTACCTTTGCGAAAACGTCGTGATCTACATTTCCTCCGGTGATCACGAGACCCACTCGTTTGCTGCCCAACATTCGTCTCTCTTTCAAAGCTGCGGCCAATCCGGCCGCTCCGGCGCCCTCCGAAACGTTGTGAGTATCTGTAAAGTAAATTTTCATCGCCTCGCCGATTTCCTTCTCGCCGACCTGCACAATGTGATCCACGTTCTGCAACACCACTGCCAGGGCTTCGTCGTCGGGAACACGGCACGCCATTCCGTCGGCCAGAACCGTGGTCACCGGGGCCGGAATCTTGCGCCCAGCTGCAAAGGATAGTGCATAGGCCGGCGCACCTTCAGCTACGACTCCGATGATCTTCGTTTTGAGATTGAGCCCGTTCCGAACTGCCGCGCAGGAGCAAATGCCGGAGCCTTGGCCGATCGGCACATACACGACATCGAGATTCTGGACTGCAGAGAAGAACTCGAGCCAATAGGTGGCCACGCCCTTGACGATGTCGCGGTGATAGGGCGGAACAAAGTGCCAGCCGCGCTCGCGAGCAAGCTGCTCCGCATGCTCCTTGGATTCCTGAAAGTCGTCTCCGAACTCGATCAGGTGTCCTCCCTGGGCGCGCATGGCAGCGTTCTTTTCGCTGCTGTTGCCACGCGGAATCACGATGTAAGCCTCGACGCCGAATCGCCGGGCTGCCAGAGCAACGGATTGGCCGTGATTTCCGCGGGTCGCCGTTACGAGTCCGGTGATGTCACTGTTTCGACGGAACAGCTCGGCGGCATACACCACGGCAGTGCGCGCTTTGAAAGCGCCCACCGGAGTATGATTCTCATGTTTCACCCAGACTTCGGTGCCGAGCCGTTCGCAGAGCAGCGGCCAGACGATTTGTGCTGTGGGTGACATCACCCGATAGACCTGCTCCTGCGCGGCGGAAATCTCTGGAATTGTTGGTAAGGAGGAGAGGTCGGGCACTTCTTCGAGGATAGAGCTTAGCTCGAAATAAACTCCTCGGAATCGACCCGGGCAAGTTGCGATTCAGAGAAGTCGGGAGTGGCGTCCGAGCTCGTCTAAAGCAGGGGTGATTGCAAGGACTCCTGCATCGATCCAGAACTCATGTAAAACCGAGGCGCCCACTCCTTCTCTGAACGCACTCTTCCTTCGAGTTTCGGTGTCTGGCCAGTCGGGCGCGTCCCAGGAGGCGTGCTCGGCTGGTCGCGCGAGGATGCAACGGGGCCGAGTCAATCGCCGGAATACTCTCCCGCGCGAGACCGAACCCTGCGGTCGACCTCGGCGTTCACCTCGGCAGCGTGATACGATACACGCTGACCGGGGCACTCACATTCTTCAGGCGGGTGCGGGCAAGCTCGTCCATCTTGACTGAAACCTTGTTCCATACCTGATCGTAGACCTGCTGGGAGATGCAGATCCCACCGGGTTCCGCCATCGGCTCAATCCGCGAGGCAATGTTCACCGCGTCTCCGAGGATGTCGCCCCCCACCGACATCAGATCCCCGACGTGGACCCCGATACGGAGCTGGATCGGATCCCGGCGACGCGCTTGGTTGCGCTTGCGCACCGCACGCTGGATGTCGATGGCACACGTTGTCGCGTCCAGGGCGCTTGCGAACTCGAGAAGGAACGCGTCCCCCATCGTCTTGATCTCCCGGCCCTTATGCCGTGGGTACGCCAGCCGGACGAGTGCTCGGTGCTCTTCAAGCAGCTTGAGGGCCCGCGCCTCGTCCTTCTGAGCGAGCAAGGTGAATCCGACCATGTCGGTGAACATGATTGCGGCGAGTCTCCGTTCCGTGATGGGACGGGCATGAGCCTCCGTCGAGACGAGCACATCCTGAATCTTGCCCGACGGTCGGCGCACGCTGAGTCGAACTTTCTCCTCGGCTTCCGGTCCGGCGATGACTTTCCCGAGCTTCTGGGTCCACTCGCTGATGTTCTGCGCGAGGTTCGGGCCTCCCCCGATCTGTCGTCCGTCGAGGCCAACGATGGAGTCTCCTCGGTCCAGGCCGGCCCTCAGGGCCACACTGGCCAGGCGGGGAGGGCTGAGCATGCTGAGGCCGGCTTCGGGAGGCGTAGGGTCCATCGCGGCGCGCCAGAGATCCATGAGCATCGCGGTGCCGTGGGATCCGCACATACAGATGCCGAGCCCGCATGAGGGACAGACACATCGGCACTCGAGGCCATCTCGGCTCAGTTCCCAGACCGTTACGTCCGAGACCAGCGTGTGGAGAATCTCAACGGCTTGGGCGTAGTCCTTCAGATATGCCTCAGCGGTGTCCGCGGTGCTTCCCTCTTCGATTCCCCCCCAGTAGCTGTCGCACTGACGGTGGGCGAGGACGTGGAGGACGGAGTAGCCGAACGTGGCCTGGCCGATGAGCGTGTAGAGGACCTGCAACGCCGTCGAAGGGGCCAGCCTCTCGCTCAACCCCACCGGAGCCACGGATGGGGATCCGACAGTAACGGTGGTTCGAGGATCGGGGGCCCCGATGCCCATCATCCGGATTCTCCATCCTTCGATGTGGTCCTCGGCCATCGTGTTCAAGCGACCGAGCAGAGCCGTAGACCCCGGATGCTCCTTCAGCGATTTCGAGATGGGGGCGATCGCCGCCAAGATCTGCCCCTCGACTCCGATCATGCGGGAGATGTACTCCATTTCCCGTGCCCGATGAGGGCCGGCCCGTAGTCCTGGTTCGTGCGGACGGTCGGTCCGAGTCATGATGACTTGGTAGACTGCCTCGAGACGGCAGTCTCATGGATGAATGTTTCTACAACCTGGCGACCCGAGGGGCTGGCAATATGTGCAACGGTCGTTCCACCCCAGAGGGTTCAATCGCGTGTCGAAGGACCACCCTCGATTCAGCGCAACTTGGACATAGGTTTCTGCCCATGGTCGGCCGCCATGAGTCCTGACGACCGCTCTGGAAGGACAACGAGCGTTTCGGGACTCGGCCCAAACGAGTATGCCGTTGTGGTGGCCCTGCGATACGCGAATGGTCAAACGCCGTGGGATACTGGGGTTCCGAGCTCCGAGCTGATCCGGGTGATCGAGCAGGGTGACTTCAACGGGAAGACGGTTCTAGAATTCGGCTGCGGATCGGGCACGAACTCGATCGAGCTAGCTCGGCGAGGGTACCTCGTGACCGCAGTGGATCTCGTCGAACTACCAATTCTGCGCGCTCGGGAAAAAGCCCAACGAGCCGGGGTGAAGGTTGATTTTCGGGTCGGAGACTTTACCCGTATCGATCTCCAAGGACCCTACGATTGTCTTTTCGACTGTAGCGTGTACGACGGGATTCGTACCCGCGATCTCTCCGGGTTCCTGAGGACCCTTCAGAAAGCATCGCGTCCGGGGACCCGCTGGCTCTCGCTGGCGGGAAACGCTCGGGAGCCCGATCCGGTAGGTCCACCGGTTGTGCGCGAGGAAGAGTTCCGATCCGAACTGAGCAGCTTGTTCAGAATCCTAAAGGTCCGAGAATTTCGGTTTGATTTAGGTCCGAACTTTCATCCGCTTGCTTGGTCCATTCTGATGGAACGACGCTGAACCAGTCGGTGCGATGTGCAGTCCGGTGAAGGGGATTTGTAAGGGTCGGTACTGCCACCGATTACCGTAGCAAATCAGTATGGTCGTTCGCTCGAATCGCTGGGAGACGAAATCCGCCAGGCCAGGGTCGATAAAGGCTGCCGGTACCGTTCGGCGGTGAGTACGATCGTACCAATGGCTCTCCTGGCAATCCCGGCAAAAGTAAGCGTCGAATCATCCGTCTCCCGGCATTCCAGTTCGAAGGACTGACGTGCGATGGGGATTCCGGGGAGATTTCATCCGACGAACTATTCTGGCACAAGGCTTCGAAGAGTAAACTGGTCGAAGGACCTGGCTACCGTTCGCCGGCTTTTCCAAGAGTACCGCCAGTGGCTCGCCGTCCACAGCGATTCCGCTCCTGTCGCCCAACCGCGCGTCCAGACCGGACTTGGGATGGTCGACAGACTGATTGCGGAGCTCCCTGGGGAGTACGGTCCCCCGGGCGGAGACGTCATTCTCGCTTTCGCGAACAAATCATTGGTAGCGTGTGGCGCACTCCGAAAGCTGGAACCGAAGGTCGGGGAGATCCGGCGGGTGTACGTGCGAGCCGATCATCGCGGACCGGGGTTTGGACCTCGCCTCACCAGGGCGCTCCTGAACCGTGCTCGCGAGCTGGGGTACGAGCGAGTTCGGGTCGATGTTCTTCCGACGATGGCCGCCGCGATTCAGTTCTATCCAGCGATGGGCTTTGAACCCATACCATCCTTTTGGCCCCACCCCGTGACCGGCGCTGTGTTCTTCGAGTACGTGCTGCGAAAGCCGAAGCGCACCGTACCCCGACGTGAGGCATCGAAATCCGAACAATCCAGATCGTAACTCGGTGTCCTTGGGCTCAAGGACTGTTCTACCTACTACAAGTCACGTAGGTGAGAAATCAGTTGCAGCTTGCGCTGCGGCCCTCGGACTTAGGGGTTCGCGCCAGCTCCAAGGACCACGACCTGTACGTCGATGGGGCCCCAGGCCGGGCTGGGGCGGTCGCGGCGAGATGGCAACCGGCCCTCGAAAACCCCTCCCTCGATACCCAACCGTGCGTTCGGTCCCTACGAGAACCAAGCCAGCATCGGTATCAGGTTCGCCACGTTCGGCGTGCCCCAGCCAGAGGCATCGTCCCACCCCGGTCCCGCGTCGAACCCGACGGTACTTCCGATGATCGTGTTGTTTCCAACGGTGATGTCGTGGAAGGCCAGCTGGTAGAGCCCCGGGATCTCTCCGATGAAGTAGAGGGTCGGGTTGATGAACCCGATCGTACCGCGGTAATGCTCGGCGGCGTACTGGTCGGCGAGAGCGGCGATGGTCGACCAGAGTGGGGAACCGAAGCTGGTGCCTGTCGAAATGCTCCACCCGGTTTCCGCGGGGACCGCGCTCGTATAGACGTAGCCCCCTCCCGAGACCGCCGCGTCGGAGGAAACGTCCGGAGTCGCTCGTGAGGAGAGACCCAACCCGCTCTGATACCAGGGCGTGCCGAAGATCAGGCTGGGAGCCCCTCCGGAAGCCAGATCAAATTCCGGCTCGTTCCAGACCTGCTCGCCCCCGTAGCCCGTCGGGGTGCACTCGACCGGAGGGGTCGGAGTTAGGGTATCGAGCTGACATGCGGGTGTGTTCATGAACTTGACGAGACCCACGGAGCACACCGTGGCAGATCCACAATCCGGGATGGACGTGCCCTCGTAGTACGGGTAGCCCTCCGTGCCCCCGACCGCCGTGACCCACGGGGAGGAGGAGGGATAGATCGGGTTCGCAGAGGTGAAGCCGCATGGGCTCGGAAACAGATAGCAGAGTCCAGAGTTGTCCGCGCCCCAATCTCCCGCGGATGCGAAAACGGTCGTGCCTTCCGCGGCGGCGAGACGGTATGCCTCTTCGCCGGTCACGAGGACCTCGTGGACGTACGCCGGGCTGCAGTCGCCCGTCGGATTGTCCGTGGGAATGAAACACGTACCTTGGAGCATATCGAGCTCTGGGTCGCCCCAGCTCTGCGAGATGATACTGTGCGGGAACATCTCGACGGCGGACAAGACGGCCTGCTCCAAGGTGAGATCATCGTCCGTCTTGGCGACGAACAGCACGATGTGCGCGCCGGGCGCCAAGGAGTGGACCGACTGGGTGTCCTCCGCGATCTCGCCCGACCAACCCACTTGATCGGGATCCGAACCATTGAACACCGGGCACACACCACCCTGGCACACGATCTGAATCTTCGTGTAGGGGAGACCGAACTCAGCGTCGAACGTGTTCAGGTCATCCTGGACTCGGGGGTAACCGAACGCGTCAACGATCACAATGGTCTGGCCGGCACCGTTCAAGTTCGACGGATAATTGTACGCTACTTTCAGATCCGCGGGTGTGTAACACATCAGAATGAAGGGCGCGGTCTCGTTCCCGAAGTTGCAGTACGGGCTCGGCTGACCTGAAGGGAGTGTTCGTCCCAAGTACATCAAGTGCAAGTCGAGCGCTGTTCTGGATCCGGTGATATGGTCGATTCCTATGACTGTGGGAGCACCGACGACGACAAACCCCACAGACCCATACAACATCGCAGCAGCGACACAAACAGTCAATACGATCCGACTCGGCGCGTGCATGGCGCGCCAGCTTCGGTTCCCGTTTTATAGATATACCTCGCGCGAACAGCGACCAATCCCCTGGGGGCCGAGCTTCGGGGAAGTCGTCGCGCGGTCGCGGCCGACGGAGTCGCGATGAGCCGGGAGTATGTGACTAAAGTACTGACTCCGGGCCCGAGAACCGGCGGAGGATTTTGGGAACGCGAATTCCAGCGACTCGATTCGAGTTGAGCGGCCAACAAGTTCCTTCGGAGTAGTTATGACAATCAGTTTGGTTTGCATCGCGAACAACTGGAAGAGAGAAGGATGGGGCGTTGGTCGAAGTCATTGTATCGGATTGAGGTCACGTTCCACGCTCCGCTCGAGTTCGTCTTTCGATGGTTGACCGACTTCTCCCCGCGTGACCCGACCCTCACGGGGGAGCACTTCAAACGACGAATCCTCGAACGCTTTCCCCGTCGGGTGGTCTTCGAGGACTTGTCTTCCACTCCCGCCGGTTGGTACTGGATCAGGAACCAAGTTGCACTCCGGCCTCCGGATCGTTGGAAACTCATAGCTCACGGTAACTATCTCGACTCGCACGCTCATTACAAGCTGGTGCCGGTGTCTGGAACGCGAACCCAACTTGTAATGACGCTGCGTTTGCGACCGGGGGTCCTCAACGGGCCGATTCCACCAAAGTCTGAGATCGAATCGTCTCTCCGTGGCGTCTGGAAAACCTACGGCCGGGCGCTCGAGCTTGAGTATAGAAGGGCCTCGAGACGCTGAATCCTCTTCCACCTCCGCCAGAAGTTCCGCGACCGGGACGCGGGGAGTTGTTCGGGGACCTAGTGGCGCGGTCGCGAAGAACGATTCGTGCGACGCGCGATTCGCACGGGAAAAAGGGCGTGCGGGCAGTAGTGTGGCCCGCTCGGTCGATCTGTGGGACATGACCAAGACCTTGACTGCAATTTCGGAACCTCATTCTGCTCGGCGAGAAGGTGTCCTCTCGGTAAGTTCAGCCAACGCTTCTGGGCATGGCGCTAAGCCGCCAAGACCGTCAATTCGGTGGTAAATTGTGGTGGCAACTCCTCGGCAAGGAAGTGTCCCCCGTCGGGATATCTCACGACGCGTCCCCCAGGGTACTGCCGAACCCAACGTTGAAGCTCCTTCTCGCCAAACCCGACATCCTTCATCCCCCAGACGAAGAGAAATCGTTTCGAGTGCAGAGTCCCGCGCTTCTCCCATAGGTCATTCAGCCAGTCCGACGCAGCGATGATCTGCTTCGGGAAAACCCACGAGCCCTTTCGGTCCATCGGCTCGTCAAACGGCCGGATGTACTGCTCATGAATGTCCGGCCTCAGCCGACGAGGGTCGCCGAAGGCTCCCTTGAATCCCGACTTCGCGAAAGAGTTCCGGGTTCGGATGAGGTACCGTCCGATGGGTCCCCCCATGTATCCACTGAAGAGGCGGAACTTGAGTTGGGACCGGACCGACCACATCCAGGTGTTCGAGACCATCACGTCCCGGATCCTCTGGGGGTGACGAAAGGCGTACGAGATGCCGATCGGTCCCCCCCAATCGCCGATAACCAGCGTGATGTCTTGCAGATCCAAACTCTCTAGAAGCGCTTCGAGATTTGCCGCATGTCCTGCGGGGAGATAGCTCCAATCGTGGGGTTTTTCGGAGAGTCCGAAGCCGATGTGGTCTGGGGCGATGCAGCGGTACGAGCCCGCTAGCGCCTTGATTTGATTCCGGAACATGAACGACCACGCGGGGTTGCCATGGACGAAGACCACGGGCCGGCCTCTGCCCTCGTCTACGAAGTGCATCCGTCCCGCGCTGGTCGAATAGTAGTGGGGCGCGAACGGATACTCGCGCTTGTCCAGCCAGCCCGGGCGATCGAGGTTCGACATTGAGTCCTTTGGTGCAGGGGTCGGCCAAGACCACCGCGGTCCGGCGGCAATGGTGTGAACGAATAACGGCTTCGCACCTTCTGGTATCCCTCGTGGAGCCGATTGCTATACTAGGAGCCCGTTCGCGTGCAATTGGCGTCCTTGTAGAGTCAAACGACGCACGCGTGTGCGGCCCAAGCGAGCCCGGTTTCACCGCCAACACAACGATGGCCGGCAGTCACGAGGCAGCCGAGTTCTTCGGTCGCATGGGACGGCGATCGCGGGGGATCGGCACGGTCCTCGAGGAGAGGATGAGGGCAATCTACGTCCCGCACGCGAACCTCCATAATCTCGACACACGGCCGGGCTTCGGGGATGTCGTCGCCTTTTCGTGGCCGAGGGCATGGCCTAGGAACGTCGAGGTAGAATCAAAACAAATAGGATTCTAGCGCGGTCCGGATGCCTGCTGCGTCGCGTGCGTTCTCATCCCATTTCTGACAAGTTTCTTGATCAGTGGGACCGGAATTGGTCGATCCAAACGAAAGTGGAGGGATGATTTGGTCGTCATGTAGCCTTCCGCTTCATCTCTCAGACCCTCAAGGTACACGGGGCGCGTATAGAATACGAGCTCCTTCTTCAGGAATCCGAAGTAACAGAGACGGGCGGAGAACCCTGATTCTCCCTTGAACCTGTAGAAGGGCATTCCGTAGCTGATGCTTTCGATGGCGTCGGGAGCCGCCTCCCTGATGGCCGCCCTAAGCTCCCGCAGCTTCGACTGCACATTCTTCGGGGCGGTTTCGATGAACGCATCAACGTTCTCAGCTCGCCTCACGAACCTCCCAGCTCGGAGTTCCGTATACGACCAACTGGCTTGCTTCTGGAAGCGGTAGTCGAATCCTCCGGGGGTTCAAATCCAAATGTTGGGTGGATGAACTAGTGAATTTTTCACTTCTCCCACGAGCCGGCACCCGACCAGCTAAATGTGCCCGGGAGGCGGGTACACCAAGAGTACCGACTGGACCAAGCCCCAGCGGCGGACCGGGGCTTAATCTAACCAAGGCCGTTCTCCGACCATGACCGCGTACCTGGTCGCCGATGTGGAATGGCGCGACGCAGAACAGCTAGCGAAGTACGGCGAGGGCCACTCCCAGCTTCTCGCGAAGTACGGTGGGCGTATCTTGATCGGGTCCGAGGACGTCGAGGTTGTCGAAGGAGATTGGAAGCCACGCTCAATAATTATCTTTGAGTTCCCCGATCGAAAGTCCTTCCACTCTTGGTACGAGTCCTCTGAGTATGCGCCCCGGCTCGCGCGACGTCGGCAGTATGCGGATTCGAAGGTAGTGGTGGTCGAGTGATAGAGGCAACGCACTACTGAGATCTTCCGCCGAAGGCGGAAGGGGAGATAGCTGAAATCTTCCGATCCTTTGCACCGAGCCAGGTCAACCCTGGGTGCCGCGGCTTAATCTAGGAAAGACGGTTCTCGGGCCGTGGCCCCCGACCGTCGCCTCGCCGCCATCATGTTCACCGATACGGTGGGGTTTACCGCGCTGAGCCAGCGGAACGAAACGCTCTCGCTGGAGTTGCTCGATGAACAACGAGCAATGCTCCGGCCGATCTTCCAGCGGCACGGAGGCAAGGAGGTCAAGACCCTCGGAGACGGCTTCCTCGTGGAGTTCACGAACGCGCTCGAGGCCGTCCGGTGCGCCTATGAGATCCAGCGGATGAGCCGCGAGGCGAACTACTCTCGCCCCTCAGAGCGACAGATACTCCTCCGGGTCGGCGTCCACCTGGGAGATGTGGTGGAAACCGGCGGTGACATCTCGGGCGACGCGGTGAACATTGCCTCGCGGGTCGAGCCCCTCGCGGACGCCGGAGGGGTTTGTATCACTCGCCAGGTCTACGACCAGGTGCAGAACAAATTCGAGCTTCCCTTAATGAGCCTGGGAGCCAGACCCCTCAAAAACGTGAACACCCCCTTAGAAGTGTTCAAAATAGTAATGCCCTGGACAGAAGGCGGCGGCGCGAGGTTGTCCGAAGTTGATCGGAACCGCATTGCGATTCTTCCCTTGGCCAACTTCAGCCCAGCGGCCGGCGACGAGTACTTCGCCGACGGGATGACGGATGAGATCATTTCGACGGTGTCGGGAATCAGCGGCCTCAGCGTGATCTCGCGGACCTCCGCAATGAGGTACAAGCAGACCTCGAAGAGCATGACCGAGATCGGCCGCGAATTGAGGGCAGGCAAGCTCCTCGAAGGCAGCGTTCGGAAGTACGGAAATCGGGTCCGGATCACCGTGCAGCTCATCGACAGTGAACGCGACGCCCATCTTTGGGCCCAGAGCTATGATGGGAGCTTGGACGACGTCTTCGAGACCCAATCGGACATCGCCCGCAAGATTGCCGAGGCCTTGAAGCTCCCTTCCCCTCGGGCCGGAGCTGGACCAGAGAGTCCCGAGGTCCACGCGCTGTGTCTGCGGGCTCGTACCTTGTATAACAAAGCAACCCGGGAATCGAACGAGCAAGCGACGCTCTTGTTCGAGGACGCTCTGAAAATCGATCCTGACTCCGCCCGAGCGACGGCCGGGTTGGCGATCTGTTACGCTGACGCGGCAGGTTGGGGTTCGATCGACTTGAAGGAGGGGTACGACAAGGCTCGGGCACTGGCCCGGCGCGCTCTCGAACTTGACGAGACCCTGCCCGAGGCGCATGTCGCCCTAGGCAACATGTTGATGCTGGACGACTACCCCGGCGCCGAAGTCGAACTCAAGAAAGCGCTCTCACTGAATCCCAGTCTCGCGGACGCCCATGAGTGGTACGCGAGTATCTTGCGGGGGCTAGGCCGGATGGAGGAATCTCTCGAGGAGGCCAAGAAAGCCTACGAGTTAGACCCGCTCCCACCCGGGCGGGCATTTTTCCTCTGTACCGAGTACTTCTTCATGGGTCGCAATGACGAAGCGCTCGCAGTCGCTACCCGGGTCATACAAACGGAGCCCGGATATTCAGCGGCGTACTTCGGGCGAGCGATTCTGAACGCTCTCAAGGGAGCGAAGGAGGAATCCTACCGGGACCTGCGAACCTACCAAAGAATGGTCAACGAGATTCGGGGCAAGAGCATGCAGGCTCGAATCGAAGCTCACCTGGGGAACAAGGAAGAAGCTTCGCGCCTAATTGATGAGACGTTAGCGCTCGTCGCCAAGAGTAGCTCCCCGCGGGCGCGAATCGATGCCGGCCAGCTAACTTACACATTAGCCCTGATCGGTGATCGAGAGCGATTCTTTCCGATGATGGAATTTTTCATCGACCACAAACTCGAGTCGCCGGGGGAACTTCGGGACCCCTCGTACCAAAACATGGCAGATGATCCGCGATTCGCAGATCTTCGGAAGAAACTCCGCAGATCCTATGGCATTCTTGACTGAAATCCCAGTTTGCCGTCGGTAACCGCTTCCCCCGGTATGGTGTCGGAGGGGATATTTGCACCCTCCGGGGGTTCAAGTCCTCACTCCCGGCCGCTCGATGAAACCCGCATGGACTAGCTGTCCGCGGTCCGGAAAGTACGAATCTTGGCTGGCCATGATTCGCGAGGCTTCTGCCCCGGTCGGAGGAACTCCAAGTCAGTTCAAATCTGGAGGGGGCATCCCCAAACGGTCCAAATCCCTGTCAGCGGCCCCGTCAGTGGGCCCCAGTGTCCAGATCTTCTGGGGGCGGGTGCTGACTCCTGGATTTGGTCGGTCGACCTCCCCGTGGGCGCGATGAATCTCATCTCACATCAAAGTTTCAGTCCACTAGCAGGGTGGCTGCACGTAAGATGGGTGAAAGCGCGTTTGCACCTTGGATGAGAGGAGGATTTCGCCTAGCCTTCCGGCCCGACCCTTCCGGTATCTAGTGGCTCGCTGGCCTCCGCCGGTGTGATTCGAAGTCGTGGTAGGTTCGATCCGTTCGGGGCAATATGTGTTCGATGACGGGCCGTCCGTGGCGAATTTGGTGAAGGGCACGATACCCTGCCACCTTGAGTCGCCATCGCTTCGGATCATTTCTCATTGGACAGACATCCAAAGTCGGGGAGGGTCGTAGAGGAAAGCGAGTAAATTCGGGGAAGACTCGAACAAAGTCTTCAATCGCCCGGTCGGGCAGTGCCCAAAACTGAAGTCGAGCGGACTCCGTGAAGTCCGGCCAATCATCCGAGGCCTTACGGCCTGGCACGCCGGCGCCTCCAGGCGGCAAACTCACGCTTCATCTCGGCGCCGGAGACGATGCGTTCGGAGGCGAGCCGTCGATCCAGATCCGCCCGGAGGGACGGAGGGATGTAGTCGTCCGCCAGGGCCAATAGAAAGTCGTCCCAAGTCTGTTCAGCCGTCTTCGCCCCCCGGAGAGCTCTCAGGGTCGACTGGTGAACCGGGATGCTCGTGATTAGGTCCACGCTCTCCATCATTCTGGCAATGATGGTAATGATATATCGCCCTTCCTAAGGTCATGGAATGTGAAAGGAGGTTGATCGCAGGAAGGGGGTGCAAGAGTGTTGGGCCCACGATTCGGGTGTCCCTGAGAAGCGGCATGACGCGTCGTTGGACACGAAGGAGCAGTCTAGCGGAGGTAGTTCGAGAATCTCTCCAAACCTGCCCTCATTCGGTCGGAGTCCAAGCCGATGTAATGAACGCTCATTTCCATCGATGCGTGGCCCAGCATATTCTTGAGCTGAACAAGGTCCATCCCGGCTTCATGAGCGAGCCTGCCGAAGCTACGTCTCAGGTCGTGGTGCGATACTTTGAATCCCGTGCTAAATCCTGGGTTCCGCACCGCCTGGCCCAACAATAGGTCTGCCCCAGATTTCGAAGCAGGAAGAACCGAATCCTCGGGCCTGCGAGCTCTGGCCCAGCGGATTAGGTCTCGACGCACCAATCGGTGCATGGGTATCTTTCTCCACTTTCCCCCGTTGCTGCCTTTTCCTTTGACCATCAGGCAGTCCTCGTCGAACAAAATATCCTTGAATCGAAGTCTCAGTACCTCGATCCGGCGGAGGCCGTTCAGACCCTCCAAGCCAACGATGATTCGTGCCGGGCCTGAGGAATTGCGGTATAGCCGCTTCAACTGGTCTTTCGTTAGCCACCTTCGGTGGGTAGGTTCGCCCGAGGGCAAGCGCCAGACCGATTTTCGGTCGGCTATCGGATTACGCGCCCATCGCAGGAACTGCCTCAGTGCAGAAAAGTGAATCATGAAGGTGGCCCTTTCCCAAGGCAATCCCTTGCGAAGCAGGCCGATCTGCTCTGCCGAGAGTTCTCGGGGGGAACGAGCGATAGGGGATGCCCCGACGATTCGAAGGAGGCGAGGAACGCGGCGGAGTTCCCACCCCATACGCCGAATCCATTCGTCCCCAACTAAAGTCTCGGCGCGTTTCCAGTTCAGAAACTGCTCCACAGCGACCCGCCAGCCGGAAGAGCGCGCAGCGGGGTTCCGGCGTATGTGCGACTTCCGATGAACAACCGTTTGACAGGACGTCCGGGAGGCCATCTGTAGCACACTTTGTCGGGACTAAGTTCTTAGACGAACCGACTGTGGGGTCAGCGGATGATGAAATGAGGTCGAATCCTGGTTGCGCCTCATATCCTATCTGAGTCTCTACAGTCGTTGTAAGGGATTGCTGCAACCCACGCCCGAAAGAAGTCTCGATCCAAGAGCGGGGGTAATCTATCTGAGAGGCCTCACGATCCCGATGCCCGAACGGCTTGCTATCAAGGATGTCCCTGCGGTCAAAGTCGTCGCGTACACGTGGAGGGGGCCCC
>Ga0187784_10002313_pt1 | contig 15271 bp, 15 predicted proteins | sample 1015_SJ02_MP15_2_FD_132964 | JGI IMG/M metagenome (GOLD analysis project Ga0187784, IMG submission 132964) | Tropical peat soil microbial communities from peatlands in Department of Meta, Colombia - 1015_SJ02_MP15_20_MG | ecosystem: Environmental > Terrestrial > Soil > Wetlands > Peat | place...
CCGAACACACCGGATACGCCGTCGCGCGACCACGCCGACGAATGTCACCATGACCTGACGGAGGCGGTCGCCGCGTTGCCGACGAAACAACGTCACGCGGTGGCCTACCACTACCTGGCCGGCCTGCCCTACGCCGAAATCGCCACGCTGCTCGACACCAGTGCCGCCGCCGCCCGGCGCGCGGCCGCCGACGGCATCGCCACGCTGCGACGTGCATTACCAAAAACGGAGTCCGCCAATGACTACAGTTGACCTCGCCGCGCTGTATCCAGTCGACGACGACGACATCACCCGCCTGCACGCCCAGTTGGCGGCGGCGGCCGATCGCGACGACCTGCTCGACGTCGCCTACCGGACGGTCGACTCACCCGTCGGCTCATTGCTGATCGCCTCAACACCGGTCGGGCTGGTGCGGGTGGCCTTCGGCAGCGAGGGGCATGAAACTGTCTTGCAGAACCTCTCCGACCGGATCAGCTCCCGATTACTGCGCGCCCCGGCGCGGCTCGATGCTGTCGCGCGCCAACTCGACGAATACTTCGCCGGGCACCGCCGCGCCTTCGATGTCCCGCTAGATTGGCAGCTCTCTACGGGATTTCGCCGGGTGGTCCTGACCCGTTTGGCGGTCGACGTCGGCTATGGCACCACCGCCAGCTACGGCACCCTCGCGCGACTTTCGGGTTCTCCCAAGGCCGTTCGCGCCGTCGGAACGACCTGCGCGACAAATCCCATCCCAATCGTGGTGCCGTGTCATCGGGTCGTCCGCGCCGACGGCACCTTGGGGGGCTACCGCGGTGGGCCGGCCGCCAAACGGACCCTGCTCGATCTCGAGGGCGTCGCGTAACTAACCTCCGCAACTTGGACGACGCCGGTCAGGCCGACTGGGTAGCCGGAATCGGGGCGACCCTGGTGCGCGGCCATGGACGATTGGAAGGGACCGGCCGCGTGGCGGTCACCGCGGCCACCGCCGGCCGCGGTGAGGTGTCGGTGCTCACCGCCCGGCACGCCGTCGTCATCTGCACGGGAAGCCGCGCAGCGCTGCCGGATTTGCCGGGCATGACCGAAGCCCGACCATGGACCAACCGCAAAGCCACCGACAGCAGCACGGTGCCGAACCGTCTTGCCGTCGTCGGCGCGGGCGGTGTCGGAGTCGAAATGGCTACCGCTTGGCGCGGTTTGGGCGCATCAGTCACTCTGCTGGCGCGTGGATCTGGTCTGCTGCCCCGGATGGAGCCGTTTGTCGGTGAGCTTGTCGAACGCGGGCTCCGGGAGTCGGGTGTTGTTGTGCGCGTGGGTGTGTCGGTGACCAAGCTCCGCCGACCCGACGCGGACCGACCGGTCACCCTCGAACTGAGCGACGGCAGCGAGCTGGAAGTCGACGAGGTGCTGTTCGCAACGGGTCGCGCGCCGCTGACCGATGACATCGGTTTACAGACAGTAGGACTCACCCCGGGCAGCTGGCTCGACGTCGACGACACCTGTCGCGTGCGGGCCGTCGAGCGCGGCTGGCTCTATGCGGCCGGTGACGCCAATCATCGTGCGCTGCTAAACCATGAGGGCAAGTATCAGGCGCGGATCGCGGGGGCGGCGATCGCGGCGCGGGCAGCGCGGCAACCGTTGGACACCGCGCCGTGGGGCGCGCATGCGGCCACCGCCGACCATTACGCGGTGCCGCAGGTTTTCTTCACCGAACCTGAAGCCGCTGCGGTCGGGCTGTTGGCCGAGCAGGCTGAGCAGGCCGGTCACCGCGTCCGCGTGGTCGACGTCGACCACGGCTATCTGCTCGGTGTGACCATGGTCGGCCCGGGCGTCTCCGAATTGCTGCACTCGGCCACCATCGCAGTCGCCGGCCGAGTGCCGGTCGACCGGCTGTGGCATGCCGTACCGTGCTTTCCGACCATCAGCGAACTGTGGCTGAGACTTCTTGAGGCCTACCGGGATTCGCTCGCCTGACACTCTCGGCGCGCTGACTGCGACCCGTCACTACGCAGCCAGCACGGCGTCCAGCGCCGAATAAAACAGACCGAGCCCGTCGTCGGACGGCCCAGTCAGCGCCTCGATGGCATGCTCGGGGTGCGGCATTAGCCCGACGACACGGCCGTCGGCCGAGCTGATACCCGCGATGTCGTGCAGCGAACCGTTCGGGTTGTCGTGGTAGCGGAATACCACTCGGCCTTCACCTTCCAGCTCGTCGATCACGTCGGCGGAGGCTACGTAGCGACCCTCACCCGACTTCAACGGGATCAGCAGGTCGGCGCCGGGCTCGAACCGCGACGTCCACGCCGTGCTCGTCGACGCCACCCGTAGCCACACGTCGCGGCAGACGAAATGCAGGCCGGCGTTTCGGGTAAGCGCGCCGGGCAACAGCCCGGCTTCACACAGCACCTGAAATCCGTTGCAAATTCCCAAAATCGGTAACCCACGGCCAACAGCCGCGATGACTTCACCCATCACCGGGGCGAACCTGGCGATCGCGCCGCACCGCAGATAGTCGCCATAGGAGAACCCGCCGGGCACCACCACCGCCTCGACACCCTTGAGGTCGGCGTCGGCATGCCACAGGCTGACAGCCTCAGCGCCGACGACACGCACCGCGCGCGCAGCGTCAACATCGTCGAGCGTCCCGGGGAAGGTGATGACGCCGATGCGGGCCGTCACTGCGGTTCCCGGCTTACTGTCCAATCTTCGATCACCGTGTTCGCCAACAGCGACTCGGCGATCTCGGCAAGTGTCGAATCGTCAACACTGTCGTCGACTTCGAGTTCAAACCGCTTGCCCTGCCGGACATCTGCGATGCCAGCATGCCCAAGCCGCCCCAACGCGCCGACGATCGCCTGACCCTGCGGGTCGAGAATCTCGGCCTTGGGCATCACGTGCACAACCACCCGGGCCACCCGCGCTCCTCCTACTGATCCGGTTTACTCGGCCCCAACTCTACCGGTCGACACCGCGACCGCCTTGCTAGCACGAGCCGATGTAGGCCGCGCACAATGGCGACGTCATAGCGTCCAGTACCTGGGCGTCCGAGATCACCGGCCAGGGCAACTGCGGTGGCTCCGAAGACCACAGCGTCAGTTCGCTGATGGTGCTGTTTTCCGGATAGGCGACCAGGTAGGTGTGCATGATCACCGGTCCACTGATCACCGCGGCCAGCCGATTGGGCTCGTCGGTGGTGACCGACGGCGACTCTGCCGCCGCGCCCAGTTGGCAACCGCGTAGCGCCGCCGCGGCAACGCTCAGCACCGACGACGCGTTCTGACCGCCGCGGGCGGTGTCACCGCGCCAATGCAAGACTTGGGCCTGCAACTGCCACTGACCCGGGGGGTTGGTGACGGTCGCCCGGCCGGCGACCGCCGAGTTGCGGGTGTCCTGCGGGAAGGCAGGAGTCGCACACACCTCCTCGAACCGGAACTGCGGCGTCGCCGTCCCGGTCATCGGCACCGCCACACCGCCCAGCGAAGGCCAGCGGTATGTCGAGTTCAGCGGTATCCCGGACGACAAGATCCATGCGGTGTCGGGAATCCGGTCGCATACCGGCGGACAGGTCTCCTGGTCCGCGTGGGCGACGACCGCCGACATGCACCCGCCAATCAGGCCGCTGGCGATCAGCATCGTAGTCACGAGTAGGCGCATACCAGGTACCCCATGAGCGCACAATCGTAGACATGCATCTCACGCATTTTGGCCATTCCTGTCTACTCGCCGAGTTCGGCCATACCACCCTGCTGTTCGACCCGGGAAATTTCTCGCACGGTTTCGAGGGGATCACCGGCCTGTCGGCGATCGTGATCACCCATCAGCACCCCGACCACGTCGACGCCGCCCGGCTGCCTGCGCTGCTCGACGCCAATCCCGGCGCCGCGCTCTACGCCGATCCGCAGACCGCCGAGCAGCTTGACGTGCCGTGTCAGCAGGTGCAGGTCGGCGACGAGCTGTCAGTCGGCGACCTGACCATCCGCGCACTCGGCGGCCGACATGCCGTCATTCATCCGGAAATCCCAGTGATCAACAACATCTCGTACCTGGTCGGTGACGGCGAGCACCCCGCCAGGTTCATGCATCCCGGCGACGCGCTGTTCGTCCCGGACGAGCCGATAGACGTGCTGGCCACTCCGGCGGCGGCACCGTGGATGAAGATTTCCGAGGCAGTCGACTACCTGCGGGCGGTGGCGCCGGCGCGGGCGGTGCCGATCCACCAGGGCATCATCGCTCCGGACGCCCGCGGCATCTACTACGGCCGACTCAGCGAGATGACCAGCACCGACTTCCAAGTGCTGCCTGAAGAAAGCGCGGTCACCTTCTAGGCGATGTCGTTGGCGGCGCCGCGGCCAGCGGCACGACCTGAGAAGATGCAGCCGCCCAGAAACGTTCCCTCCAGCGCCCGATAGCCGTGCACACCACCGCCGCCGAAACCGGCTACCTCACCGGCCGCATAAAGCCCGTCAAGCGGAGTCCCGTCGGCCTTCAGGACCCGTGAGCCCAAATCGGTTTCCAAGCCGCCCAACGTCTTTCGGGTCAGGATGTGCAGCTTGACTGCGATCAGCGGTCCGGCCTTGGGATCCGCCAAGCGGTGCGGAGCGACCACTCGACCCAGCCGGTCGCCGAGATACCCCCGGGCAGCGCGGATCGCGGTGATCTGGCCGTCCTTGGTGAAACGGTTGGCTACCTCGCGATCGCGCGCAGTGACCTCTTCGGCTACCGTCGCATAATCCAGCGGCAGCACATCGGGCAATTTGTTCATGGCAGTAACCAACTCGCGCAACGAGTTTGCGCTGACGAAGTCGACGCCCCGGTCGACGAAGGCTTGCACCGGGCCCGGCGGGCCCGACCGTGCCCGCGACGACAGCAGTTCGCGGACGCTGCGCCCAGTCAGGTCAGGGTTCTGTTCCTGACCTGACAACGCGAACTCCTTCTCGATGATCTTGGCGTTCAGCACAAACCAGGTGTAGTCGGAGCCCGACTTCGCGATGTACTCCAGCGTGCCGAGAGTGTCGAAGCCGGGATACAACGGTACCGGCAGTCGCTTGCCGGTGGCGTCCAGCCACAGCGACGACGGTCCCGGGATGATTCGGATGCCGTGCAGCGGCCAGACCGGGTCGTAGTTGGTGATGCCCTCGGTGTAGTGCCACATCCGGTCGCGATTGATCACCCGGGCGCCGGCCTTCTCCGTGATCGCGATCATCCGGCCGTCCACATGGGCGGGCACACCGCAGAGCAGTTGCTCAGGCACCCGGCCCATCCGCTTCGGCCAGTTCGCCCGCACCAGCTCGTGGTTGCCGCCGATACCCCCGCTGCTGACGATCACCGCTTGAGCACGAAACTCGAACTGCGCAAGGGGCTTTCGTGATGATGGAACACCGCGTGGTTCCGCTGAGGGTTCCAGCACGGTGCCCCGAACCCCAGTCACTGCGTCATCCTCGACGATCAGCTCGTCCACCTGGTGCCGGTGCGCGAAACGCACCTTCGGCTGGTCCCGCAACCGCCGTGCGAAAATTTCCACCAACGCCGGCCCGGTTCCCCAGGTGATGTGAAAGCGCGGCACCGAGTTACCGTGCCCCTGCGCGTCGTAGCCGCCGCGCTCGGCCCACCCCACCAGCGGGAAGATCTGCAAGCCCCTGGCGCGCAGCCAGCTGCGTTTCTCCCCCGCGGCGAAATCGACGTAGGCATACGCCCATTGCCTCGGCCAGTAGTCTTCCTGGCGGTCGAACGCCGCGGTGCCGAGCCAATCCTGCAGAGCGAGTTCGTGACTGTCGCGAACGCCCAGGCGGCGCTGCTCGGGGCTGTCGACGAAGAATAGGCCGCCGAATGACCAGAAGGCCTGCCCGCCGAGGTTGGCGCTGTTCTCCTGGTCGAGGATCAGCACCCGTAGGCCACGGTCCACCACCTCGCAGGCGGCCACCAAGCCGGCCAGGCCCGCCCCGACGATGATGACATCCGCGGCCGGCCCAGCTCCGGTATCGCTCATGGCGCTACACAGTAGCGACCCGGGACGTCAGGCTGCGTCGAGAACCGTCTGATCAGCCCGCCACTCATACACGCTGGGGGCACAGGCTTGCAGCAATGCCAGGTCCACCGCGTCGAGCATCGCTTGCAGCGGCCCGGGCTTGCGCAGGTGATGTGCTGCGACCGCGACCCTGACGATGCCGTCACGGCGGGCTACCCGCTCCGCGGACAGCACCAGCATCCGGCACCACCACGGCTCGGCCAGGAAACCTTCCCCGATGCCTAACACCCGTGCCCGCACCGTCGTCTGCCGGACCAAGTCGGTGATTCCATGCAGATCGGCTAGGAGTCGAAACCCGTTGTGCGGCAGAGCCTTGACCGTACCGGGTGACGCCGTCCAACCCGGCGGCGCAAACAGCCGGGTGCGCAGCCCGAGATGCTCGAGCACTCGGTCGGCGGCCATCAGCCGCAGGTTGGCCTCATGCATGGGCAGCGCCGCGAACTCGCCGCGTCGTTTCTTGGTGGCGGCCTGGTCATAGCCGTTCAGCAGGATCGGGTCACCGGCGGCGCGCCGGTCGGCGAGCCACTCGACGGTGTGCGGGTCACGGTCGAGCCGGTAGCCGCCTTTGAGCCGCGGGGCCACCAGCAATGACACCGGCACCGCCCGGGTGTCCATCTGTGCGCAGAACTCAGCGACGTCATCCAACGTGCGTTCACAGATCCCGGAGACCGAGACGATCAATTTTCCAGACACATCACAATTTTGACGATGCCAGGTGTCCAAATGGTGACATACACACGGACAACAAACGTCGATCCGGCCCTGCGACCAGCTAATTCGGTAGTGCAGCCTCGATTGCGGCAATAACCTCCGGCGCATCGGGGACCGTCCGTGGACGAAATCGGTTGACCACTTTTCCACCGGGCGCGATCAGAAACTTTTCGAAGTTCCATTGCACGTCACCGGCCTGCCCATCCGCGTCGGGCGTCTTGGTCAGTTCTGCATAAAGCGAGTGCCGGCCGGGCCCATTGACCTCGGTTTTTGCTAACAGCGGAAACGTCACGCCGTAGGTGGTGGAACAAAAGGTTTGGATTTCTTCGGCGGTGCCGGGTTCTTGGCCCATGAATTGATTGCACGGAACTCCAAGGACCGTGAGGCCCCGGTCGCCGTAATCCCGCGCAAGCTGTTCTAGCGCAGCGTACTGCGGGGTCAGGCCACATTTGGACGCCACGTTGACCAGCAAAACTGCGTGGTCGCTGTAGTCGGCCAGCGACGTCGGCCGGCCGTCGAGTGAGGTCAAAGCGATATCGGTCACGGTCATACCCGGCCACGCTACCCCTATCGCATCCAGCGCAAAGTATGTTGGTCAGCTAGCTAGTTTCTCGTTAGGCTGATTCCGTGGTCCATCGCTCCGACACCCCGCGCTCCTCTGAACCGGCGAGGCCGGGTACGGGAACCACCGTTGACGGGGTTGTGTTGCCGGACGCGCCGATCAAGCCGGTAGCCGACGACCGAGCCGATTATCCGGACACCCTCGATGTCGGCCTGCTGCGCATCGCCGGTGTCTGCATTCTTGCCTCGGTGATGGCGATCCTGGACACCACGGTCGTCAGCGTGGCACAACGCACGTTCATCGCGGAGTTCGGATCCACTCAGGCCATTGTCGCCTGGACGATGACCGGCTATACGCTCGCGCTCGCCACCGTGATCCCGCTGGCCGGTTGGGCAGCTGATCGGTTCGGTACCAAGCGGCTGTTCATGGGCTCGGTTTTGTGGTTCACGTTGGGTTCGCTGCTGTGTGCAATGGCATCAAATATCACGGCGCTCATCGCTTTTCGAGTAATACAGGGACTCGGCGGCGGGATGCTGATGCCGCTGACTTTCATCATCTTGACGCGCGAGGCAGGTCCGCGTCGGCTCGGCCGGTTGATGGCGGTGCTGGGGATCCCGATGCTTTTGGGCCCGATGTGCGGGCCGGTGCTGGGCGGCTGGCTGATCGACGCCTACAGCTGGCAGTGGATTTTCCGGATCAACCTGCCGCTTGGGGTGATCGTGTTAATCCTTGCCGCAGTGGTGTTCCCCAAGGATCGCCCGACGCCGTCGGAGACGTTCGACTTCACCGGTATGGCCCTGCTGTCGCCGGGGTTGGCGACGCTGTTGTTTGGAATATCCTCGGTCCCCCGGCACGGCACGTTCGCCGATGACCATGTGTGGATACCGGCGGCCGTAGGCCTGAGCTTGATCGCCGCGTTCGTCGTCCATGCCCTGAACCGCGCCCAGCACCCGCTCATTGACCTTCGGCTTTTCACGAATCGAGTGGTGACGCTGGCTAACTTGTCGATGTTCTTATTCGCCGTCGGTTTCTTCGGCGTCGCACTGTTATACCCCAGCTACTTTCAACAGCTGTTGCATCAGACGCCACTGCAATCCGGGCTGCATCTGATCCCGCAAGGGCTCGGCGCGATGGCGACAATGCCGCTCGCCGGAACCTTGATGGACAAACGCGGACCGCGGAACGTCTTGCTGGTCGGTATCGCGCTGGTCAGTATCGGCTTGACCGTGTTCGCTTACGGCGCATGGAAACAAGCCGGGTACCTACCAATCCTGCTGGTCGGGTTGGTGATTACCGGCATGGGTTTGGGTTGCACGATGACGCCGCTGTCCGGAGCGGCGGTGCAGACCTTGGCCCCGCATCAGGTAGCACGTGGGTCGACGCTGATCAGCGTCAATCATCACGTCGCCGGTTCGGTTGGCACCGCACTGATGTCGGTGATGCTGACCAATCAGTTCAACCGCAGCGAAAGCATCGCCACTGCAAATACACTCGGTATCCTGCGCGGGAAAGCTGATAGGCACGGGACGCCGATTCATTCGTCTGTGCCTCCGCCCCACGCACTTTCCGCCGATTTCACCAGCCGGCTGATGCACGACCTCGCGCATGCCTACACACTCGTCATCGTGGTGGCCATCGTCCTGGTTGCGTTAACGCTTGTGCCGACAGCGTTTCTGCCGAAGAAGCCGCCGTTGCCGGTGCGCCACCAGACGCCGGTGCCGGCCTACTAGCCTGGCGACAAGTCTTCGAAGAGCATCGTCGCTATCCGCTCGGCGGTCGTCATCGGGTCAGTTGCCTTGATGCGCGCGTTCACCGCGTCGTTGAGCCAGAGCATCGAAAACCCGTGCACCAGTGACCAAGCCGCCAGCTCGGCACCGGCCGGATCCGCCTTAGCGTGCTGGTCCGGCAGCGACGCCACGCCGCGCGACAGCTCGGCGCCGGCAGCCGCCTGGGCATCGGCCAGGTCGCGGTTCGATGGATCGACCAGCGACTTGTCGAACATCACCCGGTAGTGGCCTGGATGCGCGATGGCAAACCGCACGTACGCCAGCGCAGCATCCAGGAACCGGGGCCGGGCCCCCGCGAGGGCCGCGGCCAACAATTCGAACCCTTGCGCGGCAAGCGCGGTGAACAAGCCGCGCCGATCAGTGAAGTGGTGGGCCGGCGCGGCGTGTGACACCCCCGCCTCCCGCGCCAACTCGCGCAGTGACACCCGGTCGGCGCCGCGCTCATCGACAAGACGTGCGGCCTCGGTCAAGATCGCGGCCCGCAGGTCTCCGTGATGGTAGGTCGGACGAGTCATAGCGCCAGCATAACGGATAAACTTGACAGTGCCTAGTTCAGCCCCTATGCTCGCCAGACAGAACTTGTCGGTGTCTAGATTGGAGGGTTGAAATGGCTCCGCTGATCACCTTGCTGGCGGGAAGCATCGTGGCCCGGACCGCGGGCTGGGCCGGTGTCCACTATGTCGACACCTGGATCAAAGCGATTGCGGTCGGCCTGGCCGCGATGTTCGTTCTGACCGGTGTGGCGCACTTCGCCCCACCGCTCCGCGCCGCCTTGGTCGCGATCGTGCCTCCGCGGCTGCCGGCGCCCGGCCTGCTGGTGACTCTCACCGGCGTGTTGGAGTTCCTCGGCGCCGTCGGACTGTTGGTTCCGACCACTCGCGTCGCTGCGGCCGTTTGCCTGCTGCTGCTGATGCTGGCGATGTTCCCGGCCAACATCTACGCGGCGCGGATGCCCAATCCGCCCAAGTCGATGACGACGCAGCTACCCCTGCGCACCGCTGAGGAGATCGTCTACCTGGCCGCTGCCGTAGTGGTCGCGATCGGCGGCAGCTAGCAGCCAGGCGTACTGGTAGGCCACTTCTTTCCAGCGCTCGTAGCGCCCACTGATACCACCATGGCCGGCGGTCATCTGGGTCTTTAACAGCACCGGATTACCGTCGGCTTTGGTGTGCCGCAGGGCCGCTACCCATTTCGCGGGCTCGACGTAATGGACCCTGGTGTCGTTCAGCGAGGTCATCGCCAGGATGGGCGGATACTTCTGGGCGGCGACGTTCTCGTACGGCGAATACGATTTCATGTAATGGTAAACATCGCTGTTGCTCAACGGGTTTCCCCACTCGTCCCACTCGGTGACGGTCAGCGGTAGCGACGGGTCCAGAATTGTCGTGAGCGGGTCGACGAACGGAACTTGCGCCAGAATCCCGGCGAACAGATCGGGGGCCATGTTGGCCACCGCACCCATGAGCAGCCCACCGGCGCTGCCGCCCAGGGCCACCAGCTGCTGCGGTCGGGTCAGTCCAGAGTCCACCAGATGGTTCGCGACCGCGACGAAGTCGGCGAACGTGTTCTTCTTCTCCAGCAACTTGCCGTGCTCGTACCACAGCCGACCCATCTCGCCGCCGCCGCGGACATGCGCGACGACAAACGTCATGCCACGGTCCAGCAGCGACAGCCGGGCGATGGAAAAACGCGGATCCTCACAGATCTCGTATGCGCCGTAACCGTAAACAAGTGCCGGAGCCGGGAATTCAACGTTGGCTCGGTGCACGATCGAGATGGGAATCCGGCTTCCGTCGGCCGCGTAGGCCCAATCTCGGCGTTCGACGTAGTCCTCGCGCCGGTAGTCGCCGAGCACCGGCTGCTCGCGCAACAGCGTGCGCTCGCCGGTGACCAGATCCAGGTCGTAGATCTGCACCGGGGTGACAAACGATGCTGCGCCGATGCGGAGCCTGGGTGAGTCCCAATTCGGGTTGGCGCCAAGGCCGACCGACATCAGCTCAGAGTCGAACGAGATCTCCTCGGGCTGTCCATAGTCGGGACCATCAATGGGCCACAATTGAATTCGCGGCAACGCCTCACCGCGGTAGCTGACCACCAGATGTCCGGCGAACGCGTCCACGGCGTCCAGCCGCACGTCGTCGCGGTGGGGGATCAGCGTGCGCTGGGTGCCGGGGTCATCGGCAGGTGCCTCCACGAGCGTGAAGTTCACCGCACCGTCGTTGTGCAGGATCAGAAACCGGTTCTGCCCGTTGACGATTGCGTGCTCCACCGAATACTCGAGACCGTCGCGCCGGGGCAGCACGGTGACGAACTCGGCATGCGGGTCGGCGGCGTCCGCGTAGCGGACTTCCGAGGTAATGGCCGACGCCGACACGATGAGCACGTAGGCGTCGCTGCGGGTCCGACCGGCCGCAAGCCAGAACCGCTCATCGGCTTCGTGATACACCTTCTCCGCGGGCAGGCCCGAGGCGAGTCGGTGCCGCCACACAGTATCGGGGCGCCAAGCCGCGTCGACGGTCACGTAGTAGACAGTTCGATTGTCGGTAGCCCAGGTCGCCCCGGCGCCAATGCCGACAATCTCGTCCGGGTATTGTTCCCCCGTGCGCAGGTCCCTGAACCGCAACGTATAGCGTTCATCACCGACCACGTCGACGGAGTACGCCAGCACATTGCCGTCAGGGCTGACGCTGGCGGCGCCCAGTGCGAAGTAGTCATGCCCCTCGGCTTCGACGTTCTCGTCGAGCAATATCTGCTCACCGGGGATCTCGGTGTGCTCGTCGAAGATCGGTGGGTTCCAATCGGCCGGATCGGCTACTGGGCAACGGCATTGGATGCCGTATTGCTTGCCTTCAAAGCTGCGGGCGTAATACCACCAGTTGTCCCGCCGGATCGGTACCGATAGGTCGGTTTCCTTGGTGCGTGCCTTGATCTCGTCGAAAATCCGCTGCCGCAACGGCTCGAGCTGGGCGGTCGTCTGATCGGCGTACTCGTTCTCGGCTTCCAGATACGCGATGACCTCGGGACTGGACTTGTCGCGCAGCCATTCATACGGGTCGACGAACACGTCACCGTGAAATTCCCGTCTACTCTCCACCCGCTTGGCGACGGGAGGTGCCCCGAGGTCGCTCATGCGCCAGGCCCGATCCAGTCGTCGAAGCGCAATCCGGAAATCCGTTCGTAAGCCTCGACGTAACGCGCACGAGTGGCGTCGATTATGCTCTCGGGCAGCGGCGGCGGGGGCTTCGGTCCGGAGCGGTCCCAGCCGGAGTCGGGGCCGGTCAGCCAGTTACGGACGAACTGCTTGTCGAAACTGGCCTGCACCTCGCCGGCGCGGTAATCGGCGGCCGGCCAGTAGCGCGACGAATCGGGGGTGAAAATTTCGTCAGCCAGCACCAAGTTCTCGTGCGCGTCGATACCGAACTCGAATTTGGTGTCGGCGATGATGATTCCTCTTCTCAGCGCATGGTCGGCCGCCTGTACATAGGTCTGCACAGTACGGTCGCGCAATTGGTTGGCGCGAACCCCACCGACCATCTGGATCACTTGTGCGAATGAAATATTCTCGTCGTGTTGTCCCAGTTCGGCTTTCGTCGCCGGCGTGAACAGGGGTGTGGAGAACCTGCTGGCCTCGACCAGGCCCGGGGGTAGTGCGATGCCACAGACTTTCCCGGTCTGCTGGTAATCCAGTAATCCCGAGCCGGTCAGGTAGCCGCGGGCGACGCACTCCACCGGAACCATCTTCAGCTCTCGCACCACCAGTGCGCGGCCAAGGACCTCGTCGGGGATGCGGGGATCGTCCGGTGGCCCGGCAAGGTGGTTGGGCGCCTCGACGAGGTCGAAGAAGAACACGCTCATCGCGGTCAAAATCCGACCTTTGTCGGGAATCACGCTGTCGAGCACATAGTCGAACGCTGAGATCCGGTCGGTGGCGACGAACAGCAAGTGATCGTCATCGATGCGATACAACTCTCGGACCTTGCCGCTGGCCAGGTGCCGATAGTCGGACAGTGCGGGACGCATCGGGTCAGCCTAGCGGGCCGGTAAATGCCAACCTGCAGACCGACCGTGTGTTGGGATCGGGGCTATGAAATCGCGGTATCTGCCATACGCCACTACTCCGGGCCGACTGTTGGCTCAATTGTTCAGCGATGTCGTCGTTGTCATTTGGACATTCATTTGGGTGCTCGTCGGCCTGGCCGTCCACAGCGCGGTCTCGAGCATCGCCGCGGTGGGTCGACAGGTCCAAGGCGGCGCGGGTGGTGTCGCCGACAGCCTCAAGTCGGCCGGCCATGGTGCCGATAGCATCCCACTGGTCGGTGACACGGTGAGCAAGCCACTCACCGCGGCCAGTAAGGCCGCTCTCGACATCGCCGGCGCCGGGCACGACCTGGACACCACCGCCACCTGGCTCGCGGTGGTGCTGGCATTGGCCGTCGCTGCACCGCCGGCCATGGCGGTGGTGATGCCCTGGTTGGTGCTGCGCATCCGGTTCTTCCGACGCAAATGGACCGTCAGCACGCTCGCCGCCACACCAGCCGGCGGACAGCTGCTGGCGCTGCGGGCATTGGCCAACCGGCCGCTGCGCAGGCTGACTGCCGTCAGCCCCGACCCGGTCGGTGCATGGCGCGTTGCGGATCCTGGCGCCATCCGGGGACTGGCCGCCCTCGAGCTGAGGTCCGCGGGAGTAGCGATCCGCCCGCGCTAACACTCGGCGATCGGCAAGACCCCGCCCATCACCCGCTTGACCAACCTCCCTGGGCAGTACACCTAGTCCTCGGCCTTGCTGGCCCGAATCGCCTCGAATACGCCAGGATCGACCAACGTCGAGGTGTCGCCGAGTTTGCGGCCGTCAGCCACGTCGCGCAACAACCGGCGCATGATCTTGCCGCTGCGAGTCTTCGGCAGTTCGGGTACCACGTGGATCTCTTTCGGCTTGGCGATCGGCGAGATCTCGCGGGCGACCTCGGCACGCAGTTCCTCGACCATCTGGTGGCGCGGCAAGTCGACCGCGCTGGACTCCAGGATGACGAACGCACAAATGGCCTGCCCGGTCTGCTCGTCGGCGGCCCCCACCACCGCAGCCTCGGCCACGTGGGCGTGGCCCACCAGGGCGGACTCGACCTCAGCGGTCGAGATACGGTGGCCCGACACATTCATCACATCGTCGATCCGGCCCAGTACCCAGATGTTGCCGTCGGCGTCGTAGCGTGCGCTGTCGCCGGCGAAATACCAGCCCTGCTCGCCGAACCGCGACCAGTAGGCCTTTTTGAACTGCTCAGGATCCCGCCAGACGCCGCGCGGCATTGACGGCCACGGCTTGTCCAGCACCAGGTAGCCGCTGGCCTGCTCACCGTAGTCGGTGCCGGGTGGCAGCTGTTCGCCGTGGTCGTCGACGATCTTCGCCGAGACGCCCGGCAGCGGTGTCATCGCCGACCCGGGCCTGGTCGCCGTAACACCCGGCAGCGGCGAAATCATGATGGCGCCGGTCTCGGTCTGCCACCAGGTGTCCACGATCGGAGTCTTGTTCGCGCCGAAGACTTCGCGATACCAGCGCCACGCCTCCGGGTTTATCGGCTCACCGACCGAGCCCAGGAGACGCAGCGTGGATAGATCGTGGGCGTCGGGAATCGCGCGTCCCAGCCTCATAAAGGTGCGAACCAGCGTGGGTGCGGTGTAATAGATTGTCACACCGTATTTCTCGATCACTTCGAAGTGGCGGTGCTCGGTCGGCGAGGTTGGCGTGCCTTCATAGACCACCTGAGTGACACAGTTCGACAATGGACCGTAGACGATGTAGGTGTGCCCGGTCACCCAGCCGATGTCGGCCGTGCACCAGTAGACGTCCGTCTCGGGCTTGACGTCGAAGACGTTGAAGTGTGTGTAGGACGCCTGGGTCAGATATCCGCCGGTGGTGTGCATGATGCCCTTGGGCTTTCCGGTCGTGCCCGACGTATAGAGGACGAACAGCGGGTGCTCGGAATCGAAAGCTTTCGCGGTGTGCTGGACCGAGGCCTTGTCCACCGTCTGGTCCCACCACAGGTCGCGGGCTTCAGTCCAGGCAACGCCGATCCCGGTGCGGCGCACTACCAGAACGTGCTCTACGCATCCCAGTCCCGAAAGTGCTTCGTCGACAGCATCTTTGAGCGGAGCGGCCTTGCCGCGGCGGTACTGGCCGTCGCTGGTGATCACCAGTCTGGCCTCGACGTCCTC
>Ga0187784_10002314_pt1 | contig 15270 bp, 13 predicted proteins | sample 1015_SJ02_MP15_2_FD_132964 | JGI IMG/M metagenome (GOLD analysis project Ga0187784, IMG submission 132964) | Tropical peat soil microbial communities from peatlands in Department of Meta, Colombia - 1015_SJ02_MP15_20_MG | ecosystem: Environmental > Terrestrial > Soil > Wetlands > Peat | place...
AGTCACTTTCGGATTGACGCTCGACAATACGACATTCCCATCCGTTCAGGCTTCGGGCTCCACGTTCTCGGCGGCTCAATCCCTGAGCTATACGCTAAGGTTCATCGGTAACAATTCTGAAGACACTTACTTCAGCCAAGAGGCGAATCAGACAATCACAGTCTCCATAACCGCTTGGGTGACTTCCGGCATGTATTCCGGGTGGATCACGGCCTCAGATTCGCGGATTTGGACATTCCAATTCTATTACACAGGCCAGTAAGTCAGTGAAGTAAGCAGGACAACTTAGAACCGAGTCAGATTGAATCAATCTGTTCGTACTCGTCCCGCTCTAGACCAGCGTCGTCCTTTCACCATAAGAATCATCGCGCCTAGGATGAAGATGAGCATTATAGAGATGACATGTTGGGTAGTAATGGTAATTGCTGGCGCTGGCGGCGTGGTTGTCAGCGGCGTTCCGATCGCGAAGACTGAGTCGTCATACAAACTCGGGGTTTGTGCTAGCGGGGGGAGGCTATTGTGGGACGCTATTGTCGCTGACGGCCCTATAGCCCCCTCACCATCGGATAGGCTGAGTGCTACCACGGAAGCCGTAACTAGGCCCGTGACTGAACCCTTTGGAAGAGTCGACGCGTACGTGTAGTTGCCGAGTTGATTTGGGACTGGATTAACTTGGACATTGGTTTCGGAGTATTCCGCCCCCGAACTATTCGTGAAGCTGAACGAAGCGATGTTGGGATCCAACCGAACCGGCTTTCCCAACAAGTTTGTTCCGATAGGGTATATGGCACGAAACTGAATTACGAACGGAGTTCCGGCCGCAATCTGTGAAGGGTTAATCGCGAACGCAAATTGATGAATCAACGATGCGGGGGAAGGAATTATCACATTTACAATCGTCACCGCGATAGTGCAAAAGTAACATTGCGAAGGTCTCTGCTCCCTAGTTTGATTCGCGTACACCGCCGAAGGCACGCACATGCCCAAGACGAGTACAACCAACAAGCAAAGCTGACGTGCCAGCAAATCCGTTTCCAATTTCAAAGCACGTTCATTGGGTATAAATTATGCACGTTGCCAGGTGAATCCCGATAGTCCGATTCGAGGGCGAAGCGCCGAGCGAGTTCCCTATTCATTGTGGTGGGAAAGCCCCCTGCGTCGGGAGTTTCCTCACTGGAACGGAACCGAACTGACCGTTCCCAAACGGGTAGTTATGTGGGTCAAGCAGGAGCGCGGATATTGCGCGAGCGGTGTAGTTGAAAGCGATCAGAATACATACGGCTTGAATCGCGTAACTGAGGACCACCCCCTCATTCCCGGATACCTTTTCGATCGAAACTGCGGTTATTATGGGAACTGCGATGAGCATTACGGCCAATCCTATAACGTAGGGCGCCAACGCGGCGATGATTCCCGATGAAAGCACGGTTATCACCCAAGCCCCTGGACCCCAGACCGATGCCCTTGGCAATTCAGCTGGTTCAACGCTTGCCCTGTATTCGTGAAACCTCCCGGAGATCCACAGTACTCCGAACGGCGCTGTCACCTGAAAGGGCGTAATGAAGATCATCCGCCACAGCTGGCTGCCGCTGTTCGCGGGCGAATTGGGTACGAATCCTATCGGTGCTACTAGTACGGATCCTATCATTGAAGCAAATATCCATGATAGGATGAGCCGCCGTCGCCACGGGGAAACGTCCGACCTCAACAAGGCGACCACGCCTAGTATGGCGAGAAAAATGTATGTTGGGCTAAAGAACTGTGACCAGAGTCTTGTGGTCCAGTTGAGAGCAGCCCAGAATTCGGAGATGGCGGATGGGTTGCGAAAAACGTATGTGTAAAGCGTTAGGGCATCGGACACTCTCCATCCTTGGCTCTCCGTGAGGTAGATGAGGCTAAGGAAGGCGAAGGCATAATCGATGATGATGACCCGCATTAATGAGGTAGTGACGGCCGATCGATCCTGTCCCTCTTGAATCAAGGCCAGGATGGTCGCGATCAGTATGGCGATCGCGAACACTCCCCAAGTCCACGGGTGAATGACGATCATCAACGTCGAAAGAAGGAGGAGGACGAGAAAGTCTCGTGTTCGATACTGTGCGTCAGTCCTGAGCCCCAAAAAGGCTAGAAAAGCGCCCCAAACGACTAGAACCATCCAATTAGCAATCGTGCTAGTGTACAGGCCTATTGCCGTCGTTGCCGACAATACTGAAAACAAGAAAGCCGTGAGACCGAGAGAATTCGAACTCTTTCCGCCAGCGAAGAACATGAACGTTAGCGCAAGCATCAAAGTAAGGAAGACGGGTGCCAGTTTGACTACGTCAAACGGACCAATCTGGGTGACCTGTGCTGAATATAGGAACATGAGGGGGAGTGGATGGCGGTCTCCCAATGCTTGGCGGATTGCCGCGGTTGGGCCTCCGGCATCCATCTGGACTAACGGCTCATAATAGACTGAATACGAGTCTGTGCCGACAAGCCAACTCGGATTTGGAAAGTATGGGTAGTATCCGATAAAAACTGCGACAACCATTACGAGCAGAAATTTCGGGTCGAGAAGGATTGACGATAACGATCGGACAGTTTGGGTTTCACTCGACTCGTGTATTGCGTGGCGCTGCAATGGTAGACTGCTTCTCTTCCACAGAGCATTCAACGCCGGAACCCAGAAGCAAGAAGTCAAGAACCCGATATACAGCAGAGGAAGCAGGCCGTAAGGAGCGTACGTTAACTGCAACTCGATTAGGGCATCCAACTGCCCCGAGCTCGCAATGCCGGCCACGCCAAAAGGTCTCAGAACATAAAACACGGCAGAAGACATTTCAACCGTGCAAAAAAGGGCTAACAGATAAACTCCCACTCTTGCCGCCGTGCTGCGAGGACTACAGTTCATCAGCGAGAAGTTACCGCCTCGAATAAGCAACAGAAACTCTAGTGTCCCAACCGCGAACAGCACAAAAGTCAGGGGAACCGCCGGAATCGTAAACACAGTCGCAAAGAACACAAATCCTGCAAGTACAGCGGTGCCCAAAACAGTAAGACGGCACAGAAACGAACCGGACACTTCATGCTTGACAAGCAAAATCGCAGACAAGACTATGAGTGAACTCACCCAGAGATACGTGTCAGCAGATGGTCCTGCTATCACTATGTGGACCGTTGCGGGGAAATAGTAAAAGTATGATAGGTTTGAAGCGTTGAGCACCTCAACCAAGCCGAAGAAGAAGTGCAGGGCAAAGCAGTAAGCGACTACGTGCAACAGATACCGGTCGGTTTTGGTTGCCGTCCTAGAATCCACGACTGCCCTTGCCTTCGGTTGCTGACCCGTCGTGAATATCTAAAGCTATCGACCAAGCTTGAAGATCACGCGGCTTGCTTCGTGAAAACTGACGCCCCACTCTCGTGCCTGAACTTGACTTGAATCAACGGTCCGATAGCACGGACAAAATCCATAAGAACGTGGGAAATGTGTGATAGGCCGCCCGTCCATGACAAAGCTCCTGCTAAGTCGTCTCGCAACTTTTGGCGCGGTAGCAGTCTTATCTGGACTGCTTTTGATGATCTTCCCTTACTATCCGCTGGATCTTGTGATCGTCCTAGCCTTGGCAGCGGGAGCTATAGCCCTGGAGTTCCCGAATATTGCGTTGATAGCCGCGATCCTGTTTTCGGTCCTTAGTGCTTTCTACCAGAACGCTTTGGTTGGTTTGACGTTTCTCGTCGTGTTTTTCATCGCTTTACTCTTGACTTTCCGTTGGATCGATATGGCATGCGTCGTTGCCTCTTGGATTCTCGCCTTCCTTTCACCCATGCCTTGGTTGGCAATCACACCAACGCTGTTCGCTGGCCTTCACCGAAGCCGTGAGAATGCGGTCGAGGTTGGAGTAGCCTCGGCTTTATCGATTTTCCTGCTAAGTTGGACGATGGGCATATCGAACGCCGGTCTAATGCTTGTACCGTCGCCGAGCAGCTACGTCGCGAAAGCGATCCCAACCCCTTGGAGTTTCATGCAGTTCATACCAAACGCCAACATGTTCACCACGACTAACCTAACAAACTACTACGCATCTCTGGCCTCAAGCCTGGGCGACTTTCGGGTGTACGCCCTACTAGCCAGCTGGGCGATAGCAGGGTTTCTGACGGCGTTTCTAGCATCAAAACTGAAGGGCAACGCCTACTATGCATCATCACTGCTAGGAGTCATACCGCCAGCAATCGTATCCTTCCTCTTCGCACAAGCTCCTCTATCCGGAATAGCCGCTGCCCTGACACTCAGTGTCATCCTTACCCCCGCATACCAGTATCTTGAACCCATAGCCGAGAGGTTGAATCAAGTCAGAAAGTTCGCGGCCATAATGTTCACCGACATCGTCGGGTACACCGCAATAACGCAAAATGACGAAGCGCTAGCAATCAGAATCTTAGCGGCACAAAAAAAGGTTCTCCGCCCAATCTTCGAGAAATACCGTGGGTTAGAGATCAAGACGATTGGAGACGCCTTCCTCGTTGAGTTTACAAACACTCTCGACGCGGTTGACTGTGCAGTTGAGATCCAAAGAACATTGCAAGGTCAGAAGCTGGCCGGGCACGACACACAGTTACATATCGGCATCCATTCCGGCGAGGTGATACATCGCGCGAACGACGTCTTCGGGGACGTGGTAAATATTGCAGCGCGCATAGAACCGTTAGCCGAACCCGGTGAAATCTGCATCTCAAGCCAAGTCCGCGAGCAAATCTTGAACAAAACTGATTATCATATCACTCCCCTTGGGCCGAAGAATCTCAAGAACGTAAGATACCCAGTGGAAGTATACGGCGTTTCGCCGCAGGCATCCGCTTTGGCGCGACCAACACAGGCAAGAAGCGTCCTCGAAACTGAACCGGCTATCATGTTGCCAGCCTCAAGGCAACGAGTTGAATCTCGAGCGCAGATAGCCGAGACAGAGCCTGTTCCTCCAGGACAGAAACTGCCCCGTAACCCGCTTGAATACGGTCTCTTCGGAACCGGGCTTGCCACCTTGGCTCTCTCAGTAATTTTCAGCTCAAACATTTTGGTCTTTATCGGCTTAGGTCTAACTCTGTACGGTGTGCTCGTCGAGAGCGTTCCACCGAAAAGATACGTAACTAGGGATTTGATGACTGCCGCATGGTCCAGCTTAAAGACGGTTGACGATATGATCCAAGGACTAGGTTACAATGAAAGAGTAGTGTACCTTCCGGCCGGTGCCGAGAAAGCTGTGGCGTTTATTCCGGCGGCACCATATTCCAAACTTCCGTCACAATCAGTTATTACACAAGGGCTTACTCCGAACGGTAAATTGCACGTGCAAGATCCTGACGGCCTTCTCGTTGCTCCACCCGGCCTGGCTCTCGCCGACCTGATCGAGAAGAAGCTTGAATTTGAGACAAGAGGCGCCGGCCTCGACCGAGTTTTGGAAGCCCTCCCGAAGGCTCTCGTGAGCCTAGGTATAGTGTCGGATGCAAACATCAAGAAGGAAGGCGATTCCGTTCGTTCCAAGCTGTCCAACTCAGCTTATGCCGATTTCTGCAAGCAAGTTCATGGCAATTCCTCTCAAGGACTCGGATGCCCCATATGTAGCGCCTTAGGATGTATCCTAGCCGCCGCAGCAGAGAAGCCGCTCCTCTTCGACGAGGATAAATCGGCACCCAATGGAAAGACGACATTAACGAACTATCAGTTTCTTTGAGGCACACCGTTAGTTTTCATGTCTTCAGGAGTATGTCTAAACGATACTTTGAGGGTTTCTTGATCGCTTCCGTTACCTCAAGAAATGAGGTTGCCCCACATTTGGGCAGTGGAGCGTGTAATCACGAGAATACGCTATTCTGAGGCTCGGGGACATCCCGTATTCCCAACAGCTTGGGCATTTGAGGGGTTCCGCATCCAAACTTAACTACCATAGCGGCGGACACCGACCACGGGTAATGTATAGGTTACTTACTCATTGTATATACGACCACTTAGTTCGTAGGTATCAAAGCCGAAGCGGGGCCTGTTTGCGATTGGGGCTTACCTGATGGTTGAATCAGCAGAGCCTCTAAGAACTGTTTCTCGTTGATTCGTCCGCTTAGGTGCTCCTCCGCCAACCATTTTCCTCGTGAAACCGCAACTGCGCGGAGCATCATAGAATAGAAATCCCTTGTTTCACTGAAGCACAGGCAGACGACGTAATTCATTTGTTCGCCCCTATTCCCCATCACCGTACCCGTATTCGTCTTCTGCTTTATCTTCAGACTCATCTCTGGCGGACGTTAGACTCTTCTTCGTCAGCTGAACTTTCTTTGCCAATAACCTCACCTCACAACAGGAAATCGCAGCGAGGCGATAAGAAATCGACTCCCCTACTTCGCACGAACGTATATGTGGAACACGCCTCCGTAGGAAACAATATGACAGGAAAACATGGAGCCGGCAATTAGTTGACTTCTCTTTAACCTGTCGTGTGAGGGAGCAAGACAGTTGCTGAAATCCAGAAATGCCAGGTACGGCAAGCGGGATAACAATAATACGACACGGAACTAAGAAACTTCAGATTGAGCCTTGGGCAAAGTACTCACAGTGTTGCTAGTTGTGGTTTTCATAATCATCGCTGTGGTTGTCAGCGTCTTCGCGTATAGGCTACTGTTTCTATTCCTGAATCTGGTATGCTCTTACCTGCCCCTGCCCTTCCTGCCTTCCTGTCACCTTCCCTAACCTTGACCGAGGAAACATGACGAATGGATTCGAACGAAATACTTGACACTAATCCAGAACGCAAGCAAGAAAAATCAATGATTGAATTTTGCAGCTATTCGATTCTGTTTACGATCCGTTTGGGGAAGTTAGGTTCAGACCCATACCATGCTTGCTCCTCTTCTTCAGTAAATAGGAAATCGGTTACGAATCTTGATTCCCGAAAGCTAGCCATCCATATCTCGCATAACTCATGAAGTCGCTCATCTATCTGTTCGACCAGCCTGCAAAGCTCTTCATCCCTCATCATACTCGCCCTTGCTAAATCCGGATTGAATGGGCCGCTTTTCTCAGAGTATTTCAAACTGGTTTCAGTACAACACATGAATGCATACAACTGCAAAGTCAACTCTCTGAGGATACATGAAACTGGGTAGAAGTGCTACGAATACTCGTACAGGAATTCCAAGGCGGGGGAGCAAACTATCCGCATATATTGAAGCCTAGAAAACTGCGTGGCTAAAAGAGCCATCGATTTCATGCCTCTTAACCTCGATGAAGCCCGCGCAGCCTTGCGAAGGCTGACTAAGAAACCCGCTCATGCGCGTGTCTTCAAGAATTATCTCATGCTCTGGTTCTTCGAGCCAACCACAGAGCCGAATGTGGAGTACGAGATTATTCTGCGATATGATGGTAAAGAATTAACAGTCGCGAGAGTACAGATTGTCCGAATCGAACCCATAGCCGTAACAGACGTTACCAAACATAGAACACAAAATCCAATCGTCGAAAGTGTCGCCAGACGAGTCAGAGGCGCCTTACTATTGACGCATCCCAGAACTGACGAAAGGTAACAGGCTAAACAAACTGACGAGAAGATACCGTTACCGAATTTCTCTACACTTATTCATGCGGTCCAGATCCTCGATGATGTCGGTCTTTACGATTGTCTAGCGATAACCGAAAATCGAGTATACATTGAAATGATTTCGGAGGAATGATTTTGGTCGCGGTGGCTCAGCAGGAGACACTGGCGCGATGAGTTCAGTCTTCCAACCCCGAAAATATCCAATAGACCGTCAATAACTGGCAAATACGGAGAAGCCGGACAAGTTGCGAGTGGTTCAAAAATTTCCCTTTAACTAGGTCAAATTTTGCGACGGCCTTCAGCAATCGAGTTGTGGCCGCAGAGTAGCCTACGATACTTAACGCCAGGTGGAACAATACTTAACCTAACGGCATCACATTAGTTGCTTGGGACAGGGAAAATCGAATGGTGAAAGTCTCTACATCTACGGTCATAGGTCTAATCGCTGGTGGAGTTATTGGTTTGATTGGGTTGGGGCAAGCCAGTGGCTTGAGTCCGACCCTAGCTAGTCTGGCGCCGAAGATCCAACAGCACATGCTGCTTATAGTACTCCTAAGCCTACTTCTGCCCCTTGCGGATTACTTCGTTTCCACAAATCTGCCCACGACCGTGATTGGTTTCATTGCGCGACAACCATTTCGTCACATAGCTGGATTCTTCACCGGGCTGGCGGTAGGTTTGCTCGCCCTGATTCTCGTCGCACCTCAAATCCTCTAGGCGAAATTGAGACCCACCAGTTGGTCAAGGGCAGAAACGGCCGTATCTTTGAGATCAAAAGGTCTTCACGCGACGATAAGCTCCGGTGCCAAGACCCATCGAACCCTGTACCCTTCCCCTTGGGCACAAGCCAGACAACTCCCGCATACTGGAAGGCAACCACACCGACCGATTCTCTCTAGTGGCCACCAAAATTCTGCAGCGGCTAACATCGCACACTGTTATACTGGCGTAAAATGGAGCAATCACATAAGAAACTAGAAAGCGGCTACCGATGACGATAATTCTCGACCACCCTGCGCGTAGATAATCGTTGAAGGGAGCAGCCTCAAGATAGTCTATAAGTCAAAGTCAAGATTGGCAGTGGGGGTTCGCATTCCTTCCAAACCAAGGTTTAGGTTTCTTGCGATCTTGAGTCAACTCTCGGACGGTCAGTTCAGCGGACTTACGCAGCAGGAGGCTGAGAACCGCCTTACGACTTACGGCCCCAACCTCGTTTCGGCCGGGAGGAAGAGGTCGCGGGCTTCGATGGTGTTATCTTACTTCAAGAGCCCGTTGGTCATCATATTGGTTTTCGCGGGCACGATCTCCGCCTTTCTTGGAGACTTGGTGGACGCGGGGATAATCTACTTCGTTGTCGGTATGAGCGTGATTCTAGGCTTCTACCAAGAATCTAAGGCTGAGGATGCCGCGGCCACACTACAGGAAAGAATTCGCACAACCGCGACCGTGAGCCGAGACGGGCGACGAGTGGAGATCCCCGTCTCGAACGTCGTTCCGGGAGATCTAGTGTACTTATCGCCTGGGGATCTCGTCCCGGCGGACGGCAAAGTGCTCTCGGCTAAGGATCTATTCATCGACCAGGCAGCCCTTACCGGCGAATCATTCCCAGCCGAGAAGGACTCCGCGCCGGACCTGGAAGCAAAGTCGGACGTCGATCGCACGGACTTGGCGTTTATGGGAACCTCAGTCATAAGCGGGAAAGGCGCGATTGGTGTTACGAAGACGGGCGCCTCGACCGCCTATGGGGAAATCGCCAAGGAGCTGGTCGGTAAGGCTCCGGAGACCGAGTTTGACAGGGGTCTCCGAAGGTTTGGCTACCTTATCATGCAAGTAACTTTCCTGCTGGTCATTTTCGTTTTCTTCATAAACGCTCTGTTCAAACATGACGTTCTTACGGCGCTGATATTCTCCGTGGCGCTCGCCGTCGGGCTTACGCCTGAACTGCTTCCCATGATAGTGACGATAAACTTGGCCACGGGAGCGATGGATATGGCGGGAAAGGGCGTGATTGTGAGGAAACTGTCAACAATTCAAAACTTCGGCAGCATGGACACCCTCTGCACCGACAAGACCGGAACCCTAACCGAGAACAAGATAACTCTCACCTCCCACATCGACATCAACAATAAGGACAGCAACGACGTCCTCCTACTGGGCGAACTTAACAGCAACTTTCAGAGCGGGTTGCGAACCCCCCTTGACGATGCGATAATGGCGCATGAATCACTAGACTTGACCAATTACTCCAGGGTTGATGAGATACCGTTCGATTTCGTGAGGCGACGAGTTTCGGTTATAGTCGCCGAAGCCTCGAAGTTGCTGTTGATTTCGAAGGGAGCGACCATTGAAATGTTAGATGCCTGCAGCCTCTATGAAGACGAAAACCAGGAACTCCCAATCACCGACGAAGTTAAGCAGAAAGTCCAGGGGCAATACGAGGCGCTAAGCAAGGAAGGGAGACGCATACTCGCCGTCGCAAGAAAAGAGATTGAGAAGAAACCATCCTACGCGGTTGGCGATGAAAACGATATGGTGTTCGTTGGGCTCCTAACCTTTACGGATCCGCCGAAGCAGACCGCTCCAGCGTCGCTTCAAATGTTGAAAGAGTCAGGCATAGATCTGAAGATACTAACGGGAGACAATGAGTTCGTGGCCGCGCACATCTGCGACCAGCTCAACAAAGTGACTAGGATCGTGACGGGGGACGAGCTTACGACGATTAGTGATTCGGCGTTGGCGAGGGTTGTGGAGGAGACGAATGTCTTCGCCCGCGTCACACCGGAGCAGAAGAACCGCGTAATGGTAGCCCTCCGCAAGAACGGACATGTGGTCGGGTTTATGGGCGACGGAATAAACGATGCCGCAAGCATTAGGACGGCTGATGTAGGCATATCCGTTGACAACGCCGTCGACGTCACGAAGGCCGCGGCCGACATTATCCTCCTACAGAACGACTTGACAGTGCTCGCTCAAGGGGTGCAGGAGGGTAGGAAAACGTTGGGAAACTCCATGAAATACATCATGATGGGTACGAGTTCAAACTTCGGAAACATGTTCAGCGCCGCCGGCGCCAGCCTCTTCCTCCCCTTCCTGCCAATGTTACCCTCGCAGATTCTACTCAACAACCTGCTCTACGACATTTCTGAGTTGGCGATTCCAACGGACCACGTGGACAGCGAATACCTGAGGACACCGCACCGGTGGGACATGCATTTCGTCCGCGAATTCATGATCTTCTTCGACCCCGTGAGCTCCATATTCGACTACCTAACGTTCGGGGTCATGCTCTTCGTCTTCGCCGCCCCTCCGACCCTATTCCAAACGGCCTGGTTCCTCGAATCCATCAGTACACAAACGCTGATTATCTTCGTGATCCGAACCAGGCGAACCCCCTTCTACCGAAGCCGACCAAGCAAACCACTCATAATCAGCACACTTGCCACGGTAATCCTTCCTCTCCTCCTACCCTTCACCCCCCTTGGGCCACTACTCGGACTCGTGGTTCCGCCCCCCGCATTTTTCCTCGCGTTGGCAATCTTCATAGTTGCCTACCTCACGTTAACGGAACGTCTCAAGAACTACTTCTACAGAAAGCTCGCTCGAAACACATAACCCACCATTGAAACGTGGACCAGGTCTATGCACTAAACTGTCAGGTCGATACAATGGCAGCGACTTCGGTTTGACGCCCGATCAGAAGCAACGATTCTCAAAATTTGCCGTACCCTATCGTAGCACCGCTGGAGTGGCGGGCCCGCGGGGGCCGCGTCTGTTCGGAGAGTGGTGCTTGCGTTGCCGCGTCCTCTCCTCTTGTCATAATGCTCAGTGCGGCCCTATAGGCCGAGGTTTAGGATAAGCTTTCCGCGTTCGGGTGTTCCTCTCTGAATCCCCGTCCTCTTAGTTCACGGGTTGGATTCGAACCCCCCGTAGTACTTGCACAGGGCTGGACGAACACCAGACCTTTTTCAGTGTTCGGAGTTTTCTCCCCCGGTAATTCGGTCATGAACTGATCTAATGCGTATCTAGCTCTAAACGCCTTGCTCGATACAGAACGCCTCGGCTAGCCTTATGATCCGCTCATTCTATGACCTTGACTTCGGCTGACGCGGCGCGGAACTCGACTTTGCGATGCGTTCCGTCGCAGAATGGTTTCTTCTCAGAATGACCACATCTACAAAGAGCGGTAGCTACGGTTCCGTCCACCAAGATCAGATTAGGTCCGTTTTCGTTAGCTTTCACGATAACCTTCGGCAAGCGTAAATCACTCGGAACAAGCATAGCTCAATATGCTGAAAAGAGTTGTGGCACATTGTCTCTCCAACGTAGTTACCCAAGATGTATGGAAGGGTAAAGTCACGCCCACGGCGTTGACTCTTCAAACCCATTCCGGTTTACTGTGCATTGAAACTGTGCGCTCATTTCCAAATGCGCAGTAGCAAGACAGTCACGGTCTGGTTCGAAAAGTGGGAGATGGAGTAGGTCTAGGGGTTTGTATGGAATCTACTTCAGGAATTTGGATACGAATGGTGAGGTCTCGCCTCTGCGCATGAAGTGGCCTGACGGTCCTTCGCCTAGGAATTCACTGAACCATGACTCATGCTCGACTTCCTCGTTCAGTATCGCTAAGGATAGGTCATAGGTTCTATGATCCTTTCCAGCGGTTATGTTGCAGATGTTCGAGTAGCCACGAACTGCGCATCTTTCCGCTTCAACAAGCACGGTCAACATTGCCTTAATGTCCGTCGGATCCTTCGGCAGACTAGCCGGTGGACATGCTGAGCAGTCATGGAATGCTTTCATGTCGTCAGGCAGTTTGCCTCCAAGTTCGTATATGCGTGGGGTCAAAGCCTCAAAGTGATTTCGATCCTCAATTCGAGCCACTTCAGCGATCTCCTTGATCCCCTCTCCCTCCAACCCGATTAGATTACAACGAAGAATAGTATAGTAGTAGAACGTTGTTAGCTCTGCAGCCGCATTTCTCACTAAGAGGTCTAGGAGTTTCGTTACGTCAACCCCTGCTCTCTCAACCATTTCTCTAGCAACTCTAGCCAAGATATTACCTCCCGATTTTCCTCTGAGATGAGGACCTGAGTAGATTTATTTAACACTGATTATTATCTAGTAATCGATCCAATAATGAGCTTGACTCTAATTGAACGGCCTGCATCTGACTCGGTTATTATCGACAATCTTAGGAAGAGGGGTTACAAGGCCACATCGCAGAGAATAGCTATCTGCCGCCTCGTGCTATCGAGCCGTGAACATCCGACGGCACAGAGTATCTACCGGGACGTCAAGAGGCTACATCCCACGGTTAGCTTGGCCACCGTCTACAAGACTCTACAGGTTCTCAACGAAATGCGGTTAATACAGCAATTGCCCTTGCCGCTAAGTGAGACAAGGTTCGATTCCAACGTAGACCCTCATCTGAATGCAGTCTGTCTGCAGTGCAGAGGGGTTACCGACGTAAAAGACCAAACCCTCAGCAAGGTTGTTTCAAGAGCGGCTTCGAAAACCAAATTCAAGGTTACAGGGCAACGCTTCGATCTGTATGGCGTCTGTGATAAGTGCGCTAGGAGAAGCGGAATTACAGCCTAGACAAGTCTCACGTCGAAGATGATCTCTTGTGGAGTTCGGCGTCCAGCATCATGAGTGCGGGACCATTGTCTCCTACTACGTGCAGTTTTTGTGTGATCTCGTTTGTGCTTGCTTCTTCTTCCACCTGTTCGTTCACGAACCATTGTAAGAAGACTTCCGTAGCGTTGTCCTTCTCCTTTCTCGCGAGTTCCACCATGCTATTTATGGACTCAGTAACCTTTTGCTCGTGCTCGTACGCTTTGGTGAACATTTCTTTGGCTGACTTCCAATTGGGTGGTGGTGCATCTATCGGTTGCAGGACGACTCTTCCCCCTCTCTCGATAACATGGCGGTAGATCTTCATCCCATGTTTCGTCTCTTCTCCTGCTTGAACTTGCATCCAATGAGCGAACCCTTTCAGGTTCATAGATTCGAATTGGGCTGCCATTGAGAGATATACGTAGGATGAATAGAACTCCTTCTGTATCTGATCATTCAACGCTTTCTCCACTTTTGAACCGATCATCTCGCAGTATCTCCAACGCTCATTAGGAGGAGACCATATTTAATATTGATTATTAATTGATAATACGGCCTCGAACTCTGAACCGATCCTAGAGTACAGGTCATATGAAGCGTTTAATTGGGGGACTTACGGGGACTCTATCATCTCGGGGTTATTCTGAATCGGATGTAATCAGTAATATACATGCATGCTATCGTCCATTTGATACATTCCTCGTTTGCAATACTATCCGCTCTTTGTCTCTGATTGAACAAGGAATTTGAGGAACTCAACGTAAGGATAACTGCCAGGTGACCCTCAGGTACGTCTATGGTTCCTACGCTAACAGATACTTCAATCTCCTCCCTCCTCAGTCGCTCCGTTAACGTCTTTGAAAAGTCAACCATTGACGCTGCTAACGCGGCTCTACGATTTCTCATAATTTCTCCTCCCTACGTTGAGGAGTTGCAGTCCTGCGCAGTCTTCAGCAATAGAGTGAACGCATATACCGACCTTACAATAACGGCGGGCATGAGGCTTGAGATTAGTCGAAAGGCTAAAACGCCTCACAAACTTTCGTTACAATTCAACCCCTAGCGGAAGCAAATCTCTGGTATTCAGAGACGAATTCTAACTCTAACCCATGTGGCTTTGTGTTGGGCTCTTCGGATTTTAGTGGAAACGCGTACACGGGGGGGAGAGAACATCTAGGCAAACTTGGCTTTCACAGAACGAATCGAATGGTGGAGCTTTTCGGCAGGTCCCGCGCGTGGCTAAGAGAGGTTCGCGGGGCTTGCGGTATCTGGTCCTCCGACTCTCAGGATCGCTAGACATGGACCTGGCAGATCGGATAATGGAATGTCTCCACGGATGCGAGATTCCGTATGACGAGCGGGAGGTCATCCTCGATAGAAGAGCGGGACAGATTCTAGTGCCGGTCAAGATCATGGTTACGGAGACGCACCTCACCTGTCTGAAAAACCGTCTGCCTGCCAAGGTGACAGGCATCGAGCTGGGCACTCCCACAGATCAGAATGTCTAGCGCCAGTACTTTATACTTGCCTTCATCCTTTAGCGACTGTGTTTTCGATTAGAGTTCGTCGTTTGGAGAAGTTAGCAGGAAGATCGTGGGTCGGTATGGCAAGAACAGCGGCAGACAACGTTAGCTCTCATCATGATTTGATGATGCAGCTCACAGGTGCAACGGTACATGATGCATCATCCGCGGGTAAAGCCAGTTAGAATTATTTAACGACTTTTCACATGTTACATGGCTCTAAGACAATCTCTGCCAGAACCTCCGCGGAACCATGTCCAACGGTCTGGTAACGTAACCTTACCTTAGGATTCAGTCAAGCGGCTAAATGCAAACCGTAAAGACCTATGGGGATAGTCATCCCAAGTCATCCCAACGACATCAGGTATGCATAATATGTTTTGAATCGTGGGCAATCGGTGAAAGTTTCCGCATTCTCGCAGAAGCTCCTCTGGGCATCTTGACTTGGTGTGCGGGGTTCAGCTCGCCATGATGCCTCGCACTTGCCGTTAACGAAATACACGCAGTCCACGGCATGCCCTGGGCTTCCTTTTACTCAAGAGCCTATTATGGTGGAGTAATCCGAATCA
>Ga0187784_10002315_pt1 | contig 15262 bp, 12 predicted proteins | sample 1015_SJ02_MP15_2_FD_132964 | JGI IMG/M metagenome (GOLD analysis project Ga0187784, IMG submission 132964) | Tropical peat soil microbial communities from peatlands in Department of Meta, Colombia - 1015_SJ02_MP15_20_MG | ecosystem: Environmental > Terrestrial > Soil > Wetlands > Peat | place...
CTCTTCCAACGTATCCGGGTCGACGACCTTAATTTGCTTCGAGGGGATGGGAAGTCCAATACTCCCAACCACGGGAGATTTGTCCAGAGGGCTAAGGGTGACACATCCCGTTTCTGTGGTACCGTAAATTTGATACAACGGAGCATGGAGTGTCTCATGCCATCGTTTGAACAGATCAAAGGGAAGGACATCACCCCCGCACCAGCAATATTTCAAGGAACTGAGATCATACGAATTGATCCTTTCATTTCCCAGGATCATGCTGTAGAGTGCAGGCACACCCGTAAATATCGTCACCTTGTACATTTGTATCGCGTCTAAAATCGCATCGACCTGAGGGAAAGGCATCAACACAACGCTGATCCCTTTCCCTAATCCCCATCCCAGAGTTGACTCTTGTCCCATCATGTGAAAAAGAGAAATGGCAATGAGGAGGACGTCTTCCCCTCCTTCTGAAATGTAATCGTTTGTCAAATCGCCATAGTCCTTCAGGGTGCACAGCATTTTAGCGTGAGAACTTGGCACCCCTCTTGGAGATCCCGTGGTTCCTCCCGTATAAAGAATTGAGGCGAGTTGTTCCTCAGACTTGATCGTCACTTTTGGCAGATGGTTTGGATCGTTTCTTATTAAATCGCTGAAAAAATATACCTGACCGGTCTTCTTGACAACGCCTCTTGGTACCTTATCGAGTGCTCGGCCTAAAGCTCGTTTCCACCACGGAAGTAAATCGGTAAGGTTCGTAACAATGATCCTTCTCAAATTCTTTTTTTCGGATACTTCTTTGACATACCGGAAATTTGTATCTTGGCAAATGATTGTCTCGGCTCCGGAATCACTAACCATGGATTCAAGCTCAAAAGGGGTGTAAATGGGGGAAACAGGCACCGGGATGGCACCAATCTCCTGAATTCCAAAATAAGCGACAAGGAACTGAGGACAATTGGCAATATAAATCATCACCTTGTCATTCACCCCCACACCCAGCTCGAATAAAGCACCGGCAAATTTCCGTACTAAATCTCTCAGTTTAGAATAAGAGAATTTTTCACCCAGATAAATGATTGCCGGTTTGTGGGGATATTTCTCGCAAATAGCTTCGATCACGCCGAATAGGGTTTTATCGTCTCTTGAAGTGATTGCCATAAAAAGACCGTCTCACGTCACGCCCCGAGGTAGGCTGCTTTAACGTGTGGGTTATCCGTAAGTTCTTTGGCTGTCCCTGCCAAAACAATCGTCCCCTTTTCCATCACGTAACCGTGATCAACTATCGGGAGGATGGGTTGAGCATACTGCTCCGTGATCAATATCGTAATTCCAGTCTTGCTGTTGATCTCTTTGATTGCTTGAACCAGTCTCGATTGTATCATTGGGCTAAGTCCCATTAAGGGTTCATCCAGTAGCAATAGCTTCGGTTGAGCCATTAATGCCCTCCCGATGGCAAGCATTTGCTGTTCCCCACCACTCAAGAAACCACCCTCTCTATTTCTTAGATCTTTCAAAGCCGGAAAAAGACCAAACACATATTCAAGAGTTCTTTTTGCCTCCTGGCGCGTTGCCAAATAACCACCGATTTTAAGATTTTCAAGGGTACTACTTTCAGGAAAAATTCGGCGTCTTTCCGGGCAAAGTACGATTCCCATTCTCGTTCTTTCATTGGGCTTGATGTTGACGGTGTCTTCCCCTTGGAACCGGATCTCACCGAGTATGGTTATCCTTTCCCCTCCTTTCATGATCTCTGTCTTTTTCATGTCAAGGATGATTCCTGAAATCGTGTACATCAATGTCGACTTGCCTGCCCCGTTCGGTCCGAAAACCCCGGTGATCTCCCCCTCCCGGCAGACAAAGGTCACATTATTCAGGGCTAAAGCGTTCTCATAGAAGACCATGAGATTTTTGATTTCCAGCATGGTTCTATGCTACCCCGAGGTAGGCTTGCTTGACGATCTCGCTCTTCATAATATTGTCCGGAATATCCTCCGCGATCTTTTCTCCGAAATTCATCACCATCACCCTGCTGGCGATTTGGAAAAGCTCTCTTACCCGATGTTCCACCATGATGATTGTGATCCCATCCATCTGGAGTCTCTCTACCATAGGAATCATTGCAGCAATCTCGCTGACACTCAAACCCGAGAAAAGCTCATCCATGATAATGACATGGGGTCTCAGAGCGAGGCATCTCGCTAACTCAAGACGTTTTAGATAGCCTTCGGAAAAGGCAGAGGCGAGCTTGTACGGAACATGGGCGTCCCGCTCAAAACCAATTTCTTCCAGAATGTCCAGCGCTACGGTATCTCTATCCCCCAGCTTGCCTCCAACCGTGCGCATAATCCTCGAAGAATACAGCGGGACGATTAAGTTCTTGATGGCGGATAATGAGTGATACGGTCTCGGTATCTGAAAAGTGCGGACAATCCCAAGACCTGCAATTTTATCGGGTGCTAATCCGGTAAGTTTCCTTCCTTCTGCATACACCGTACCCGAATCTACTTTTACAAAACCCGTGATGAGATTGACCAATGTGGTCTTCCCTGAGCCGTTGGGACCGATGATGCCGAGGATTTCGCCTTTGAATAGGTCAAAGCTTACGTTATCGACCGCCTTTACCCCACCAAAGGATTTGTCAACGCATTTAACCTGGAGAACAACGGCTTCATTCATATTTCTGTCCAACGTTCAAACTGATGGTATTTTCTCTGCAAAAATGGCATCAACCCCTCGGTCTTAAATACAACCAGGCCTGCTAAAATAAGACTGTAGAAGACTACCCGGAGTGGTCCAAAAGCTCGAAGCATTTCTGATAAAGGAGCCAAGATGAAAGCTCCTAAAATGGGCCCCACCAGAGTGCCCACGCCCCCTACCACCGTAGCAGCAATGGGGAATATGGAGAAGTCTAAGGCAAATAATGATAAACCTACCCAGCCGTAAAGGTGAGCAAGGCAAGCACCCGCAAGGCAACCTATCGCTGAGCCTAAGAATACGGCTTTGGTCTTATACCAAGTGATATTGATATTGGAAGCCCGAACCGCTTGGTCGTTATCTTTTATTGCGCGCAGCACGATCCCGAAATCTTCGTTCACTAGTCTTCTTAGAACGAAGGTGAGGATAAGTATCATGGGTATGATAAAGTAGAGCTCAACCCATATATTGGGGAAAGTGGCGAGCCCAGGTAGACCATCCGTACCACCGAAGAGTTCCAGAGCTTGAATCACTCTGGCAAAAAGGAGGGGGTACATGAGGCTGACGATGGCAAAGTAAATGCCTCGTATCGGCAAACAGGGAAGCAAAAAGAGAGTGCAAATCGCTCCCCCAGCGACGGTGGCAATGGGAATCGTGATGACCATGGGCAGCCCAAAAGCCGAATTCAGAACCCCGGAGATATATCCACCCACTCCTGTGAAGAATGCTCCACCTAAACAGACGATCCCGACGAAATGAGCCAGGAAGTCAAAGCTTAACGCCAACAAAGCGAAGATACAGGAAATGGTCATAATTCTCTGCCATGTCATCGAGGGCACGACTAAAGGGATGATCAGCATTCCCACAACAAAAGAAAACGTCGGAAGGAGCGAATAGGTGATTCCCCGCCACGAAGAAATAGCATAGATGCCTTCCGTTCGTACTTTGATACCCCGATCAAGTCGCTCTTTCCGTCTTTCTGCCATCTTCAGCCTTTTTTCTTAAATCAACGAAGGTGACATCCACCGTGCGTCATTGCGAACGAAGCCCTGCATCGCATGGTGTACAGGGCGAGGTGAAGCAATCTCAGGGGATTGCCACGTCACTTCGCTCTTCGCAATGACCCCTTTTTGATTTCGTTCACTGTCATTCTTGGAGCTTGGGTCTCTAGGAATTTGGTATTTCATTGTTACACTCTTTCCTCAAGCTCTTTCTGCCTTCCGAGAAGTCCGGAAGGTTTGAGTATCAACGTAAGAATAATGAATAGCAAAACCACCACCATCTGCCACTGAGGTCCGATAAAAGCGGCCGTCAGTATTTCAGCAAAACCCAACAGAAAGGCACCCGCAAAGACGCCTGCCCAACTTCCAAGTCCTCCGATGATACAGACGGCGATAGCATTGGTCAAAACCATATATCCCGTTTCCACGGTGATATTTCCCAGAGGAAGGATGACGACAGCAGCGATCCCGGCTAAGGCTGAGCCCATGGCTAAAGAGATCACCGCAGTTCGATCCGGCTCGATCCCCGACATCATACTGGCATGCTTATCCTGAGCGATCGCTCTGAGGGATAGACCAACTTTAGTGTGGTGAGTAAACAGCCACAAGAATAACAGCATGGCTAAACCTACGGCGATGATGATGAGCCGCTGCCAATCGATCATGACCCCAGCGATACTGACCGAACCGTTAATAAAAGGAGGGAGCATATAAGCCTCGCTTATAAACCCCCTCCAGCGAAACAACTCCATAATGGCGATGCCCAAGGCCAAGGAGGCAATGATCTCCGATGCCGGCATGCCCTTCACCCGGATCAGGAATAAACGGTAGATTCCGGCACCAATCACTGACACAATGATGATCGAAAGGAGTATCGATCCGATATAGTTTATTCCCAGCCGATTTAGAAAGAGCCAAGTGGCAAATCCTACCAGGATATACAGAGCGCCATGTGCGAAATTGGCTAATCGGCTGACACCATATACCAGAGCAAAGCCACAGGCAATCAAGGCCAGAATGACACTATTGACGAACCCGAAGATAAGAATATTCATCCCGCCTCACTTCATCCAGGGCGGCAGCTCTAAGCTCTTAGTCGCTATCTTATCTGGAAAGACAATCACCCTCTTGCCATCCAGCCATTGCGCCCACATGTCTACGGCAGTCTCTTTAGGGTCACCGTTCTCAATAATTTGGTGATTCTTGGGGTCGAACTTAATTCTACCGTAAGTCCCCATCATATCGGTCTTTTCCAAAGCGGGTATGATGAGGTCCGGTTCAAGGCTCTTCGCCCGCTCAATCGCATCCTTTAGGATGTAAGCCACCATATAACTGGTGGACGTCCATTCTGACCTGGGTTCTATTCCGTACTTTTTCTTATGGGCGGAAACGAAGGCTCCGGTCATGGGAATAGCCATAGTCGCGACAGAACCTGCCTTTGCATAGAGAGCGATTGAATAGGCGACTTTGCCATCCGTAGCCTTCCAGGTGGGTTCGTCCTTCAGGGCGTGAATGTAGCCGATGGGCAACGCCGGCACCTTCATGTCATACCACTGCTTCATCAAAATCGAGACCTCGGGCATGTCGAACCACGGTATCAAATACTGTGCCTTTCCCTCCTTCGCTTTGGACAGGCCGACGGAGAAGTCGGTCGCTCCCGTTGGGTAAACCTCATACCCGATGATCTTCCACCCTTTCTTTTCAAGTCCCTCTTTCACAGCTGTCCCGGCCGCGCGGGCGTGGGCAACATCCTGCACCATGATAAAAGCGCTATCAAATCCTTTTTTGGCTTTGATCGACTCGAAGGTCCTGATGGTCCCTTCGATCATGGGGACGACGTTTCCCGTCGTTCTAAAACAGTACTTGTACTTTTCATAGTTCTCAGCGACCCGCTTCTGGTAGGCAGGACTTAAAACCCCGGCGGAGAGGATGGATACCTTCTTATGCTTGGACAACACGTCCATGGCTGCCAGTGCTGCCTCCGACCGGATAGGACCCCCTACGATAAAATTCGCTTTTTCCTCGATAATCAATCTCTCCACCACGAGGAGTCCTTCGGACACCGGGACCCCTGGTTCAAGGTCGCGGGTGTCGCTTATCTCCACTTTGAAAGGGCGCTTTGTCCCGGCTACATTCACTCCGCCCTTGGCATTAATCTCATCCACTGCCAATGTGATTCCCCGTTCTGCGTCCACGCCGTCGGGATATCCCCGGGAAATAGGGACGCCAAGTACAATAGGTTGGGCGACCGCCACTTGCGAGGAGAGCAAATAGAAACATAACAGCATCATTAATATGAGAACTGATTTGATGCCGATGGGATTTACCGAACCTCTCTTTTTCATAGCCACCTCCTTGAAAAGGGTCATGTCATGCGATGTGGAATCCACCAAGAAATCAGCCCTTCGACTCCAGGTCTGAGCACAGAATTTGCTCAACCTGCCCGAATCTTGTCACCCCCTTTCTATTCAAACGGTTTATTCTTATCACTTCTCTCTGATCACCCTCTTCGCTTTGCCCTCGAATCGAGGGAGCTCCCCGATCCTGACCACCTCTACATCCGGAGTGACCCCGATTCGAAATTTAAATATATCCTTGAAAGCCTTCACCGCACGGTCCATCTTATCTTTTGAAAGAGCGGGAGAAGCGGCTTCGACGCGAACTCTTAGATGCTTTCCCGATCCCATTTTGGGAGCAATCACTTGATATTCATTTGAGAATTCTTTTGTCTCACGGACGAAATTTTCAATCGCCGACGGAAAGATGTTCACCCCGCCGAATTGGAACATATCATCTGCCCGGCCGATGATCCCTCCCTCCAGTCGAAGGGAAGTTCTGCCGCAGTCACATTTCTTCACATCGAATTTGACGACATCACCCATCCGCCATCGGATCAACGGCATGGATTCACAGCAGAGGTTGGTGAGGACCAATTCACCTTCTTGGCCTGGACCAAGATTTTTGCCCGTCTCTGGATCGATCACCTCAGCGAGAAACATGCTTTCGATCACATGCGTCCCTTTCTGAGCAACACATTCAAAACCGAAGTTGGAAATCTCTGTGGAACCGATGTCATCATAATTCTTGGCACCCCAAGTGGTTTCGATCAATTTTTTGGTCGAAGGAACCTGGGCACCTGGTTCTCCGGCTGCAATGACAATTCGCACCGTTGTTTTAGATAGATCCACCCCCATCTTCTTTGCGGTCTCTCCGAGGAAAAGGATGTAAGTAGGCGTTCCGCAGACAACGGTGGGTTTCCATTCAAAGATACTTCTGATGCGGTCCTCTGAACTCTGTCCACCACCCGGGATGACGAGAACACCCCCTTGCTCAAAAGATGAATGGATTCCCCACCAGGCCAGGTAGAGTCCGTAGTTAAATGGGATAAAAATGGTATCCGCCTTGGTAATTCCATACCCATGCATAAAATACATAAACTGGTCATAGTACACTTCTAACCAGTCCTTCTTGCTCAATAGAGAACGGACGGGGATTCCGGTCGTCCCGGTCGTTTGGAACACCCTCACCCCTTCCTCTGGAGAGATGCAATGGAAGTCCCCATAGGGAGGAGATTTCTCCTGACTTCGTCTCAATTCGTCCTTGACCGTGAATGGAACTTTACTCACATCTTTTAAGGTCTTAATATGCTCAGGCCTCACACCAGCTTCATCAAACTTCCTCCGGTAAAAAGGCGCCCGCTCATCTACATAGGCCATCTGCTTTCTGAAAAGGGCGAGCTGGTATTCCAAGAGTTTCTCTCTTGGCATTGTTTCCAATTCAGGTTTCCACATGATGACCTTTTCCATTTTGGCTCCCTTCTATAAACGTGACGGGTACGAGACCCCTGCCTACAGGCAGGCAACATGAGTAATAAAAATGCTCCTCTGGTAAGGGTTAATGTTACGGTTAGGAGGCTAGTTAACCCATCTTCTAAACCGGCGTCTTTACCTTAACCATTCCACGCGACTTTCATTTTCTCAGCCATTTCAATGGACATTAGATGAATGTTATCCACACGATCTCTTGATGCTACGAATCCCCCTTTTTTCTTAATCCGAGCAATATCTTTTCAGGGAGGATGGGGAGAGTTTTCACTCTCACCCCTGTCGCGTCATACACCGCGTTGGCGATGGCGGCGACCATACCCGAGACATATCCTTCCCCTACTTCCTTTGTGTGATAAGGAATATCTTTTTCATATCTTTCCGTGATAATGTCGACGTAATAAGATTCAACCATATCTTTTGCACAAGGAATTTTATAATCGAGGAAAGAAGTCGTAAGAGTTTCACCCTTCTCCATCAAAACCTCCTCCCAGAGGGCGTGGCCTTGTGCCATGGAGACTTGACCGTCAATCTGTCCTTCGACGATCAATGGGTTGATTGGAAAGCCGCAGTCATGGGCTGTGGTGGCTTTCACAAGTTTCACCTGGCCGGTTTCCATATCGACCTCAACCTCGGCAACTTGGGCATCGAAGGCATAATTGTCACTCCACCTGCCTTTGGTCGTAGCAAGGCTCGGGTGTGCGGGCACGTCCTTCATCGTTCTGTAATGGCCCTGGCCGATGATGGGATTCCCACGGCGCTTTGCGATGCTCGCCGCCACCGCCTGGGTAAAAGAGATCGATCGGCCCGGGGAGTCTTTGACGGAGATCTCGCGGTTTTTCACAACGAGGTCTTCCGGATTGGCTTCAAGCTCCTGTGCGGCAACTTCGAAGAGTTGACGTCTTGCGTCGGAGGCAGCAAGCTTGACCGCATTTCCAGAAACATAAGCCCCGCCGCTGATCCAAGAGCCAATATCCACAGGAGTGGTTTCGGTATCTGCTGCCACCACGCGGATGTCCTCCATTGACACCCCGAGTTCCTCGGCGACAATTTGAGACAAAATGGTTTCGGCCCCCTGGCCGATGTCCAGAGTCCCGGTGATCAGAGAGACGGTGCCATCGTCATTCAATTTGACGATCGCGGCCGAAGCATTGGGATAGATGAGGGAACCGCTGAAATAGGAAGAAACCCCCATTCCAATTCCCTTTCTGATCTTACCTTTGGGCAGCGATCTGTTTCTTCCGTATTTTTCTTTGAATTGTGTGGTCCCGGCGACCTTTTCGATACATTCGACCAAACCGCAGTTTCTGACAGGATCTTGATTGGGAAGGATATCCCCTTTCTGCCGGGCGTTTTTCAGACGGATCTCCACCGGGTCGATTCCCAACTCTTCAGCAATCATATCCATTTGAGATTCGACAGCAAACCGTAGATTGGGGGCACCATGTCCCCTTTGCGGGGCTCTGACCGGATTGTTCGTGTAAACCGAGTAGCCTTCGTACTTCAGGTTCGGAATTCGGTAGCAGAGCATGACAAAACCCCAGCAAAGGAAAATCACGACGACTCCGCTTCCCCGGTAGCCACCGCTATTATTGATCACCCTGACCTGCTGGGCCACCAAGGTTCCGTCTTTTTTGACACCTGTTTTCAGCTCTACAAAGATGGGTTGGCCGTGCCTGGCAGCCTCAAATACCTCCTCCCTTGTGCAAACAATTTTCACCGGCCTTTGGGCCTTGATGGAAAGCAAAGAAGCACAGAATTCATGGGAAAAAAGGTCGACTTTCCCTCCGTATGCTCCTCCCACATAGGCTTTTAAAACACGAACGTTGCTGAAAGGAAGTCCTAAGGTGGTAGCCAACTTCGCCCTTTTGATAAAAGGCCCTTGGCTTGAAGTCCAGACATTTAGCTTTCCAGAAAAATCGAAACTGGCCAGTGTGGCCTGGGGTTCCATATAACAATGTGTTCTTAGCTGCCCATCGAATCGATCTTCACGGACGAGAAAGGATTCGGCAAACCCTTTCTCAACGTTTCCCCACCCAGACTCCGTTTTTCCACCAATGTTCTTATAAGGTTCCTTCACCTTGGGATGGCTGGGATGGATTTCAGGAGCCTCCGGTTTCATTGCCTCCTCAGGATCAAAGACCGCGGGAAGTTCTTCGTAATCGACCTGTATGAGATTCAATGCCTCCTCCGCCACATACTCATCAATGGCCGCTACGGCAGCGACCTCCTCACCAATATAGCGGACCCGATCCATGGCTAACGGATATTGATCAGGGGCATATCGAGGGGTCTCCACGAATCCGTGTTTGATCCCTAAGGTGTCCTTTCCCGTGAGCACCGCCTTCACTCCGGGAAGCCTCTCTGCCCGGCTCGTGTCGATGCGAAGGATCTTGGCATGAGGGTAAGGACTTCTTAAGATTTTACCCCACAACATCCCGGGGAGAACCATGTCCACAGTATAGAGAGCCTTCCCTGTAGCCTTTTCCGTACCGTCCTTTCTAGGGACCCTTTTGCCAACGAAAGATAACTCTTCCATATCAATCCTTTCCTGTTGAGGCCGCCATGATCGCCTCCAGAATTTTGTTGTAGCCTGTACATCGGCAAAGGTTACCCTCCAATCCTTTCAGGATCTCTTCTCTCGTGGGCTTTGGGTTTTCATCGAGAATAGATTTTGCATTGAGGATCATCCCTGACGTACAATAGGCGCACTGAATGGCTCCGTACTGAATGAAAGCTTTTTGCAAAGGATGGAGTTCGCTGCCCTGAGCGAGACCCTCGATGGTCGCAATCTCTTTTCCCTGGGCTTCGATCGCCAAGGTCAAACAGGAAAGGATGGGTTTGCCGTCAATCAAGACGGTGCAGGCACCGCATTCCCCCGTGCCGCAAGCCTCCTTGGCCCCGGTGAGCCCTAAATCCTCTCTCAGCGCTTCGAGGAGTGTTCGTTGAGGCTCTACCGCCAACTCGCAAGATTCACCATTCACTCTCAACATGATCAACTGTTTTTTCATCTGATTTTCTCCATTGCTTGAAGAATTGCCCGCTCCACCAACACCTTGGTCATCTCACGTCGATACCAAGGCCTGGAACGTGGCTGTATTTCATCCGAAGCCACCTGCGCCGCCTCTCTGATGATCTTTTCTCCAAGTTTTTTTTCTTTCAGCACTCTCTCCGCAGCCTTGGCCCGGATGGGGGTTGGAGCGACAGAGGAGAGACCGATCCTTGCCTCCCGACAGGTAGCTTCTTTCGGATCCATCCTGAGAAACACAGCGGCCCCGACCAGACTTTCTCCGACGGAGGAGGCCTTATGGATATACTCATAAGAACCGGCCGAGAAGCGCGGAGGGTTGGGGATTTGAACCTCTACCACAATCTCTTGAGGGTCGAGAACGTTTTGGAAAGGCCCGACGAAAAAATCTTCAAGAGATATAACCCTTTCCCCATAAAGATGAACCAGCTTCAAGTTTGCCTCCAAGACTAAGAGGGGAGCCGATGCATCTGAGGAAGGCGAGGCGTTACAGAGGTTGCCCACCAAAGTTCCCATGTTTCTCACCTGACGGGTTCCGATTTTAAAACAGGCCTCGGAGAGAAAATCGAACTTTTCCCTGACAATCGGGTGACTCACCAGTGCCTCATGGGTGACCAGGGGACCAATTTTAAGACCTCCTCGATCATCCCATTCGATCCTGTCTAATTTCTGGATTCCCTTCAGACTGATGATCACCTTGGGAAGAATCTCTTTTTTCTTCATTTTCACGAAGAGATCGGTCCCGCCTGCCAGGATCTTTGCCTCTGCCTTATGTTTGTAAAGCAGGGAACAACCCTCCTCGATCGATGATGGGCGGAAATATTCAAATTTGGGTATCCGCATCTATTCCTCCGTAATTTTTCATGACGGCCAAGCCGCTCGCAAAGCACCAAATACTGCGGGTATTTGGGTTACGGTAACAAAACCCGTTTCGCCTACCGGTTAGGGCTACGTGTAAAGAATTTAGAGACGATGAACGAAACCTTTTATTAACGATACCGGCCTCACTGCCCTTACCGTTATCCTTTTATTTTCTTAGGCCATTATACTCCAGCGGACATAACCTTTTTCTCATTTTGAGGCAAGCCCCATCGTTTTCGAAATCTCCAAATCCGTTTTTTTAAGAGAGTCGATTAAGAGATCTGCCAGCTCGTCCGCATACTGAAGGAGTGAATACTTCCTATCTTTCAAGAGCCATCGAATGATGATATGTTCCATTGCCCCAACGCAAAGGCTGCGAGCCAAATAGGGATTAATTTCTCTTTTAATTGCTTCTTCCTCTTGCCCCTCCTTAATGATATTGAGAATAATTTGATAAAAGTTTCTCGCGGCCTGATAAGCTTCCGTCGATACGTAAGTCTTGCTCGTTTTCAATTCGAGTAACACGACGACTCCGTATCCAGGGTTTTTCTCGACATAGTTGAGCCACCACCAGATGAACTTCCTCAGTTTGTTAAAGGCACTCTTTATGCCCATCATGTGCTCATTGATCTGGGCGATGAGATCTTTGGTTGTTTCTACAGGAATGGCGAGGAGCAAGTCTTCCTTATTTTTGAAGTATTCATAGATCGTGGCGTCCCCAATGCCAGCCTCTTTTGCGATCTCGGCGATCGTCGCATTTTGGAATCCTTTTTCTCCGATGATTTTCGTTGCCGAGGTTAATATCCTATTTCTTCTTTCGGAATCCCGATCTAAATTTCCCATGTTCTGAATTAGATTCGCACTTCTTTTCAAAAAGATAGGCCCCTAAGAATTCTATATTAGAATGAAATTCGAGAATGTTTTTATCTAATACACATATCCTTAATCCTTTGTCAATATAATTTTTCATTGTTCGTATAATCTATTAAAATTGTTCGTATTTTATGGAAATAGGCTAATAAATAATTTCCTGCAATAATCGATTTTAATTCGAAAATTAAGCAGAAACATTGTTGGAATTGAAGTGGTTTTGTTTGAAATCGCTCATCCTTTCTTTCACCAAGTATTTGACGGTGCTATTCTTTTCTGTTATGAAACCGCACATGAACGACAATAGGAAGAGAAATATCCTCAATAAAGCTCCTTCAGGAATTAGTCCAATGGATGTCGTAATCACCAACGGGAATCTCTTTAATGCTTCAACGGGAGAGTTTATCAAGAGACAATCGATATGGGTTAAAGAAGGGATGATTGCCTACATCGGACCCGATCATGATTTCCCGAAAAGAGAGCAGACAGTCGTCGTTGACGCGGATGGAATGGTCCTTCTCCCGGGCTTAATTGAAGGCCATACACACCTCTTCAGATCAGGGATAGAAGAGTACATCAAGCATGTGATTTCGAAAGGCATAACGGCGGTTGTAATGGAAACGAGCGACCTTGGCTTGATTATTGGGAAGAAAGGGATTGAATATTTTGCCGAAGGGTTTAAGGGACAGCCCATCCGATGCTATTACACTGTTCCCCCTCTTTGTGGTCTCACCCTATCGGAGGAGATAAACGCTCTACCGAATGGAGAACTCTTGTCCTTTTTGAAAGATCCAAATTGTCTCGGTGTTGGAGAGGTTTTCTGGAGCAACATGTTTTTAAGGGGGAGACAAGGAGAGAGAGTGAGAGAACTTGTTTCCTTAGCACTCCATCTTGGTAAACGAGTGGAAGGGCATACCGCAGGAGCAACGGAGAAAGAACTTCAGGCTTATACCTGTCTTGGTCCTTCCTCTGACCATGAACCCATCACTGAAGATCAGGTTATGGAGAGGTTGAGACTTGGTTACTGGGTGATGATTAGAGAAGGATCTGTAAGAAAAGAGCTCTCCGGCGTAAAAGGGATTTTCAATAAGAAGATTGATTTTCGAAGATTGAGTCTGGTAACTGATGGGGTGGACCCTCAAACGTTCATGGAAGAAGGCTATCTCGACGCTTCTTTAAAAATGTTACTGAAACTTGGCGTTCCACCTAAGCTCGCTTATCAAATGGTGACGATCAATGTGGCAGAACACTTCCGTCTCGATCATCTTATCGGCTCCCTTTCGCCCGGGAAGATGGCCGATATTCTAATTATTCCATCCCCCCATGATTTTTCACCGCAACTGGTGATGTGCGATGGAAAAATCATTTACAAGGATGGAAAATCTTTAGTTCAACCGAAAAAAGTTTTTTCCCCGAAGTATATGTTTAACACAGTTAAGGTTCCGGAACAGATGATATCTTCGATTGCGAAGGGGGCGCTGGCGGTATCCACCAACCTGTCTTCGCCTGCCGGAGCGAGCTTCGCGCAAGCGGGAGGTTTAACGAATGCGGGGAAAGGAAGAGTAAGGGTGATAGAACTCGTCACTGGTCTTGTAACCAAAGAAAGGATCGTCAATCTTGAAGATCCTGGGGAATCTAACGATGTGCTGATGCTTCTTGCTTTGAATCGGGTGGAGGGCAAGGGATCTTTTATGGGACTCCTCAAGGGATTCGGCCTTCAACGGGGAGCCTATGGGACGACGATGTCGTGGGATACCATTGACATGTTCATTGTTGGGCGTGATACGCGTTCGATGGTGACAGTGATCCACAGACTGAAAGAGATCGGAGGAGGCGGTGTCTACGCTATTGGAGATGAAGTCATCTCAGAATTTCGAGCTCCTCTCTGTGGTTTCTATTCACTCAAACCAATGGAAAACTTAAGGGCAGAAATCAAAGAGCTTGAAGAGTTACTGAAGACGAACGGAGTAAGATGGGAAAAACCTACCCTTACTATAGATACGCTCGGAACGCCTGCCATTCCTCACCTAAGAATTACCCATCACGGCTATGTCCGATTAAGAGATCGCGTGGTCCTTCCAGTTCAGGCTTAACGAAAAATATTTTCTCAGAATTGAATAGCAGAGCTGCAACCATAACAAAATCTAATAGATGATGACTGGTATTAAAGCCACTCTTTCAAATCTAGGTAGAAACCCGGTAGAAAAGGCATAAAAAAGACTATATGCATTTCTCATATTTCTGCGGGTTTTGAGCATTATCGTGTTTACATAAAACCAAAATGGTGACAATTAAGAATTCAAAATCCAAACTGCAACCAGCTTGCCAAAACAAACCTATAAAACTTGAACATGGTAATCCGAGGAAATACTCGGATTTCCTCAAAGAACTTGAAGAAAAAGAAAGAAGAAAAACATCTTCTACATTTTTTCCTTTGAAGAGGAAAGGAACATTTACTCCTCTAATTTGTATTTTTTAATCCATAAAGGAAGGGCAACTCATAATGCCAACTGAACTAGATGTTTTCCCAAATCTCTTAAAAATGTAGATACTGATTCTATATTGATGTCGAAATTAAGAAATTCTGGACGGAAGGACGGGCGAGTTTGTTTGGAACAGATATTAGGATTAGGGTTCAATTGGTGATTCATCTTGGGGTGAACGACAAAGGTAAAGTTTTTACGCGAAACGAGGATGTTGAAAAGGAGATAACGGCGTCAAGGTCTACCCCTGAAAGAGTGGAAGCAATTATCGGTCAAACTTTGACCGATATTTTTGATGCCTATTTTTCTTCCCCTTATTAGAAGTTTTCCTTCTCCTGTGTCGCGACGATGCCGTCGGTCGACCCTAAACAGAGCCATTGCCACAATCGGAAAATTCTGACCGGATTTTCTATGCGATCTAGAATCTGAAATTGAGACCTACTCCAAGCCTGCCCGTAGGAATTTATTGATTGTTGAGTTGTAGTCCTCACACTAAAGGAAATCTGGTCTTGGCGA
>Ga0187784_10002316_pt1 | contig 15262 bp, 10 predicted proteins | sample 1015_SJ02_MP15_2_FD_132964 | JGI IMG/M metagenome (GOLD analysis project Ga0187784, IMG submission 132964) | Tropical peat soil microbial communities from peatlands in Department of Meta, Colombia - 1015_SJ02_MP15_20_MG | ecosystem: Environmental > Terrestrial > Soil > Wetlands > Peat | place...
GCCAAACTCGTTCTGATTTCGCGCACCGGCCTGCCCGACAGAGAAGAGTGGGAAGAATGGCTTGAAACACACGAGGAACAGAATCATCTAAGCCAGAAGATTCGAAAGTTACGATCGATCGAGAATCTAGGAGCAAAGGTGCTGGTTCTTCGGGCCGACGTAGCCGATGCCGATCAGATGAGGGCAGCCCTGGCACAGGCGTGTGATCGATTTGGACAAATTCACGGAGTGATACACGCAGCCGGTATTGCTGGCGACCGTATGCCCATGCTGCTGAAAAAGCCTGACGTGGCAGCAAGCGTTATGGCACCGAAAGTGAACGGGATTCTAGTGCTGGGCGAACTGCTGCATGAGATCAAGTTGGATTTTCTGGTCCTCTGCTCCTCCCTTAGTTCACAGTTAGGGGGAATCGGCCACGTAGATTATTGCGCCGCCAATGCCTTTTTGGATGCATACGCACAGAAGTACCATTCCGAGAAAAATGTAATCTCAGTAAACTGGGGTACTTGGCAGGAAGTTGGTATGGCTGTAAACACACCATTGCCGTTTTATCTCAATAAAGAACAAAGAGAACGAAGCCTGCGGCTCGGAATATTGCCCGAGGAGGGAAAAGAGGCATTTAGCAGAATTCTGGGCAGATCACATCCGCAGGTGATTGTCTCGTCAGAAGACCTCACGGCAGCGATGCAAACAAGCGATAAGAGCGGAGAGGCGGTCGCCGTAGAACAAGTGACGAGATCTTCCTCGAATGGGCCGTCGCACCCCCGTCCTGAACTGTCCAGCGAGTATGTTGCCCCTGGAAATTCAACTGAGCAGGCTATTGCCGATATCTGGCAGGATCTCCTCGGCGTGGAAAAGGTAGGCATCCACGACAATTTCTTCGAGTTGGGCGGGCATTCGTTGCTAGCAACAAGTCTCATTGCACGCTTGAAGAGCCTATTTCCCATCGAACTCCCGGTAACAAGCCTATTCGAAAACCCCACAATCCATTCGCTGAGCGAGATGGTACGGAAGACTCATCGCGATCCCCTACCGTCCGTCGAAGGTAAGAGCCGCGGGCAGAGACGACGAGAGGCACGTTCGAGAGCGTGAAGGAATGGTAGGTGCGGCTTAGAAGCCTCGACTGTCAGCCTGGCGACCCCGAGCAAGACGGTCTATCGGATTGTCTAAAAGCAGAACCATGACAAGGGTGAGGAGGATCTGAATGCCGGAACGAAACTCAAACATCGCTGACTGGTTTTACTCTCCCTCCTGGGAACAGGGACCGCTTCCAAATGCCGACAGCGGATCGGGGGTCCGGGACCTCTCTGCCTTGATCTTTCTCGACGAATGGGGATGCGGCTCCAGGCTGGTTGAACTACTGCAGAACAGCGGACGGCACGCTACCGCCGTCAGAGCGGGGACAGCCTTTCAGCGGGTCAATGAAAACTCTTTTGTCATAAACCCCGAGGTGAAGGAGGACTATCTCCGATTATGGAAGGAGCTAACAGCCTCCGGGAGCACTCCGGACACGATTGTTCATCTCTGGTGCCTTACCCGCGGGGAACTGGGGTTGTCACCTGAGGATTCCTTCGACTTCTTCCGCAGAAGGGGATTTAACAGCCTGCTGTATCTGACGCAATCCATTGGCGACCAGGCTTCCGCGGAGCCAATACAGCTCAAAGTGGTTTCCGACGATCTCCATCGGGTAACCGAGAAAGAAGTTCTCTCTGCACCCAAAGCGATTTTGATGGGTCCCTGCCGGATCATCCACAAGGAATTTCCCAACATACGTTGCGCCAACGTTGATCTGACGGAAAGACTAACGGTGGAGGGTTGCGCGCAACTACTTTTTAAAGAGATCGGCGTCAGGACGACCGAAATCGTAATAGCCTACCGGGATTCACAACGGTGGGTGCAGGCGATCGAACACGCACCCTTGCCCCAGGCCAATACCGCCAATTCCATTTTGCGCGAAGGTGGCGTTTATCTCATCACAGGCGGACTCGGTGGGATTGGACTCGTATTGGCGGAGTATCTGGCCCAATCGGTGCGAGCCAGGCTTGTTCTCATTTCGCGGAGCCGGCTGCCAGACAGGGGACGATGGCAGGAATGGCTCAGTGCGCATGAAGACAGCGATGCGGTCAGCCAGAAGATTCGAAAAATACAGGGGATCGAAGATCGAGGAGCAAAGGTTCTGGTCGTGAACGCGGATGTGGCCGACTTCGATCAGATGAGGACAGCTCTCGACCAGGCACAGAATCAATTTGGACCAATCCAGGGAGTCATTCACGCTGCCGGCGTCTCACCCGGAGGGCTGATGCTGCTGAAGAAGCCTGAGGCAGCGGCCAGTGTTATGGCGCCCAAGGTCAAAGGAACTCTAGTGCTCGACAAGCTGCTTGCTGACAACAAGCTGGAGTTTTGCGCCTTCTGTTCCTCGATTAGCGCGTTTTACGGTGAGTTCGGGCAGGTAGATTATGCCGCGGCGAATGCATTCCTGGACGCGTACGCTCTAGAGCATGCTTCAGAGAGAAGAATCGTCTCAATCAACTGGAACATCTGGCGGGACGTCGGTATGGGGGTACACAACCCGCTGCCAGCTCACCTCCAGAAGAAAAGAGATCGGGAACTGAGGCTCGGAATAGCATCCGAGGAGGGAAAGGAAGCGTTCGCAAGAATTTTGGGAAGTTCTCTTCCGCAGGTGATCGTGTCGCCAAGAGAGCTCGTGATAACTGGGTATAAGGAACGGGAAGCCGATTCCGTGGAGCCGGTGGCGAAGGTCTCGCCGGATCAGCGCCGTCATCCACGTCCTAATTTGTCCACGGAGTTCGTAATCCCCGGAAATCCCACGGAACGGACCATTGCCGAGATGTGGCAGGACCTCCTGGGCGTAGACCAAGTAGGCATCCACGACAATTTCTTTGAACTGGGCGGAAACTCGTCGCTCGTGCCAGGCGTGATCAGTGGGATCAGGAGCGCATTCGCTGTGGGGCTCCCCGCCACCGGAGTGATCGAGAATCCCACAGTACATTTACTGAGTGAAGGGATACGGCAGGGACGGTGGGACGGCGCGTCGTTTGAGGCGAGCAGAAGCCGCGGACAGAGACGCAGACAAGCGAGGGAGATGAGGTGAAGGCGTGAACAACGAACAAGGGCCCGATCGCTGGAGCGGTGCGGAGATCGCCATCATCGGTATGGCGGGGCGGTTTCCGGGCGCGCCCAATATTGAAAAGTTCTGGAACAATTTACGGGATGGCGTGGAATCCCTTACCCTTTTCACCGACGAGGAGTTGCTGGCCTCGGGCGTGGATCCCGCCGTATTGCAAAATCCATTATACGTAAAAGCCAATTACATCCTCGACTCGGTCGACAAGTTTGATGCCGCTTTTTTCGGATTCAGCCCTCGGTTGGCGGCGGGCGCGGACCCACAACGGCGGCTCTTCCTGGAATGCGTGTGGGAGGCGATTGAAGCGGCCGGTTACTCTGCCGAGCGATACGAGGGGGCAATCAGCGTGTTCGCGGGTGCGACGATGAGCAGCTATCTGTTCAACAACCTGTGTGCGAACCCTGAGGCCCTGGCACCAGACAGTTTCTTCATGAACCTGCCGGATTCTCTGGCCACACTTGTAGCCTATAAGCTGAATCTGAAAGGAAGCTGTTACACCGTTGCGACCTTTTGCTCCACCTCATTGGTGGCCGTCCATCTCGCCTGTCAAAGCCTGTTGAACTTTGAATGCGACATGGCGGTGGCGGGAGGCGTGCACGTTCGTTCGCCGCACAAGGCGGGCTATTTTTATGAAGAGGGGACGGTGTACTCCCCCGACGGGCATTGCCGGCCCTTTGATGCCAAAGCACAGGGAATTGTGTTCAGCAGCGGGCTCGGTGCCGTGGTACTGAAAAGGCTGAAGGACGCTCTAGCTGACGGCGATCCCATTGACGCAGTGATCCTTGGCTCGGCGACAAACAACGATGGTTCCCAGAAGGTGAGTTATTATGCGCCCAGCGTCACTGGTCAGGCCGAGGTCATCGTGGAGGCCCTGGCCGTCGCCGGGGTCGAACCCGACACGATCAGTTATGTGGAGGCGCATGGGACAGCAACAGCGCTTGGTGATCCCGTGGAAGTGGCGGCACTGAACCGCGCCTTTCGTGGTGGGAGCAGAAAGCAGGGCACCTGCGCCCTCGGTTCGCTGAAAGGAAACATCGGACATGCGGATGCAGCCTCCGGCGTAGCCGGACTGATCAAGACCGTTCTCGCGCTGAAGAATCGGCAAATTCCTGCAACCGTGAATTTCCACGAGCTAAATCCGGACATCGATTTGGAAAGCGGCCCGTTCTACATCAACTCGACTCTTTCGGAATGGAGGAGTAACGGCGCGCCACGCCGTGCTGGCGTCAGCGCATTCGGTTTCGGAGGAACAAACGCCCACGTGGTCCTTCAGGAAGCCCCCGTACCTGAACCCTCTGGTCCGTCCAGGCCTCACCAGTTATTGGTTCTGTCCGCCAAGACCGGTTCTGCTTTGGAAGCAGCTACAGGGAACATGATTGCGTTCCTGAAGAATCATCCGGATCTGAACCTTGCGGATGCGGCATACACGCTGAAGGAAGGCCGAACAGCTTTCAACCATCGCAGGGTCGTTGTCTGCCGGAACCGCGAGGATGCCGTGGCCGTGCTGGAGGGGGCCGATTCAACACGCCGCGCCACGGCTCACCAGGACAAGAGGGATCCCAGCATCACCTTCATGTTTTGCGGACAGGGGGCGCAGTATGTCGGGATGGGGTCGGAGCTTTATCGCACCGAGTCAAGGTTTCGCCAACAAATCGATCGCTGCTCCGAAATACTCAAAACCCATCTTGGGCTCGATATACGGGAGATACTCTACCCGGGCGACGCGGCCGGCGAAGAGGCCGCTCAGAGGCTGAATCAAACATCCATCACCCAGCCTGCATTATTCGTAGTGGAATATGCGCTGGCCAAGTTGTGGATGGCATGGGGAGTGCAACCGGCCGATATGATAGGCCACAGCATCGGTGAGTATGTTGCAGCCTGCTTGGCCGGGGTTTTTTCCCTGGAAGACGCCTTGGCCCTAGTTGCTGCCAGGGGACGGTTGATGCAGAGTCTACCGGGGGGCACTATGCTGGCGCTTCGGCTTCCGGAGAAGTCGGTTCGGTCCATGATAGATGACAATGAAATCTCCCTGGCAGCAATCAACAGTCCTTCTTTTTGCACCGTTTCCGGCGCGATGGAAGTTGTGGAGGATTTCAAAGAACGCCTTTCCGAAAGGAATGTGGATTTCCGTCCCCTGCACACCTCCCACGCATTTCATTCCATTATGATGGACCCGATCCTGGATGCATTTGGGGAGAAAGTAAGGAGCACCAAAAGGAACCCTCCCCAGATTCCGTTTCTTTCAAATTTGTCCGGGACATGGATCACGCCCGAACAGGCCATGATGCCGGGGTATTGGACGAAGCATCTCCGCCACACCGTCCGTTTCTCCCATGGAGTTCAGGAATTACTCAAGGAATCAAACCGAGTTTTTCTTGAAGTGGGACCCGGCAATACCCTGAGCACGCTGGTAAGACAGCATCTCAACGGGACTGGATCCAGGGTGGTGCTTGGCTCTCTGCGTCATCCTCATGAGCAGGAGTCGGATGAGGCCTTCATTCTGAACAGCCTAGGGCGGCTGTGGCTGGCAGGGGTTGAGGTGAATTGGCCGGGGTTTTATGAAGGGGAGAGGCGCCGCCGGGTTGTCCTGCCCACTTATCCTTTCGAGCGGCGACGTTACTGGGTTGACCCGACGATACCGCCGCAAGGCCACTTTGCGAGGCGAGCTGGCTTGACCCGAAAGCAAGAGAATCTACCGCTCCCCGCCAGCCCGGAGATCGCTAAGGAAGAACTGACTCCCAGAGATTCTGGGCTGCAAAGTGAGTACGTGGCTCCCCAAACCGACTTGGAGGAAATGCTCGCAACCGTCTGGCGAGAATTTTTCCGCATCGATAAAATTGGCACTAACGACAATTTTTTTGAACTGGGCGGTGATTCTCACTCCGCGACGCAGTTGATTTCCCGCCTGCGAGCGCTGTTTCGCATGGACTTGCCTCCCGATTGCTTGTTTGAGGCTTCTACCATTAGCGAGCTTGCCCTATACATGATCGCACATGAAGCCCAGCCGGGCGCCGTGGAGAAGACGGCGAGGATTTTGAAGCAGATTGAAGGGATGACCGAAGAAGGTGTAAGCCAGGCATTGCGCGCCAAGGATAAGGTTGGTGTCGAGGAGCCATGAATAGAGATCCATTCAAACGCGTTGGCTTCTCCGAACAGAAACTTGCCCTGCTCGCAAGTATTCTGGACAAAGAGGGAATTCGCCCACAGCTTGCACCGGTGAAGCGCATCCCTCGAGACGGCGAGTTGCCGCTTTCCTTTGCGCAGAGGCGTTTGTGGTTGCTCGATCAGCTCGAACCCCACACCGCCACGTACAACATCCCCTCATGGTATCGATTAAAGGGTAAGCTCAATGTGGCAGCCTTCGAGCAGAGTCTAACTGAGATCGTGCGGCGCCACGAAGCCTTACGCACCTGCTTTCTGACGGTGGATGGGCGACCCGTCCAGAAGATCGCCTCGCCAGGACCGTTGCAAGTCTCCGTGGTTGATTTGCAGGGGCTTCCCGAAGTAGTGCGGGAGGAGGAGGCGGCACGCTTGGCGATGCTTCACGCCCAACAACCTTTCGATCTTGGCAAGGCCCCGCTGCTGCGAGCCTCTCTGTTGAAGCTGTCGCCCGAAGAACATGTGCTGTTGTTTAATATCCATCACATCGCCTGCGACGGTTGGTCACTCGGCGTCTTCGAGAGAGAGTTCTCGGTGCTGTATAAGGCCTTTGTGCAGGGGAAGGCATCGCCGCTGCCTGAGCTGCCCATCCAATACGCTGACTACGCCGTGTGGCAGCAAGAGTGGTTACAGGGAAAAGTTCTCCAAACCCAATTGGACTACTGGAAAGAGAAGTTAAGGGGCAGCCCACCGTTTCTGCAACTGCCAACGGACCATCCGCGGCCGCCCTTCCAAACCTACAGCGGGCCGACGGTCTCCTGGGTGCTCTCCGCAGAGCTGACAGAGGGCCTGAGAACTTTGAGTCGGCGGGAGGGCGTCACCCTCTTCGTCACGTTGCTGGCGGCCTTTCAGGTTCTGCTGCTGCGCTACACTGGGCAAGAGGACATCATAGTGGGAACGCCGATTGCCAACAGGACTCGGGCTGAGATCGAAGGGCTGATCGGAGTGTTCATGAACACGCTGGTGATGCGGAGCGACTTATCAGGGAATCCGAGTTTCCGGGAGTTGTTGAGGCGAGCCCAGGAGACGGCGCTCGGCGCTTACGCACACCAGGACTTGCCTTTTGAGAAACTGGTGGAAGAGCTGAATCCAGAACGCGATTTGAGTCGCAGTCCGCTTTTCCAGGTCCTTCTGGCGCTGCAAAACACACAGATGCAACCCTTAGAGTTGTCCGGACTCGAGCCCAGGCGGATGTTGGCGAGCAGCGGCACATCCAAGTTTGACCTGAGTGTCTACGCCTACGAAAGACCTAAAGGACTTTCCTGCGATTGGGAATTCAACACGGACTTGTTCAATGCTGATCGGATTGAGCGGATGGCGGGGCATCTTCGGGTTTTACTGGAAGGTATTGCGGCTCACCCTGAGCAACGGCTGAGCGAACTGCCACTATTGACCGAGTCGGAGAAGCACCGATTGCTGGTGGAGTTGAACCGGACCCAGGCCGACGTTCCCCGAGGAAAATGTATTCATGATCTTTTGGGAGAGCAAGTGGAGCGAACGCCGGAGGCCGTCGCTCTGGCGGGTCCCAGTCTGACTCAAACCTCTAGCTCTCAGGTGTCGTGGACCTATGCCGGACTGGATCAGCGGGCCAATGAGTTGGCGTGCTACCTCCGAGGCCTGGGTGTAGGGCCGGGGGTCTTGGTCGCGGTTTGCATCGAGCGGACCGTGGAAATGGTGGTTGGCCTGCTGGCTGTGCTGAAAGCGGGCGGAGCCTATGTACCCTTGGACCCGGCCTATCCGCCTGAACGTCTCGCCTTCATCCTGGAAGACACGCAACTGCCCGTGGTCTTGACGCAGCAAAGCTTAGCCGCACTTCTCCCGAGCCATCAGGCGCGGATTGTGTGTCTGGACGATCCGAACCTGCGGGTGGAAATTCAAAAACTGGCAGGCGATGATTTTCGATTTTCGCGCAACCCTCAGGACCCCTCCCATCTCGCGTACGTGCTTTACACTTCCGGTTCGACCGGGAAGCCCAAGGGGGTTGAAATTTGCCATCGGGCGGTGGTCAATTTTCTCAACTCTATGCGGGAAGTGCCGGGGATGGAGGCGCAAGATACGCTGCTGTCGGTCACCACCCTGTCCTTCGACATCTTTGGCCTGGAGGTCTGGCTGCCGCTGATCACGGGGGCCAAAGTGGTGATCGCGCCGGAGGAAGTGGCGAGGGATGGGAGAGAACTTGCGGCGTTGATGCGGCGGAGCGGAGCGACGGTGATGCAGGCCACTCCCTCCACTTGGCGGTTACTGCTGGAGTCGGGATGGGAAGGCGATCCCCATCTGAAAATCCTATGCGGGGGTGAAGCCTGGCCGGCACAACTGGCCGAGCAATTGCTCCCGAGATGCGCCTCGCTTTGGAACATGTATGGGCCCACCGAGACCACCATCTGGTCGGCCGTATACGAGGTGGGGAAGGGCAAGCCGGTTCTGATCGGGCGTCCCATTGCCAACACCCAGTTCTACGTGGTGGATGGGCACATGCAGCCGGTGCCGTTAGGGGTGCCGGGGGAGCTACTGATCGGGGGCGAGGGGCTGGCGCGTGGTTATTTGAATCGTCCAGAGTTGACTGCGGAGAAATTCATTGCCAATCCCTTCAGCAGCGAGGCCGGGTCACGGCTGTACCGCACCGGCGACTTAGTGCGCTACCTTGCGGACGGCACCCTGGAATTCCTGGGTCGCATTGATCAGCAAGTCAAGATTCGGGGATTCCGGATTGAGTTAGAGGAGATTGAGAGTGTATTGCGCACGCACTCGGGAGTCGCAGATGCCGTCGTCGTAGTCCGCGAGGATGGTGGAGATCAGCGACTCGTGGCCTACGTTGTTCCCTTGCGCGAATCGGATGGCAGACCCGCCGAATTGCGAGATTTCCTCAAGGCTAAACTGCCTGTCTACATGGTGCCCACAACCTACATAATGCTTGAAAAGCTGCCATTGACGCCCAATGGCAAGGTAGATCGAAAGGCGTTGCCGCTTTCAGGTCACACCAGAATCGAAACGGAATCGGCCTCTGGCATGCCACGCGACATGCTCGAGCAGCTACTGATGCAACTGTGGAAGAGAATCCTGGGCGTGCGTCACGTTGGATTAGGTGATGACTTCTTTGACTTGGGAGGGCACTCATTTGCGGCGGTCCGCCTGTTTTCTGAGATCGAAAGGCTGACGGGCAAGAAGCTGCCGCTGGCGACCCTTTTCCAGGCGTCGAAACTGGGGGAGTTGGCAGAAATCCTGCGCAGGGATGGTTGGTCTCCGCCTTGGTCGTCGCTCGTGCCCATAAACCCCGGCGGATCCCAGCTTCCGCTCTTTTTGGTTCATGGCGCCGAGGGCAATATCTTACTGTACAGGCAATTGGCCCGGTACCTTGGCCCAGATCAACCCGTTTATGGCTTCCAATCGCAGGGGCTAAACGGCGATGGGGGGGTCCACACCAGCGTCGAGGAGATGGCCTCCCACTATGTTAGGGAACTCGTAGCCCTACAGCCGAGTGGGCCGTACCGTCTGGGAGGCTACTGTCTTGGGGGGACCATAGCTTTGGAAATGGCCCAACAGCTACAGGCCGAGGGGGAGCAAGTCGGCTTGGTGGCAATGCTTGACACGTATAATCCCAACAAGCTTCCTCGATCAAGACCACGAGCCTTGATACCTTTGCTCTTGTTGCAGAATGTGTGGTTTCACGGTGCTAATTTTTATCTCGCCAGGAACAAGGACCGGTGGAACTTTGTCCGCGAAAAGTGGGATGTTGCGCTGGCTAGGCTTGGGGTCAGGCTTCGTGCCTTGTCCCATGCTCTTCACGTGGGGAATGGCACGAGAACCCAGAACGGCTATCCGCATTTGCAGGTGAAGAGGGTCAATGATCAGGCTGCAAGCCGGTATGTGCCACGGCCTTATTCGGGCCGTGTTGTCGTGATTGAACCGAAAGCGAACTTCAGCGGACTCGATGACCCAAGCCATGGATGGGGTGGAGTCGTTCACGATGGCCTGGAGATACGTAAGATTCCCGTCTACCCTAAAGGCATGTTAGTCGAGCCATTCGTCCGGATGTTGGCTCAGGAACTGAGCGTGTATTTAAGAGAAGCATGATCCGCTTAAAGTGCAAGCAGAGGGGGATTATGGAGCGCGAGAAAGTACAGGTTTTCGATACGTCGCTTCGCGACGGCGAGCAGGCGCCGGATGCAGCATGAAGGCGCGGCTAAGGATGGACTACGGTCCGGCGCGGCTTTTATCCCGGCGCTCTGCCGAGCTGCCACATACGGCGAACGAGTATCGGCCGAACGGGCACTCAATTCTCGGTGTAGCAATGGTTTTGACGGAGACCACGGCCTGTTCCGCCTTGGACGGAATGGATTGGTGAGGCTCCAAGTGAGGTCTTTGTGAATAGTAAAGGCGTTTTGAAGCACCTGCTCACTCGCGTTGGAACACTGGTCTCTTCCGATACGATTTACTACCTGAACCGCGTCATTAACTATCTCGAGGTGGGACGATGGATGCACGCGCAGGGCTACAATGTAGCCCATCGATTCGACTCCCGCGAGCAGTTGTTTGACCTTGTTGGGGATCAGGTGTCTGAGCGCGAGGTCCTTTACATGGAGTTCGGGGTCTTTGAGGGAGCCGCCACCCGATACTGGTCCAAGTTGCTACGTAATCCGAAGAGCAAACTACACGGCTTCGACAGCTTCGAAGGTCTGCCGGAGAATTGGCCCGTCGACAGAGGAGGCTCCCTTCCCAAAGGTCATTTCTCCACGGGAGGACAACCCCGCCCAAATTGATGATACTCGTGTCCAATTCTTCAAAGGCTGGTTCGAGCAGACATTACCCAATTACAAGTTTCCACCCCACGAAGTGCTGGTCGTGGTTTTGGACGCCGACTTGTATTCCTCTACCATTTTTGTCCTGAATGCTCTGGAGGGCGTGATCGTTCCTGAAATATATCTTTACTTCGACGAGATCCTCCACCGATTCGACGAGTTGCGCGCCTTCGATGAGTTTCTTAAGAGAACCGGCATGAAATTCTCCGTGGTTGGTGCCACGCGCTTCTTGAGGCATGTGGTGTTCCAGCGCCTCTAGCAGTACAAGGTTAAGTAGTTGCCTGCCCCCTTCTGCGGTGGATCGCACCGTCACGCTAGCCGGCGGCTGAGAAAGCTCCAAAACAAGGCAAAACGCGCCAGTAAGTCGTTGATTATTCCTTGGTGGAGTAGTGCTAGGAATCACTCGACCGAGAGCTGAGAGCCCGTTTCGGAGGACTTAAATTAGTGGCATGAAAATCGCCGACAATTCCTTCTGCGATGTTTCGGAGCAAGCGCCTGAAAGAAAGCCCTGCCCCGTAGCGTCAAACGCGGCTTCTGTGACCCACGAATCCGCTGCTGCTTTCGAGAGTATCGAAAGCGCGCAGGAGCACTTCGGGCTGTTGGCTCAGGTTGTCCTCCAGTCCCAACAGGCCGTTCAAGCGGACATTCCAGTGAAAGCAGACTCGGGATCTCCCCGCCGCGTAGAAGGACTGCGCCTGATTGGATTCAAACTGGAGAGGCTTGCCTCTCATATCAAGATGAGCCTTCGGATACTCAACGACTTGCGGATGCTGCGCAGGATAGTCTACCAGCGCGACGGGGGAGGTGGGGGGCTGAATGATTAAGGCGGCCGCGACTTGACCGTCACCCGGGGAATATCAACCGGTATTTGCCGGCCCTCCATGCGAGTATGTTTTTTGTCGTGAACATTAGCGAGTGGTGCTGTTGGTCCTACCAGTGACCACAAGGCAGGAATTGACGCCAGGGGCGTGGGCGACAAGATGGTAACTAAAGTTATTTGGGATAGATTACTGACAGTGGTCTGCGCCGCCATTCTCTGCGGTATTCTGCTGGTCGGCCTGTGGCCACTCACTCCGCATCCCACGAACATGGTGGCGTGGTCAGAAAACGGGAACGGCTTGTATTTTGGCTACTACGCCACGGCATTAGGCGCGGATACCTTTAAGCCGGCGGAAGGTGAGACCCCTTGCAGCCTTGAGATCTGGGCCAATCCGGACCTGCTCACATTCACCTGGAGTAGTACTATGCTCTCTTTCTACAGCCCGGAGAAGCTGGTCTCGCTTTCTCTGCACCAAAACCAAAGAAACCTGGACTTCAGGCATCAGAATCGGAACCGGCAGGGTCAGGTGAGCGAGGTCCAGATCTATGCAAAGGATGTGCTGCGCGAGGGGACAGCAGCATTCATCACGATTACAGCGAGTGCGCAGAGGACAGCCCTCTATGTGAATGGCACCTTCATAAACAGTTCTTCGCAGTTCGGCCTTTCAAGCAGAGATTGTGCGGGCCAACTTGTCGTTGCAAATTCTCCCGTATCGAACGACTGTTGGATGGGCCATTTACGTGGCCTCGCGATTTATGATCGAGAACTTACCTCGACGGAAATCATTGAACACTTTAACTCCTGGACCAAGAACGGGCGGCCTGCTCTTTCCGCGAAAGAAGGCCTAACTGCACTCTACTTGTTTGACGAAGGAGCAGGAAGCATAATCCACAATCACGCAGGATCTGCCCCCGACATTTACATTCCCGATCACTATTTAATTCTTCACCAGCCCCTGCTGGAAGTGCCGTGGAAAGAATATCATCCAGGTTGGGAGTATTATAAGGACATCCTGATCAACATCGGAGGCTTCATTCCCCTCGGCTTTGTTTTCTGTGCGTATTTCTTATCTGTACTGCGTCTGAAACGCCCACAATTGGTGACGATTCTCCTCGGATTTACGGTCAGTCTTACGATCGAGGTCCTTCAGGGATTCATTCCTACTCGGGCATCCGGCATGACGGACATCATCACAAATACCCTCGGGACCGCCATTGGCGCAATGCTATTCCAGTGGAAGATCACTGAGGCGATATTCTCCTGGCTCGGAATTCCAAGTCAGCATTGGAAGGCCTGAAGGTCCGGGAGAGCGTGCAAATCTCGCAAGAGCCTTTTACTGACTTTCTTTTGTCAAGCATCTGGCAGATGCCCTAAGAAAATCCATCGGCAGCGCCATTCACCGTTGCGCGAGCTAGCTTATTCTCTCGCAGTCCTGCCCTCATACTAATGTCGGTTGCAAGGGGCGGAGTGCCAGTGTGTTTTGAAGATTTAAGTAGACCGGTTCTCCGTCCCCAATCTGTCCATTTCGTTGGTTAACGACTGGGGCGCAGGACCGGCCAGATGCCCTTGCCATCAAAAGTTGTTTGGGATGTTATGAGATTTTAGGGACCTCGGTTGGAATTCAACCTAAGTTGCCAGGAGAAGGATTATGGGCTGCCCAAAGGTGCTGATCTTCGATACGTCGCTTCGCGACGGCGAGCAGGCGCCCGGATGCAGCATGTACACGGAAGAAAAACTGTTGCTCGCCCGGAAACTCCAGCGGTTGGGAGTGGACATCATCGAAGCTGGTTTCCCGGTCGCGTCACCTGGCGATGCTGATGCAGTGCGCCTGGTAGCCAGCGAGGTTGAAGGCCCGATCATTGCCGGACTCGCTCGGTGCACCGAGAAGGACATCAAGGTAGCTTGGGAGGCGTTGAGCCATTCGCCGAGGCCGCGCATTCACACCGTTATTTCGACTTCGGATCTGCACTTGGCGTGGAAACTTAAGATCAGCCGGGACGAAGCGCTGCGCCAGGCTGTAGACATGGTGGCTTACGCGCGCTCGCTCTGCGCCGACGTCCAATTTTCCCCCGAGGACGCTACCCGCTCCGACCCGAGCTACCTATGCGATGTACTTCAGGCTGTAGTGGAAGCCGGAGCAACCACGCTCAACATTCCCGACACTGTTGGCTACACCACGCCTGCTGAATTTGCGGAGCTGATCCGCGTCATCGGACAGCGCCTGCATGGCAAGGAGCACATCACCATCTCGGTTCATTGCCACAACGATCTTGGCTTGGCGGTCGCCAATTCCCTTGCCGGCATTGAGGCTGGGGCGCGGCAGGTGGAGTGCACCGTTAACGGCATAGGCGAGAGAGCTGGGAACGCCTCCTTGGAAGAGATCGCAATGGTCTTGCACGTTCGCCGCGATCGCTATTCGGTCGAAACCGGAATCTCCCATGCGGAGATTTACCCCACCAGTCGCGTACTTTCGAAGATTCTGGGGTTTGAGCCCCAACCGAACAAGGCCATCGTGGGACGGAATGCCTTTGCGCACGAATCAGGCATACATCAGCATGGCGTCCTCAGCAATCCGTTGTGCTACGAAATCATGATGCCGGAAACGGTGGGCGTACCGCATAACCGCATCGTGCTGGGCAAGCACTCAGGCCGGCACGCGCTTGCCTATAGATTCAAGCAAATGGGCCACGAACTTTCGGATGACGAGATTAATCGAATCTACCATGAATTCGTCCGGCTTGCCGACGTCAAAAAGCGAATATACGAACAGGATCTACTGTCGCTTCTCTTTGAAGCGCGTGCTGAGATACCTGCTTCGTGAAGCCCTCCGGCACCCCGCCATCGGCTAGGTCACGCCTCTGGCCTAGCCAGTAATTGCTTGGTTTAGCTTACGTATTTTTAAGTTGTTGAAATCAAAGCGCCATCTGCAACCAGTTTCGTACGCTAATTAAACTAATCAAGTTCTAGGGGGATGCGAACCGCAGATCTTCGCCGAGCGCGACCGCAAGCTGGAAGAAGCGTGGCGGCAGCGACGACTGCGCCCTCAGGAGGCGTCGCTCCAGCTGCCGCCGCCATCGTTGCCGCTTGGCGATCCCTCGATGGCGGTGCTAAACCGATTCGGTCGGGTGAAACAGAAGCCGGCTCCGCTGGGAACCAACCGGGTCGGGGGATAACGCGGTGGGCTCATCGAACGATAGACCCCAACGCCTTGAAAATCCACGGTAGAGTAGGAGAGGAGGCGATGCCGCAAGGCACGACGTCCTCTCCCCTCGTCGAACCGGACGTGAGGATCTCCCTCATCCGGCTCTCGCAGAAACGTTCAGCCGAAAGCATGCGCAGGCA